>Ga0256405_10002831_pt1 | contig 37820 bp, 50 predicted proteins | sample RumenRJG_02DNA_FD_189096 | JGI IMG/M metagenome (GOLD analysis project Ga0256405, IMG submission 189096) | Bovine rumen microbial communities from Lethbridge, Alberta, Canada - RJG_02 | ecosystem: Host-associated > Mammals > Digestive system > Stomach > Rumen | place: Canada: Alberta...
CTTCGGCTATGCAGTTGTCAGAGTACCGTGCCACCCGCTCATGCCGGGCAGCCGAGGGCCATGTCGCTTTTCAGCGCGTCGGCGGCCTCGTTGGCCTGCCCCTGCCGCCAGATGTAGGTCTTGACGTGCATCTGCTGCTCGGGCTTCAGTTTGTTGAACCACTCGACCAGCCCCCGCGCGTCTTCATCCAGCTGCTCGGCGCCTGCCGTCGTCAGTCTGTATTCCATCTGCATGGTGCTCACCTCCTTAGGTTGTTGCTCCTTTTATTCTCTTGTTTGCTACTCAGTAGCTTTTCTATGTTTATAATATGCTATCTAGTAGAATTTGTCAAGAGATTTTTCTTGCTTTTTGCTACTAATTAGCATATTATATAGATAGGCAATAGGAGGTGCTTACCATGACGATAAATCAACGTATCAGAGAATTTAGAAAACAAGAAGGGCTAAATCAGACCGAGTTCGGAGAACGCATCAAGCTCAAGCATGGTGCCGTCAGTAAGCTAGAGCAGGATGGCAATACTGTCACCGATCAAAACGTCCACATGATCTGCGAGACGTTTGGCGTGTCCGAGCGGTGGCTGCGTACGGGCGAGGGGGAGATGCGCGTTGACGATCGCCGCGCGTACATCCACAAGCTCGCGCAGCAGTACCAGCTGGGGGACGCGCACGCCGGGCTTATCGAGGCTTTCCTCAACCTGTCCGCCGCCCAGCGCGACAATCTGCTCGGCATCATGCGCCAGATGGTCGCCGCCGCCGATGCGGCTGAGCATGACGGTGCCGCCAGCTCGCCAACGTCCGAGGATTCCTCGGCAGTTCCGGCAACTGTCAAGGAAGCCTCAACCGTTGCCCCATCTCACACATCCGTAGCGAACCGCTTTTCTGCTGCCGCCCGCCAGGACGTTCCCAGCACGGCGCAGGCCATCAACGACGAGCTCGCCGCCTACAAGGAGGAGCTGGAGGCCCAGCAAAAGGGGCCGTCTCGCTCCGCTGGTACCGGCGGCACCGGCGAAAGCCATGTATAACGAACAAGCGCACCCGCCCATAAGAGCGAGTGCGCTTGTCACCTGAAAGGAGTAATTTGGTAAAATGGAAAATATAGAATGAGTCCGCCGCCCGGCACTCTCACCAGTACCGCGCGGTTCCTGGCCGCGGGAACGGCCAGCCTGTCGCCTGGAAGATTCGACTCTTTTATTATACCACAGTCACTTGATGGTATCTAAAATCAAAAAGCGGGGATGCGTCTCCACTGCAAACGCTCCCCGCTTGTCGCCGCGATGGCACGGCTCAGCAACGATTTCGTGCCAGCTTCATCCAAAAAATGCGCGGCCGCTGGGCAGGTAGCTGTCCGGCTGTCTGCGTCTGTATGTTGGGGCGCAGCCGCTCGCCCAAAAGTAAGTAGAAAGGTTCCCGCCTACCAAATCCCTTTGCTTATTTGATAGTTGTGCGGTAACTGTGCATCGGGAGAGTTGTCCAGACCCCACCGACACTTTTATTATACCACAGCCGCCCGCTGGTATCTAAACGCGCGTCCCTCTTTGCATTTTATGCAGCACGCGCACGAAAAGCGAAATCGCCCGCTTTCGTTTCACACGATTGCAAACGAAAAGCGAAATTTACTTTGTTCTTTTGTTTGTTTATTTCTCTGAAGGAGGTTTTATTTATGGCGTCCATCGAAAAACGCGGGAAATGCTGGCGCTACCGCATCCAGGCAGGCATTGACCCGCAGACAGGAAAATACAAGCAGGTCAGCCGCAGCGGTTTCCCTACGAAACGCGCCGCCCAGCTCGCCGCCCATGAGGCCGAGCTCGCGATCAGCAAGGGCACGTATGTGCCGACATCCCGCACGACCTTCGCGGCCTTTGCCGCCGACTGGCTCCGTGCTTACGCACTCCATGCCAAGCCCAGCTCCGTGCGCATCCGCAGTCAATCCCTCAGCCTGCTCCTCGAGTGCCTGGGCAAGCTCCCCCTGCAGCGCATCACGACGCCCCTCTATGAGCAATGCCTGCACAATCTGCAGCAGGCCGGTTTCGCCATCAATACCATTCTTGGCGTCCACAGCGTCATGCGCATGGTCTGCAAACGCGCGATGCAGCTCCATGTGCTCGCCGCCGACCCGAGCGAATACGTCCGCCCGCCACGCCAGCCCGCCACGCCGATCGGGGACGCGGACGGCCTGCCGCGTTTCCTCGAGCGCGATGAGCTCCAGCGTTTCCTCACCGCCGCCCGCCAGCACGGCCTGCGCTGCGACTACGCCCTCTTTTCCCTGCTCGCCTTTACCGGCATGCGCATCGGCGAGGCTCTCGCCCTGTGCTGGGATGACATCGACCTGCATAGCGGCATGGTCAGCATCACCAAGACGCTCGCCTGCCCCAGCGGCCGCGCCCGCGACTACAAGCTCTACACGCCCAAGACGGTCAGCAGCCGCCGCACGGTCGATATTTCCCCCGACGTCTGCGCCGTGCTCCGCTCCTGGCGCTCGCGCTGGCTCATCGAAAAGGCGCGTCATGCAGATGACTGGTGCCCCGAGCACGACTTCGTTTTCACGGCCGCCACGCTCTATGGCTATCCATTCATCCACTCCAACGTACAGCACCATATCAACCGCATCGCCGCCCTGCTCGACCAGCCCATCGCTACGCGCATCACGCCCCACGTGTTCCGCCACACGCACATCTCCCTGCTCGCCGCCGCGGGCGTCCCGCTGCACGAAATCATGGAGCGTGTCGGTCAGATTGACGACAGCACCACCAAGCGCGTATATCTCCACATCACCAAAGAGCGCAAGCACGCCGCCTCCCGCGTGTTCGATGACTACATGACTGGCGAAAGTCTATAAATCCTCCCTGTTCTGCCCACTTTCTGCCCAAACGCGCACCCAAACCGCTACAAACGCCTATGTGGTAAGGCTTCGCCGTTATCTTTATACCATGTTGGCCATGTACTTTTTATCGGTCTTACTGTCCAGCCAAAGCGAAAATCCTTGACTTACGCGCTTGTATAGTCCAAAAAAAGCGAAAATCCTTGACTTACGCGCTTGTATAGTCCAAAATCCCCTGTTTTATTGGGTCTGCTCGTCATTTTCTGCCCAAAATTCTGCCCAAATTCTGCCCACGTTCCTCTCTATTGTCTCCAATTAGCGTATTATCCCGATACTACTTTTATATAAAAGTCGGTTCATCGCCCTCTATATAAAAGGTGTGATTGCTTATGCTCCTCTACCACAATAACCACAGATACAACACGGAAACCGCCCGCAAGGTCGGCACGTGGGACAATGGCTGCGGCACGGATTGCGTCACGAACTACGATTACGTGAGCAAAACTTTGTACTGCAAGCGTACCGGCGAGTATTTCCTCGTCTGCGATGGCGGCGCGCGCACGCCATACTTTAGCCCCCACGTCGAGCCGATCGGCTACCGTGCCGCCCGCGTCTGGGCTCACGAGCATCTCGAGCATGATGCTTTCGCCTCCGAGTTTGACGCTCCGCCCGCTGGCCGCGTCGTGACGTCCCTTTCGCTGGATCCGTCCACGCTTGCCCGTCTCCGACAGCTCGCCCTCGCAGATGGCCTGCCGATGGGGCGCTATCTCGATAAGCTCATCGCCAGCCTGTGTCAGCCGCCAGAGTAAATAAAAAGAGCGGCCGCCCGCCTGGGTGACTACTCTTTTGTCATTTATTTGCCTTGACCATTTTCGTGGCCTCACGAATATCGTCTTTTGCCAGTTTCGCAAATTCCTTGATAAGCTCCCATTCCTCATCTGATGCCCTTATGCTTCGCATCTTCCTGGCCTTGCTTTCCTCTGGGCTCCGGAGCTTTGGCCGGCCGGCGCGTCCAGCTGTGCTCCATCCCTGATTACCTCTCATTTTTCTTTCTCCAGAATTCCCGCATCGGCGCAGCGGTTAATGTATGCTTCAGCCTGCTCTTTCGTGCTATACACTGCATAGTCATATGCCTCATCATTTCCGAGGTAATGCAATGCACCGTTCGGCCAATGCATTTCTGTTGTTTTTATAATCTTCGGAACAATATGAGTTGGGTCATATGACCCCCACCTGTTCTTTTTGTAATACGTCTTTACGGCGTACGCATAACGCGGCAGCAGCTTGTCCAGAATACCATCCTCGATATCATCTACATAGTATGAGACAGGGATGGAAGCATTAACGGCATAGCAAGTCTCGACAGCATCGTCGTACGAATCGAAGAACTCAATGAATTTGTGGCCGGCAAAGTTATGATTCTTGTACGCCGTGTTGAAATTGCACGGCTTTTCGGCAAAATCCCTTGCGTATACACCGCTGATCATAATTTTCGCGGTCGGCTCACCGCTCATCTCCGTGATATAGTTGACAACTACAATATAATATCTCATTTTTGTTGCCTCCTTATGCTTCCGCCATCTCGGCTTTGCGTTCCTTATCGAGCTCGCGGTTCGATTTAGCGTCTTCCATCATGCGATTGTGACGGGCTACTGCGTGTTTGACGTCTTCCTCCAGCTCCGCCATCTTGACCTTGTTGTCACATGGGCTTTTCAGCTTTGGACGGCCAGCCCTGCCAGCCGTGCTCCATCCTTGATTACCTCTCATAGCTCTGCCCACTCTGCCATATCAATCCAATCGTATCCCCGGGCTTCTTCCATCGTGTTCGGTTTCATTCCCTGCTCGTCTTTGAGCATATACGTGTTGCCGTCTTTGTCGATAAGTAAGCGCCAATCGTCGAAAATGTCATTGTCAACTTTTACAAGCTTCTCGCATTCGTCTTCGTCCATGACTTCCATATCATCAATATCAATCATTTTTCTACCTCCTGCCTTTCGGCTCACTCCTTATCTCTATGTATAGTATACTGCTTAACTAATTTACTGTCAATACATTTTATTAAATAAATGCAGGTTTTTGTGATAAATTTTCTACACGCAAAATTGGCCGCCCCGCATAGATGGGACGGCCAATTCTTTGCGCAAGTATATCGCCTGCGTCTCCAATATGCAATTACTTAAATACGGCCGCTCCGCCGAGGAACATGGCCACGATGCGCCACGCTGTCACCTGGCGCTTGAGCTTTTTCTCTACCGCTTTGTGCTCGGCTTCATTCTTTAGAAACTCCTGTCGCGTATCTTGCGTAGAGTGTTGTCTGAAACATGTCAAGCAGGCAATGTGCAGACAAAAAAGCGGCGGGGAGAAATCCCTGCCGCCAAAGCTTAGAATATAACCGCCAGTAGCAAGCTACCGCTTACCACCTGCCACACCGTTTTCTGCGTTCTGAGCCTACTCTCCGTTTTTTCGTGCTCTATCTCGGACGCCTCGAATGATGCTTTCACTTTCTGCAATCCGCTCTCTGCTGTCGTCAATGAGCTGTCTGCTCTCGACGCCTGCGCTCTGAGCTGCGTCAACTGCGCTTGCAATGTCTGTACCTGCGTCTGCGATTCTGCGAGTTGCTTCTTGAGCGCCTCCGTTTGCGTCTGCAAGTCTTTGCACCGTGTCTGCGCTGTCTGCAAGTCCGCTTGAGATCTCTCGTACAGCGTCGTGAGCTGCGCGTTGTTCTTCTCCAGCTGTGCCAAGTTTGTTTCGAGCGTCGTCAGCTCGCTTTCCGTCAGAGTGTACTGAGCGGAACATAAACCAACCGATGGCGCAAGCAACAAGCACGCCAACAATATGAGTGATAATAGCCGCCGCATTCATGGCTCCCCTCCAATCACTGTGCAGGTGTCTGCTGCTCCGTCTCTGTGGCGGTGTCTGTTGCTGCGTCTGCCGCGGTCATGTAGTCGAGCAGCTTCTCCACCGCCCAGAAGGCAACGGAAATAAGCGCTGGCAGGAATACGCCGTCCCGGAACTTCACCCAGCCGGTCTCGGTCTTCGCGTCCTCTTTGAGCTGCGTCGAGATCGGCTCCGCAACCTCTTTAAGCGCCGGTACGATGGTGTCGCGCAGGCCGCGAATGAGCGCGTCTTTTGCCGTCGTAGTGAAAAATTCCTGCGCCGCGTCCGTGAGCTGGTTCTTAAATTCCTCAATAGTCATTTCGATTTCCTCCATTTCTTTTCCCCGGGGCTAGCTGCTCCGGCATAAACAAAAACACGCGAATGTGTACCACAGCGCCATGAGATGGCGCCCACATCGCGTGCGCTTTCCGTCGTATGTGACTTCTAGTCTTTCTCCGTGCTTGTACGCTACCAGCACTTCCCCCGTGTCCGGAGATTGCTGTATAAAGCCGTGTCTGCAAGTGAGCCAAGACGCGAATGCCGGAATCTTGTCCAGCTCGACCAGCCAGCTCCACTTCCCGCGCCTTGCAGATATGCCCATTTTGCGCAAGTCTGAGTGAGTAAAAAGAGGCTTCATCCCAGCCCCTCCCAGCTCAAACGCACATATATTAAAGCATCTGCTCGTAATCAGTGATTCCGCGGGCAATAGCAGCGGCAAAGTCATCGGTACGTTCTTTCAGCAGTGTGCAATCGGCATCGTTGTCGATAAACGCGGTTTCCACCAGCACTGCCGGCATATCCGTGTACTTGAGCACAAGCAGCTGTGGCATGTACTTCACGCCGCGGTCAACGGTGCCAATGCTGTCAACAATCTGCGACTGGATGCACTGCGCAAGCTGCTCCCCGGCTCCACCTCCATAGCACTCGACCTCCGTCCCGCGGGCGTCTGTATTCGCGGCATTGCAATGGATACTAACGAAAATATCCGCGCCCCACTCGTTCGCAGTTTCGGTCACTGTCGGTCCCTGACGGTCTTCGTAGTCGCTACGCCCTGAATTCGTCGGTGCCAGATTATCGCTCTGCATGATTTGGCACTCACAGCCTGCTGCCTCGAGGTAATCCACGACGAGTGCGCCAACCTCCGCGGTTACATCTGCTTCTCGCAGGCCGCTGTTCGGATTCACCGCGCCCGAGTCGTATTTCTGGTCGTGTCCTGGATTTATAAAGACTTTCATTTTGCTTTTCCTCCCTCATTTTTATGGTGCTTCGGGTAAGGCGACATCTCAAAAAGTGACGCCTCCATCCGTGCGACCTCCGGCTCGTAAAAATGGTACTGCCCGGCCATTGCTGCAAAGTCTGAAAAGACTCTATAGAACAGATGCCACTGTATCGACGGTATCACTTCGCCTCGCCTCCCGTGGTGTGGTCTATGGCGGTCCGGCCGAGGTAGCCGATCAGGCCGCTCCCGAGCGTCGTCTGCAGCTCCACCGAGCCACCACAGAATATCGCGGCTAGCAAGGCAGCGACGAGGCCGGTGCCGACAATCATATCCGTTGTAATCTTCATCCGTGCGCCCTCCCTTCCAGCGCGTCTATGCGATGATGGGCAGAGCGCACGCTTTGGTCCACTTCGGCGAGATGCACCTCGATTTCCTGCCGCTGCTCGCGCCCTTCTTTCATCTCTGCACGCATCTCATCGATCGTCTCTTTGAGCGCCTTGATTGACGCGTTCAAGGGACGGAGAACAGCAAAAGAAAACGCGGCGCCGATTACCGCCGCGATAGCTGTGATTTGTGCAAGTGTTTCAAGTACGCTCATAGCGCCCTCCTCTCTTCCTAGAAACGTATCTGCCACATGAGCACGCCCGCGCAGTCCGCAGCAAAGTCCCCGCGGTCGAAATGGTCGTCCACCCACTGCTCCTTGGCCGCCCCGATTGCGAGCGTCGTAGCTGATGCCCAGAACCGGTTCATCCCCGCTCGTCGGAGCTGGTCTGCAATGATGTACGAGCAGCCGGCATGCGCAAACCGGTCGACGCCGATGTCGTCAATCGCGGTATTGAGCGCCTGCGCCGAGCCCATCGTCGGTGCCAGCAGCATAATCGCTGCTGCTATATATGCAACAATCTTCTTCATCCACATTCACCTCCTCTCGGTGCCGGACCAGTACGAGGTCTCGCAGGATGCTCTGCTTGAGCTGGTAGCCATCGCAATGCTTGAGCAAGCCGAGATAGCTTGTCAGTGATGCGGTGACTTCACCAAGCTCTACTTCGCCACGGCTGTAGGCTCTGCGCAGATATCGGAGCCGGCGTTTCATTTTTAGCGCAGATTTCTGTCGGAGTCTGATATGGTCACGCCAGACCCTGTAGCCGCAGAAGTCTATACCGTCTCTCGCGGCCTGTATCGTGCTCTTGCGATTCAGCTGCAGCTTGAGATGACTTGCGAGGAAATCATCCATCGCCTGCCAACAATCATGAAGATACGACAAGTCATTGCTGACGATGACCATATCGTCCATGTAGCGGATATATTTCTTTGCCTTCAGCGTGTGCTTGGCATATTGGTCAGCCTCGTTGAGATAGAGATTGGCGAACATCTGGCTCGTCAGATTGCCGATAGGCATGCCAACACCTGCTTCACGCTCACCTGTCTCGATGTTGATGCCGAACAATCCGCCGCCCTGCTCATCGTCAATGATGCGCCGCAGGAGCTCCAGCAATTCCTGGTCCTTGAAAATTCGGTGCAGGATGTCAAGCAGAACATCGTGGTTGATGCGGTAAAAATACTTGCTGACATCGAGCTTCAGCACGTAGACCTCGCCAGGTGTGTGACGGATGTACTGTTGGAGCTGATGAACCGCTCTTTGCGTGCCACCGCCGATCCTGCAGGCATAGCTCGTCGGGATATACCGCTTATCGAGAAGGTAGTTGATCTGCCGATATATTGCCCATTGCACTACTCTGTCACGAAACGGCAACGCCATAATGAGGCGCTTCTTCGGGTCTGTGACGTAGAACTCCCGATACCGGCCGACATGATACGTGTGCCAGATGAGCTCGTTCTGAAGCTCGATCAAATTCTCCTCAAGATTCCGCGTGAACGCCAGCACCTCGCTGCGCTGTGTCTTGTTGCGCCGGGCCGAGAGATATGCTTCGTATAGATTCTCATAGTCGTAAATCTGCTCATAGATGCCACTGTATCGCTTCATAAGTCTCCTCATAAAAAATCGCCGCATTGTTCGCATGTCGCTACTAGCTACGGCGGTTTGCTTTTGTATTTTTCGGCTCATTCCAGCCGGGGATATTCGCCCCTTGCGCTCCTAGCTCTGTCCGCACGACCGTAGGCACGCGGCTTCTTGGCTGTCGGAGCTAAGCGGCCCGGAACCCGATGTTCCAATTCGCGTTCGAGCGAACATTGTTGACGTTCAAGTTGAACACGCCAGCATTCGCCTGGTTGTTCCAGTTGCCGCCGCGGATCGGGATTTTCAGTCCCGCCTTGCGGGTCCTCGGTTAAAACGGCAAATACCCCAAATTCTCACTTTGCTCTCTGCTGCTTGATCCAGCCACCAAGAAGTTTGCCCGTCTCTGTTGTCAAGCGCGACATGATTTCATAGCGCTTTGGCGAGATGTAGTGCAGCTGATAGGCGTAGCGAAATAAGTGCCGGATTTCTTCCAGCACAATGTCAGCATCCTGCAAAGTAGTTTTCTTGTAGTACTTCTTCTCAGCGCGGATAATCAGGCGTAAAAACTCCATCGCTGCCTGGCGAGTATCAGCGGCCAGCACGTATCGGTCGACTTTCGGGTATCTCCGTGTCGTCGTGTACGTCTCGTTCAGCAGCTTCTCTGCGCGGTCAAGTATAATCAGTGGGTTTGGTCGCGTTTGTGCTTCATTCATAATGTCCTCCAGATTATAGGGCCGCGCTATCGCGCGGCCGGCAGGTCACAGCAAGCAGGTTAACGGGGTACGTAAGCGGCCCGGAACCCGATGTTCCAATGCGCGTGCGAGCGAACATAGGTGACGCCCAAGTTGAACACGCCAGCATACGCCTGGGTGCCCCAGTCGCCGCCGCGGATCGGGATATATTCATCAGTGAAGTCTGTACCAGTCCAGATATGGTCGCCCTTGAGCCCTGTTGCGACCGGCGCAAGCGCGAGGGCTTTGAAGTACGCGGGCACGGTCACACCGGACGCTCCAGCGATGTTTTCAAATGCAGTATCGCAGTTCGCCGTTGCTTTTGCGTCCTTTGTGATCTTGTTGCCGTTGTAGCAAAGACCTGTATCAATCCAGCCGGCGTTGTTGCCCTTCGTGTTCTGCGTATCAAAGTTATTCATCGGTACACCGTCTTCACCGACCACCCAGATGCGGCCTCCAACCGTGCGGAATCCATCCTGCCATTCCCAGACATTGCCGTTCATATCTGCAACGCCAAACGGCGTACCATCGTGATACCACGACGCAGGACCGCTGCCGGTTGCAACACGTCCTGTACGATTACTGTCTTTCGACGTCTCGCGGCCGTGCTCGTATGGCGCATCAATATCACAGCCAAAATTATTGTTACCGCGTGGCATGGTGCCGTTCTTCCAGCTCCAGAGTGCAAGCGCTGCCCACTCGGCGTTCGAGCTGAGGTGCCAGCCCGGCCCTTTTGCCATCGCATACGCGCGCGCTTGGTCGAAGCTCACATTCACCGCCGGATCAACGCCAGGCTGTGACACGCCACAGCCGTTAACGACGATGTTCTGGAATTTCGGGTAGTAAAACTCTGGGATCTCTTTGCCGTGCACGATAAAGGCGGGATGTACGCCCGTGCCGAGGCTTGCGTCAATGTCCTCGAGCTTGAATTTCGGGATGACGACCATGACGGATGGATTGCCGTTCTTGTCGCGGATGACCGTGTTCTTTCCGCCGCTTGCGGCTTCCACGGCACGGCGGTAACTGTCAACTACAAATGCTTCCATTTAGTTTTCCTCCTCTTTTGTATCAGCGGATTCTGCTTCCTCTGTGGTTTCCTTTTCCGGTGCGGCTACCTCGAACGGCAGGGGCCAGAGCGTGACCTGTACCGCCTCCATATCGAGCGGCAGTACTTTCACTTCGTAGTTCGTTTCTTCTTTGCCCGTCTGCTCGTTCATCTTCGTGCCGTTCTCGACGATCTCCGTCTTCTGTGCAGGGATGACGATGGTCGCGACGTTGTAGATTCCGTTGCCTGCATCGTCGCTGTCAAGCGTCAGTTCCTGCCCTGCGCCCTTCGTCCATACATCGATGACGGCCTGCGATGTCTGCTGGTACTTTCCCGCGTCGATAACGACGCTGTTGCTGTCCACGCCGACCGTGATTTCCGTGCTCGCGTCCTTGACCGGCGCAAAGTACGCGCCGTCTTTTGGCAGAGTCTCAATAACCATGTGCTTCTCCTTTCTTATGCGTCCGGGTTGATGAGCGTCCAGCGGATTTTGATTTCGTCCGCCGTGCCGCTTGCGGCAATCTTGAAGCCGTTGCTGGACTTCTCGATCGCGCGGAGCTGACCGACCGTATCAAGACCGCCGACCGCGCTTTCTACTTCGAAGTCTACGCCATAGTCCGGCGCATCCGGCATATTGTAGCCCGGGAGCGTCACCATAGCGAACGGCAGGGAATTGTATGCTGCCGTGTAGTTCGGCTCGACGCGCCGCTCATCTGCAAAGGCTACCTTGCTGAGGTCAGCCGCCGTGTCGCCAGCTGGAACCGTGATGCGGTAGAGCCGGATCGCGCCGTCCGGGACGCTCGTATCGACCTTTGCCTTGTAGCTGTCACCGTCCTGCAGGAGGAAAGCGTAGTAGGTCTGCGAAGCCGTCCCGCTGTTCGTCGGCACCGCCGCAACGCTCGATTGGATATCGTCGAACGCGCGGAGCTGACCGCCCGCCCAGAAGCGCGAGAAGTGCGTCTTGTCATACGTGCCCGTCGCGGTGATTTGGATGTTACGCGTGCCGGGTACAGCACCGACGATGCACCCCGAAACGATGAAGCGGTTATAGAGCGTAACGACGCCCTGCTGAATTCGCTGTTTCTTCCACTTCTGGAGCTCCGTCCAGTTGACCTGTCCGAGCGTTTCCGCATCGTTGATAGCCTGCCCGACCGCGTCCCAGTTCCCTCCGCCATACGGCGCAGCCTTGGCATAGAGCACGGTCACGTCCTGCGCGTTGATGACGTCGCAGTATAGCCCGCTCGGTATCGTGCCGCCACCATAGGACGGTGCGCCGTATGGGTTATCCGTCGCATTGTATGCCGTCTGGTTTCTGCGATGCACCTGGAACAATGGCAGACCGTACACATAACCGTCTACGCACTGCAGGGACGCGCAGGCCGCCGTCGAGCCATCGCCCGCCCGGTAAAAACCATCTGCCAGCTTGCTGAAGGCATAGCCGACCGGGGCCTCTGCGCCGCCCTGCGCCTTGACGATTGCTGTGTCGTCAATACCTGCTGGATGGTTGGTAAAGTTGACGTCCGCGACCGCCCGCAGCCTCCAGCGCAGCTGGATGCGGCGAGACGTTTCGGCGCCCGCCACGGTGTCCTTTATGTCGTTTGTCACTTCGCCAGCCTGTACGCCGCCGTTGCGGTATACATGCTCATCGTCGTCCTCCTGGCTCCCCTTTGGCGCGACTTCCTCAAACCACACCTCAGCAAAGGCCAAATCCTCCCTCGTGCCGTTATTTGGCGGCGCGGGAAAGATGATGTCCGAGTAGCTATCCGTGCGGTTTGCGCCCGCGAATGTCAGTACCCAGCCGTTTACATTGGCCGTCGCGTTGGCGATGCGCAGCGTGTTGCGCGGGCTGTTGACGTCCGTGATGGTGTCCAGGCTCAAAAAGCCATTCGAGAGCAGTGCGCGGATGAGGTCTGCCCGCCATTTGTTCTGCGACTGCTGCAGCAGATTGAGCTCGCTGTCGAGCAAAGGCTTTGCCTGCTCAAACGCCACCATGCTAAAGTTTCGGTTGCTCGGCGACAGGATGCGGCTCAAGCCGGTTTCGACGGTCGGGCCGTCCTGCCAGAGCTCGCGGGCCGTTGTGTCGCCCCCGAATCTTACGATGTTTTCGCTCATGCTTTTACTCCTCCTTTTAGAGTCTCAGATAGCCCAGCACGGCATGGTTGTTAAGCAGTGTGCCGCGCTTCGGGCTGAATTTTGTATAGACATTATCAGGGTCTTTATGCGAGACGGTTTCGATATGCTCGTACCGTTTCGTGCTGTTGAGTAAGCGCTCGGCTTCGTATACCGTGACATTGCGCCACTTCGGTATATGCACCGTGCGCGTCACGCGCTCCGGCGTGCCTGCGTTGGTTTTGAGCTTGCCGCCCAAGATAGCGCCTGTAAACAAACGAGCTGTCCTGGTGGTGTTTTCTGTGCTTGTCGTTGTCCCGCTCAGCAAGCTGGCGCGATTGAGTACAATCTGCTGCAATCCGTTGAGCGTTTCACCCGGCTCGAACTTTCTCCACGTCTGCGAGAGCTTTTTGATGAGCTTTTCTGTCTCATCGCGATGCTCTGCATCGTTGAGCGTGTTCGCCTCAAAAAGCACCTGCTCGAGCTCGATGTCCTCGCCGATGTCCTTCCAGTTTGTGTGACTATTGGTTTCGTTGAGCCGGAAAGGCGGATTGGCGAACCGTACCGAGTGTTTTTCGCTCGTCTCTGTGGTGATCCAGTCTTTCCGCGATGCGTGTGCCCCATTGAGCCCCGCGTCTGTCTGCTCGCTATAATGTTCGATGTGCTGCGTGCTACGCTCGATCTCGGTCAGCGTATGGTGCTTGACTTCGTTGAGTATATCGCCGCCCGTGCGCGTCACGACCTCGCGCCAGCGTGCTATATGTACCGTTCGCATCACGTCGTAGGACGCGGCACTATTCGATTGCAGCCGCCCATTTGTGAGCGGCCCTGCAAACGTGTAGGCCGTCGTGGTCTTTTCCTCGCTGGATGTCTCGCCTTTGATGTGCTCGGCCTCGGCTTTGTTTATCTGGGGCGATGCCCGCGAGTTTATGAGCCCGCGCTCCGGCTTGAATACGTCGCGCCAGCTTTCGCGTATGACGGTTTCTGTGGACATGCTCGCCTTTACGCGGCCGCCGTTAGACGTGTCACCCGTGAAAATACGCTGTGTGAGCGTCACGTCACACCCGATGTCCCTGCGGCTGCGTCGTACCCGCCCGCTGCAGTTTGTGCTCATTCTGGGGAAATCAAACAGGCTGCGCTGCCTGGTCGTGATGACTTCGCGCTCGCTCTGCGTCGTATTGCGCGTGCTGTGTCCATTGGTATTTAGTCGCCCATTGATGAGTCGCCCGCTATACGTCCATGCCGTATGCGGTATATGCCGCGTCGTGCGCGTCGTGACCGTCTCCGTACCGCCGCAAGCATTGAGTACACCGTCATAGGTCGTTGTGTGCTTTTCTGTCGTCCACTCTTCCCCCTTGACCGTCCAGCTTATTGTCTGACCGCCACGGTTCAAGTAAAACGGGTCTCCCACTTTGAGGATGACGGTATCGAGCCATGAGCGCAGGCTCTTTGTCGCATCAATCGCCCTGTGCATCGCCTCGAGCTCGGCTTTGTTAATGTGCTTTCGCTCGGTGATGACCTGGAAATGATACGGCGCACCTCCATAGTTGTACCATTCGCGCAGCTCCGTCTCGCCGAATACGGTCGATAGAACGGCTTTCACGGCTGCCGGTGTGCCCTTCTTCATGTGCCATGGTATGCTATTTTTTACGAGCGTGCGCCTCACGTCCAGTGGCAGCTGGTGGTCGTAAAAATCCACATGCAACTGGATGGCGAGCGCGTCGATAAGGTCAGATGACAGCTCATCAATACGCGGATAGATGCCGCAGACCTCGGCGAGCAGGTCGAGCTCATGGAGCTTTTCGTCAACGACTTCGGCCACTTCGTGCAAGTTGGTGCGGTCGAGCGACTCCGGCAAATGCTCGGCGATATTGTAGTCCTCTAGCTTCATTCGTCCTCACTCCCCGCCATTGTCACCGCGACTTTTCTCTCCTGCGCTACCTGCACATGATTGACCGGTATAAACGTCGGCTGTTTGACATCGACGCGCTTGACGCCGCTCACGGCCATGATGTACTGCACAAGTCGAGATGGCACGATGTCGCGCCCCAGCTTTGCGCGTTGCCATTCTACATAAGATTTCACGGCGCTGCTCACGCTCGTCTGCACGGCCGCCGCGTCCGCATCGGTATCGATGTAATACGATACATCCACCTCATACGGCACAGCCGTAGGTGCCACTACTTTTACGTTATCCGTAAGCGGCCGAATATCATCGGCTGACAGCTTTTTCTCGACTTCTTTGAGCAGCTCACTCTCGGGGATGGTGCCGCCCGCCAGCAACGGCGTCACCTGCACAACGCCCGGCTCCGGCGTAAAGGCTTCTACATCGTCGATAGCGCTGTTTGCTGATTTCGCCCAAAACTCATACGCGCCAGCCGGTCCCGCTACGCTGAAAGACTCCGGCGCCTCGAAAACGCGCTCGCGCAGCGCATCGTCAGTTTCCGTCTCAGCTCCGCCCGCGCTTTTCGTGATATTGGTAATGGCCTGCACATACGGCACAGGGTCAACGATGTCGGATATTTCACCTACCTTGTAGTTATTCCCCGCCGTTCCTGCCGTTTGGCATGTTGCCGCCACCTGCCCCGTCGTCTGCCCCGGCGCGATGACGAGCGCCTTGTCAGTCGCAAAATATAATTTGTCTGAGGTCGCAATGCGCGTGCCAGCCGGTACGATGGTTTCCGTCTCGCGTTCTGCCGATAGCGTTACCTGCATCGTCGTCACGGCTGGCGAAGATGCAATGCGCTCAACATGCAGCAACGCCGCCAGATTGTCTAGATTATCGCCGCGTGCATACTTGAGCAGGTTTTGCTTGCCTGTGCCGTTGACTTTGTTCATAATCTGCACGATAACGTCCGCCACAAAGAGCAGGAAAAGCCGTATCGGGTCCGCTTTCGCCAGCGTCCTTCCGGTGATGTTTGTGTAGCATTCCAATACCGCCTTTTCTACGGTTGCCGTGTCTACGTCAACAAAGTCGATGCTCGGTAAATCACTGAGTTTCACTAATCTTCACCTCCACTCTCGGGATGAGTTTGCCGTCTAGCCCGCCTGTAAAGTCGATGCTCTTAACTGTCGCCCGTGGTTCATACTGCTTAATCTGCTTGATAATTTCGGTCGTCAGCATTGCTTTTGCCTGCGGCATTGGCCTATCGACCGCCGTCCCATCAATGCCAAACTCACGGTCAAGCGGTATCTGGTATTTGATGGTTCCGAGTATCGTGCGCACATTCTGCACGACCTCAGCGACCGTTGTTTTCGGCGCAAAATCAATGCTCGGCGTCTCGTCGCCTGTGATTATGATTGACATATCATCACTCCCCGCGATGCTCAATCATCTGCAAGCGCGAGCTGGCGAATGAACTTGCCGAGCTCTTTCGGTTCTGCTTCTCGTTTTGTCATTTGCTCCTCCTCACAAACTGAAAATGGCATTGGCCACCGCGCCAATCTTATCAAGTTGCGTGCGCTCCTCGGTGTAGTTGCTGTCGTCGTATTCGATGAGCTTGACGCTCACTTTCGCGAAATTCAGCGTGCCCGTTGGCCCATAGTATGTTTCGCCGGCGCTCATTGAGTCCAGCCGCCAGAAATTGCTTGTGACTGGCCGCCCGCCGATGACCAATGGAAACACTTCACCGTTCTCGCACATGCTCCGCAGCGTGTTAATCTGCGAAGATGGCTTTATGTGGTGCATGGAGCTCAGGATAATGTCGAAAGAGATTGACCTTTGCCCCGGCCCCAAGAACTCAGAAACCGGCTTTTTGTAAATGACGTTATGGTCGGCCCATCTTCCTTTTGTCTCTTGCGAAAAATTGGACGGCGTGAGCATGTAATGCGATGACGCAATAAATACCACGCTTCCCATATAGCCGATATACACGGTCTATCCCTCCTCTCGTCAATTTGGCGGGCTCGTGACGCCATGTACGCCCGTGTGGGTGTGGCTGGCGAGTGACTTGCCGGATGCTACAACGTCGCCGCCGCCAACTACGTCAAGCGTGCCCGCGTGTATGCTCAGCGTGCCGCCTACCGTGATGAGCATGTCGCCCGGATGATTAAGCACGCGTGCACTCCCTGCTGCGCCTGCTGGCGGCGCGTCGAGCTCGCTGTAAAAAGCTCCCAAAACAAAGCCATCGCCTACGCCTTTGCCCGAGTAGTTTGGCAACTGCATGCAGAGCACCTGGTCACCAACTGCCGGTAGCCAATAGTCTTTGGTTGATGCCGTTCCTCGCTGCAGTACGAAAAGGTCGTTTGTGACTTTATCGTCTTTATCCTCTCGCACTACGCGCACCGTGCCGCTCGCTGGGTCCTGTGACGATACTGTCCCGACAAAAATGAGCCTGTCGAGTACGCCCAAAATATCAGTAGCCATCTAAACACTTCCTCATGTCGATGTCGAGCGTATAGCTCGTCCCCAGATGATGCGTCACTTTCGTGACAATGTACTTTCCGTCAAACTTGCCAAACTTGCTTATTTCGATGGTCTGCCCCGCATAGTAAATCAAGTCACCGTAAAGGTTGAATGTGCAAGTCATTTGGTCTTTGTTCTGGTCTCGCAGCTTACGCTTTGCCAGTCTCTCGGCCTCGGCTTGTGTCTTTACCTGCGAGTTGATTTCAAGCGTTTTGCCTTTCTCTATGTTCGGTGCGTTAAATGTTGCCTCGATGACTTCTTTTTTCTTTGTCTGCTTGCATTTGACGTGGCAGGCTTTGTAAATGTCCCGCGTCTTCGCCGTCATACGATAACTGAAAAATCGTTCTACCTTGAATTTTCCCGAGCCGCCCGCGTCCCCGCTTGCCAAACTCATCTTATAGATTGGCATGCTGCTCTCCGGCTTTGGACGTGAAAAGAGAATTTTGGCATCGACACTCTCGAGTTTTTCCTCATCGTAGATGATGAGCGATTTGTCGGTAACTCTGAGGTTATATCCGTTGTCCTTGCACAGCTTGCGCAGGAATGCACAGTCAGACTCATCGGATTGCTCAACATGGTCGAGCGTCGGCGGGTCCTGCCCGTACCACTCAACCTCCAGCTTGTTCTTGTCTGCGATGTCCTTCGCAATGGTCTTTATATCGACGTTTTCCCATTTCTTGTTGACTTTATCGCCGCGCAGCGTGCCGTCCAGCGTTACCTTGACCGCCTTGATCTGCACCGTCGATGGCGGCGCATCAACCTCAATCTGGTCAATCTCAAAAGTACCCAGCGGCATTGCCAGCATGCCCTCCGCCAAATTGTAATTGTTTAGCGTATGCAGGGTTACTGTCAGCTTCGCCTCCATCTCCGGGAACCAGTCTGCCTGCCACATCGCCGCTTTGTCTTCAAGTGTAATAGTCAAATCGTCAACAAAATCAGCAAGGTTTTCGGTGTACTCTACGCTCAGCAAGTATTTCATGAGGTCTTCAGATATGTCCTTCCCCTCACCGCCGCCCGCTGGCGTATAAGTTACGTCTACCCATGCACGGCGCGAGAGTTGCGCCCCCGGCGTCAAGCTCGTTGTCCATGCAAGCAGTTTTGACCTGGCGAAACTCTCAAGCAGTCCCATCTATATCACTTCCTCTTTTCGATGTGTCCAAGTTGGACACATTAACGGCTCCACGGCGGGCTGAAAATACTTTGTGGCGTTGGTATGTCCGGGCATGTCAGCGTCAAGCCTGCCGGGAAAACGGTCAAGTCCTGGTATTCTGGATTGGCTTCAAGCAGCACATGCATGTACCGCTCGTTGCCATACATCTTGTACGATACAAAATCCCATTGGTCGCCCTGCACGGTCTTGTAAGTCTTAGTCATAAGCTAATCTCCTTTGACGTGCCTGCACCCGCTGCATCATTTGCGGCAGCTGGCTCTCAAACTCTCGTTTTGCTTTTTCAAGCTGCTGTTGTATTGCCGCAACTACGCCCGGATCTGCATTTCCCTCGACCGTAATACTCGGGTTGAATGAAAGCGAAACCGGCGCGTTATTTACAGACGGCGCGGTAACGACCTGTGTCGTTTGCTCGCTTGCTTGTGGTGCCGTCGCCTCGATGACCGTGTTCTGCATTGCTACCGCTGGCGCGGCTGCCTGTGTGGCCGCCTGCATCTGTGGCGCTACGTTCTTACGGTTCGCGATCTGTGGCAACGTGCCCAGTCTCTCGCCCGCCTGCATCCACAGCGATATAGCACGCTGGGACCCGTCAAGCGGGATAGCGGCCTCTGCCGAGTCCTCGGCAAAAGTCGTGAGGAAAGCGCCTTTTTCATAGATGCCGCCTTTTGCGTTCTCCGAAACGTCTGCTGCAGCCGCCGCACTGCTATCGCCGCCCTTGACGAAATTAACCACGGCGTTGATTGGCGATGAGAATATCGACTTTAGATGCTCCCACTTCTCGGTGACGTAGGCGACGCCCGCGTCGATGGTGCTCATCACCGTGTCGATGACGCTCTGCACCGTGCTTACGATTGCGTTCCATGCCGCATCTGCCGCCGCCTGGATGGCAGCCCACGCCGCTGAGGCTACGCTCTCCACATACTCCACGTAGTAGGCGATAGTGTCGAGTACTGTCGTGACGACAGACATGATTGCAGCCCACACAGCTGCAGCTGTAGCCTGCACCTGCTCCCATGCGGCATTGATTACCGCACCAGCATAAGTCATATATGCATTGATGGTGTCGAGCACGGTTGTGACGGCCGTGCTGATGGCCGTCCATGCCATCTCTGCTGCCATCTGTATCGTCTGCCACACGTATGTAGCCGCATATTCCAGCTGATTTAGCCCCATAATAAACGCATCAATGACCGGCACTATTATAGGCTCTAGTGCCGCCCAAGCTGTCTGTATGGCTGCCACAATGGCCTGCCATACGCTCGCGGCCACCGTGGCGACTGTCGTTATGATGGCACCGATGACTGACATCGCCGCCTGCACTACGCTCGTGACAACGCTCATAATGACTTGTACGCCCGCCGCAATGTATCCCCATGCTGTCAGCACGGCCGTTACGTAGGCCGTCCAAATCGCCTGCATAATGCCCACCGCGATATTTACGGCCGCTACGATGGCGTTCCATACACCCATAGCTACCGTCGCCAGCCCGCGCAGCACCATGGCGATTCCCTGGATTGCCGCGAAAATAACGAGGCTCACCACTACAAAGGCCGCTTTTGCCGCGTAGGTGATGACTGTCCAAATGGCGTTAAATACTGTCGTAAGTGCCGTAACGATGGCCATGATGACGCTCACGGCCGTCTGCACGACGCTCACGACAGTCTGCCATACTGCCGACGCCACGGACACCAAGCCCTGCCAGATGGCCGCGCCGATGGTTGCGATTATGCTCACCACCGCTATGACTGCATTGACTGCCGCACTCACGATAACTACGATGCCAGCCCAAACCGCAGACGCGCCCGTCATGATGAGTGACCACGCGCCGCCCGCGACGGCCACGATGCCGTTAAAGATTGCACCTAGTACAGTACCAAGCACCGACACGATTGTAATAACGGCGCTGATCGTGCCCGATACCACGGCGATGACGCCGCGAATAACGGCCGCGATGATTTTGAACTCTGTCACCCATATCGTCTTGATGACGGTGACGACGCCGATGAGTATCGGCACGATATAGCCGAAGGCGCTCATCACGCTCGGGCCAATGCTCGCCCATATACCTTTGAGGAACTCTACGCCTTCTTTTACGACACTCTTTATTCCTTCCCATGCTGCCGCAATAACCGGCGCGATTGCCGCCCAAATCTCCGCCGCCGCAGACTTGATTTCCTGCCATGCGGCGATTACCGCATCATGGAAAGTCTGATTTGTGTTAAACAGGTAAACCATAGCGCCAATGAGTGCCATGATAGCCAGCACGACCAAGGCCACAGGATTGGCGCTCATGACAGCATTAAATGCCGCCTGCGCCACAGCCGCTATACGTGCCGCTGCGGCCTGCGCTTTTAACGCCACACTTTGCAGCAGTGTTGCCTGCATGCCCGCCTCGGTAGTCATCTGCAGTAATGCCATCGTTGACCGAAATGCTTCAAAGGCCGTTATCACCGCATTGAGTGCCAGGCCAGCTATAACGATGCCCGCAATGGCAGCAGCTACGCCGAGCGCGGCCGCAGTCAGCGTTTGATGCGCCTGTGCCCAGCTCGCCACGCCGCCCACGGCACTGGCCAGCCCCGACGCGGCCGCTGCAAGGGATGGCAGAAAAATCTGCCCTACCGAAATGGATAGTCCTTCGATGGCAGATTTTAACTGTATTGCTCCTCCCTTTGCGTTGTCCTGCATCGTGCCAGCCATGCGGGCAGCTGCACCGTCCGCGTTATTGACCGCATTGACAAGCGTGTCGAAATCGCTATCTGACGCATTGACGATGGCAAGAAAACCGCTCATTGCTTCCTGCCCGGCGATGCTCGAGGCCGTTTCTGCCTTTTCTGCTTCGGACATGCCCGCGAACTTTTGCCGCAGCTCCAGCATTGTCTGCATGAAAGGTTTCATTGTTCCGTCCGCATTTGTCACGCTGATGCCTAGCCGCTCCATTGCCATGCCTGCTTCTTTTGGAGGGTCCACAAGCCGCGTCATGATTGCTCTGAGTGACGTGCCTGCCTGTTCGCCTTTGATACCTGCATTCGCCATGATGCCCGTGGCGACAGATACATCCTCTAAGCTATACCCCAATGCGCCCGCGAGCGAGCCGACGTATTTGAACGTCTCGCCCATCATGGACACGTTGGTGTTTGCGTTAGTTGACGTGGCCGCCATGACGTCGGCCATGTGGCTCGCCTGGTCTGCTGACATGCCGAATGCCGTCAAATCGTCCGAGACAATATCCGACACACGCGCGAGGTCTTCGCCTGACGCCGCTGCAAGGTCGAGCAGTCCAGGCATGCCTGCAATAATCTGGTCTGTTTTCCAGCCCGCCATGCCTAGATATGTCATAGCCTCGGCCGCCTGTGTCGCTGAGAACTGCGTCGTAGCTCCCAGCTTTTGCGCTGTTGCCGAAAGCCGCTCCATATCATCATTTGACGAGTTGGTAATAGCTTTGACCTTGCTCATCGCCGCCTCGAAGTTTGCCGCCGTGGCGACCATTCCCGCTACCGGCAGCGCAGCGATGGCTGTCGTCTGCGCAGCCCCGCCCAGGCGGCTCCTCGCATTGCTGAAAGCCGCATCTGCTTTTTCTTTGGCTGCCTGCGCAGACAATAGCTGCCCGCGCCGCTCGGTCATTGCATTGATGCGAGCCTGCAAGGCCGCAATGCGTGCATACGATGCCTCTCTCACGGCACCCGTTCCGCGCATCTCGGCCGATGCCGCCCGCTGCGCCTCGCGCATCTCGCGGTTGACGTTGCTGATCTGGCTCCGCAGGTTGCTTGCTTCGCGTGCGGCCGCCCGCATCGACGACCCTACAGAACCGTCAAGCTGGCCGCGAATTTGCAAAGCGAGCTCCATAATGCGTCCGGCCATACGCTCACCTCTCTTTCATCGCATCATTTTCCCGTTTAATCTCTGAATTGATGACGCTCAGCCAATCGTAAAAATCAAGAATAGGCTGGTCGAGAAACCAGCCTATCGGTGTGCTTGTATATTTTGACATGCGCACCGCTGACAATCGCAGATTCTTTACTGAGCCGACCCGAGTAAAAAATGCTGGGCCATCATGCAAGCAGTGTTGAAATCCTGGCCTTTGAGGCCGAGGATGTCGTCATACTTTACCTTTGCTGCGGCTGCTGCCACATGTGCCTGGTAAACCATCGACAAAGCCGGTACCGCGATAGTCGGGTCCTGCTTTTTAGCCTGTTTCTCACAGGCCAGCAGCGTATAGCCGTTGAGCCCATCGAAATCAAAAACTAACGTCGTTGCACCATTTGGCAGAGCGTTCTGCAACTCGAGCGTGTTTTTCTCGTCGATTACTTCAACCTCTGCCGGTACCTGCTTGTTTTCTGCCATTGTTTTTATCCTCCTCTATGGATTACATGCCCAGATTGGCGCGAATCGGTGCCATGATGTCGTTGCCGTTGATAACGCACTTATAACCGTACTTATCAATCTCGGCCAGCGTCTTGCCGGACATCTCCTCTTTGACATAATGCACCTCGATAACCGTCTCTGCGTCGCTCGTGCTTCCGGCTTCGAGCGAGCCAGGCTTATGGCTCTTGATACGGCCGCGCATCGCCACACGGAACTGGTCGTGAGTATACCGAGACTCGCCACCATCGAAGCCCTGCACATCTGCATAAGCTTCGATGCTGATAGCCTCGCCGCCAAAGAGCTGCGCATTGTCAACAGTCGGCACCTGCCAGCTGATCGTGCATTCCATGCTGTCGAAATGCCCCTGAATCGGGGCTTCGATTTTGCCGGCCAGTCCGATGCCTGTCACGTCTGCCGTGAGGTTCTTGATCTCCGGCAGCTCAATTTTGCTTGCCGTCACCGCGCTGTCCGAGCCATTGATATAGACTCGCACGTCATTGATGACCTCGGGAACTTTATTCGTTGCCATGTTTCTTTACCCCCTTACTCAAACAGACGGCTGAAATTGGATACGTCGTACTCGATGACGTCCTCGATGTTCTGAGCCGGTACTGGCGGCGTGATGCTCGTGTGGATGCGGATGATGCCCTGCAGCAAGTCCGTCGTCGGATTTTCATCCGGCAGGAATGCGACTGTAGCGCCGAGCAGGAAACCGCGCGAAACGAGACCGTTGAGACGGATCTGCTCACTGTCGATAATCGTCTTGATGAGCTTCGGCGTGAGCGGCTGGTCTACTTCCTGCCAGTACGTGAGGATGAACGTCTGATACTGCCAATCGAACATGCGGCGCACGCAGATAAAGCAGTCCTTGACATCGGTGTTGGACGGATAAACGCCCGTATAGTTGCCCCACGCTTTCCAGCCACCGTTAAAGTTAAGTCCGGTCATGATACCCTGGCTGTTGAGCAGGTTTGCCTGCGAAAGCGAAAGCGCGACCTCTGTGCCGTCCTTCAAGCACAAGCCCGTGGCCTGCATCGACTGGTTCGACGGCGACTGATACGGCACATCATCATTCGCCGCGTCAACGACGCCGAGGATGCCCATGATATGCGTAGACATGTGATACTGCGCATCGCCATTCTTGACGCACGGCCAGCAGACAATCTGATTGACGCCCGTATAGTTGTTCTTGTTCTTCCACTCGTTGACATCGGCGTAATACTTCGCGGCTGCCGTGTCCACGTCTGTGAGCACGATGCAGCGGAAAAGCCCGTCGATGTTTAGCGCTTTGGCTTTCATCACGCTGGCTACGGTCGGATTTTCAGACCAGCCCGGCGCGGCGATGATGCCCGGCACCATAGACAACGACGTGTAAATCGTGTCGATGAGCTCGAGCCCCTTCGTTGCGCCCTCGGTCGATGCTCCGCCGATGATGTCGTCTGCCGTGACTTTCGATGCGTCAACCTTGTCGTATGCGACAAATACTTTCTCCGCATCTGCCAGCGCTCCCGTCTTGATGATGGTGACGACGAGCTCGCCATCATCGTTATAGGCTGCCGTATAGTCCTTGTTGAGCGTTGTCGCCTCGCCGTCTGCCGTCGCCTTGACCTGCAGCGTGTCCAGCAGCACCGAGTCTGCGACATTTACGACCTTATCCGTCGGCACCGTCTTTTCCGTCGCTGAAACAGACTCTTTGTGCTTCTTCGGGTCCAACACATTGACGAATACAATCGGCTGCACGGCGTACAGCTTGAACTCGCTATACATCGCCTCGCAGAGCGTGTACTTGTCCCAATCTGCCGAGTAACCGAAATGTTTTACCGCCTCGTTCCAGGTATAGCAGATTACCGGCTTGTTGACGTTGGCGCTCGGGTCAGCGGTCAGATGGACAGGGGCCGTGCCGAATACTACCGGCAGGCCAGCTGTCGTGCTCACCGGCGCAACTACCGACGTCGAAACTTCCTGCGCTTTTACGCCATGAAAGTATGCCATGTTTATTTACCACCTTTCGTTTTCTTGTGTTCCTTGACGGCTTCGCTGAACATTGTATTGAGCATGGAGCCCTTTTCCCTCACCTGCTGGCGTGCTTCGTCGAGTCGTTCCGGCTCTACGAAAAGGTGCTGCAGGATTGGGTGCCCGCTATACTCGTCCGGGATGCCGTCTGCAAAAATCGCGTATGTGCTCAGCCTTGAGTCGCGAAACCCGGGGCCGACATACACGACCGGCCGCTTTAGCGGCTCAGTTTTTCTTTTTCTCAATGAACTCACCTCTAAGCAGCCTGCTCTGGGTCTCTTTCGGCTGTGGCAGGTACACATCGAACTCGAGCAGCCCTATCCATTGTGGGAAAGGCTGGTCGTCCGGCACCGAGCCTGTCAGCCCGGCGTTGATGTCGATAAGCCAGCGGTTATTGACAGGATTTTCGCTCAGCAGCATCATACGCACAAATTCCATAAAGTGAAAAAGTGTGTCGCTTCCGTGAGTCATATCCTCGTCGTAGACCGTCACATACACGACGATCGACACGCGCGAGTCTGTTTTCCCGTCTTGAAAGGCTTCGGGGCGAACGACGATAGCTGGGCATTGCTCCTGCATTTCCTTTCTGCTCGTCCTGCGCGGGAGAAACCCCGTGTAGACGTGCACGTTTTGCAGTGACTCAGCCCCAGTTTTTTCGTCGATGACCCGCAGAGCCTCTCCGTACTGGTCAATCTGCGCCGCCAGGTATTCGGTTATACCGCGTGCCGCGTCTAATGGCGTCATGCGTTACACCCCCAGCCTGCGCTCAATCTCATGCTCGAGTCTGGTGGCCAATACCTGCCCGCCTCGCTCCTGCATGATGTCCATCACCTCGGGGTTTCCGTAAAGCTGCGGCACTGCCGGACCATATAACGACTTGACCGGCAGGCGTTCCCGCCCTTCACGCGCCACAAAACGCGAGCCGATGGTAAATCCTCGTGCTATCTTGCGCGTACCTCCGCGTTTGATAGTCACGAATACGCCCGACTTGCGCTTGACGGCTTTATACTTCTCCACTTTTTCGGTTGATCCGGAAAAGCGCAGCGTCGCGCCGTCCTCCGTGGTCGTGATTTTCGTCTTTGCTTTCAAATCCGAGGATTTTATGGTGTAGATAGAGTGTACTTGCTTGGTACCAGCAGTGCGGGCCGCGAGTGCCGCCCGCCTGCCCGCCGCTATGGACGCTTTTCGGATGGCGTCCTCGCCCAGCCCGGACAATACCTGCATCATGTGCCTGTCTGTCTGTAGCTCTAGCTCGATAGCCATTATCTACACCTCCTCACGCGTGATTGAAATGCAAGTAAATCGAGAGCATACCGAGGTCTTCGACACACCTGTCGACGTCGCCATATTCACCGTCGAGCGTCATTTCCTGCCCTTCGGCTGGCACGTCTTCCAATGCTTCGCGCTTGATGTGCACGATGACAAGCCGCCCGCGTGTCGCTTCGTAGCCAGAGTAGTCAATTCCCTGCTGGAACATTTCCTGCTCTGTCGGTGACTGCACGACACAGTTGACAGTTTCGCCATTGAGCTCGTGCTCATCCGCGAACTCGTCCATGTTGATGAACGTGTCTAGGTCGGCCTTTAGCTGCTCTTTGAACGTACTCACTTTTTGACGGCTGCAGCTGGGTCAGCGTCGGGGAGAGTGAAATCATCGGCCTCTTTGGCCGTGTCGTCCTTCTTCGCGCTGCCCTTTGCGCCGTCCGTTTTTTTCGTCTTTGCCTGCTGTTGCGGTTTGGCCTCGGCCTCGGTCGGCTCAGTTACCGTCTCAGCCTCGGTCTGTACGCCCCAGTCTATTCGCCAAATCAACATATGCAGACCTCCTTACTCGGTCGTCGTAGTGTGAATGACCGCCCAGTCATCGGCAAACTCGGGGGCCAGTACGCAGCGGCTATACAGCGTAAGCGCCATGACGTTATCACTGCGGTCGCTCGTGTACTGTGGCACGTAAGCGCTGGCGTAAGTCTCGAAAGAATCGCCCGCAGGATTGAGCAGATTGACCGCCGCATGCAGCTGGCGTCCGCGTCCCGGAATAGCGATGATAACGTCGTCTGGGTCGATGAACGGCTTGACCATGCCGTCGTCGTCTTTGTACGTTTCGGCATAGCTGTACACCTCCAGATTGAGCATCTGAATCATACCGATACGCGTGACCTGCGGGCTCGTGATGCGCGGCTGGATTGCCATCATAGAGAGGTTCTGATTGTTCGGCACAGCGAGCCACTTCATGATTTTCTCGTTGTTGAGGAAATAACGCGCCACGTTTTTGCCGCAAATCATGACGGTCGGTACCATGCCCGCGCTCTCCTGAATCATCTCGGAGGCGTTCACGATGTCGGCGAAAATATCGGCCGTAGAGTCTGCCCAGCTCTTGCTGACTTTAGCCTCTTGCGTCCAGTCAAACGCTACCGTATCCGTTACGACCTGCTTGCCATCGTCGGCATAGCCCTTAATGACAGTCTTGCCCGTGGTGAGGATGTCAGCCGCCATCTTGTTCTTACGGTTGACAATCATGTTCTGCAGGTCGTTGAGGTCGTGCGCCTGCAGGGCGGTAGCACGCTGTGCTGCCGACATTGTGCTATAGATATTCTCGCCGAAAGAACGGTTTTCGATGTCGTATGGCGTGACGACGCGGCGGGCTGCCATGACAGGCGGCTGGTAAATATCAACCTGCGAGCCCTCGCGCTCCGTATTTACGCCCTTTCCGCCCGGCACGATGAACGGTGCCAGCTTGCGGCCGCCCTTGCGATACTCGACCATGATGTGACTCTGTACGCTCGGCGTCGGCATGATCGGGAAAAAAGTGTCGAGCAGGAAGGATGCGGGCTGCTTCGCGCGCTCCATCGCCTGCACGAGATTGTACGTGTTGTTGAAATCAATAGGCATTATGTTTACCCCCTTACTTTACGGACGTCAAGAAGATGCCCACGCCGCGCAGCTCCTCCTCGTGTGCGTCTACCGTGTCGCCATCGGCTACGGTGAGCGCCTCGCGGTTGAAATAACCTCGCGTGTACACCGTGGCGATAGCGCCATCTGCTGCGGCTGCCGTATCGTCTGCCAGCACGGCCGTCGCCGCCTTGCCTTTTGCTGCAAGGCCATAGTTCCCGCTCGTGCTGTCGAGCGTCAGCAATGCGCCGCGCTTGAGTGCCGTGCTGCTGGCTACTTTGACGTTTGCCGTAAGTGCCGTTACTTCCGGGCCGCCGAAAAGATTGTCATAGGCCACGCCCGTGGCCGTCTCTTTGATAGCCATGTCAATGCTCCTTTCTCAACTTGTTCATCATTTCCGCGATTTCATCAATCTCGGATTTCGTCTTTGCCGCCTGGGTCGCTTTTGCGCCCAGCTGCGGGGCTGGTTTTACCTCGTCGGCGCCGGATTGCGTCTCGTCCATGATGAGCTCGCGGATGGCGTCGAGTGCCTTTTTGCTGGTGTCGTCTTCGTCCGGCATAGCCTCGACATAAGCCTGCACCTGCTCTGCCGTCTGGCCGTTCTTTTTTGCCGTTTCTACGATTGCATCGACGGATTTCTTTCCGTTCCGCAGCGCGTCAAGTGCTGCAACGCGCTCACGCTCCTGTTGCACCGCCTTATCCTCAGCGGATTGCTGCGGCTCGTCTTTGATGCCCAGCAGATTTTTGATTTTGCTCAAAACGTCGTTTTCCATGCTTTGCGCCCCCTTTTTGTTCAGAATATCCCTCAAATGTGCCGTATTTTTGTACTTTTTGAGGCTGACCGACACGGAATTGACGATGAGCGTGCTCCCGTCGAGCATATTCTCGACCGTATCGCCGCCCGCTACCTCGTCAATAAATCCGTTATCCAGCGCCTCCTGGGCGCTCATCCACGTCTCTGCGTCCATGAGTTTCGCAATTTTCTTGTCCGTCAAAGCGCCATTTACGCGGTCGTGATAGACGGCGATAATGGTGTTTTTGACGGTATCAAGCTGCTTCGCTACGCCCTGCGCATCGTCTGCCGTCATATAGTCCATGACAAAGCACGCTGGGTTGTGAATCATGTAAACGGCGTTGCTCGGCATGGTTACATGCCCGCCCGCACACGCGACAATCGTCGCGGCGCTGGCACATATGCCGTCGATGGTGATACTCACGTCGCCTGCGTAGTCTTTGAGCTGGTTATAGATGGCATGAGCCGCGAATACATCGCCGCCCGGCGAGTTGATGCGTACATTGAGCGGCTTGCCGCCGCATTTATCTAGGTCTTCTGCGAACTGTTTCGGTGTCGCTTCGTCCCCGTACCATGTTTCGTTGGCAATGTCTCCATACAGCAAAAGCTCGGCTGTCTCTGCCTCCGCCTCATTGCGGAATTTCCAAAAGGTTTTACTTTTGGCCATTGTTCTCACCTCCTTTCGTAGTGTCGCCACCGTCCTGCTCGGCCTCTTTCCCCGCCAATACTTCCGGGTTGCCCAGGTCGAGCCCCAGCTCGGTGATGACTTTTTTTTCGTAGGCCAGCTGCTCGAGGTTTTCCTCGAGGTCGGTGCCAGTCATCTCGGCTGCCTCGCGCTCGCGTGTAGACAGGCCGTACTTTGTGCGTAGTGCCGATCCGGTGACGTCTTTCACTGGCTCGAGGATGCTCATCGCGGGCCCGAACCAGTCCGCATTGCACCACGCCGCCCGCTTTACCGGGTCGTCGAAAAAGCCCGGTGCTTGAATGCGCCCGATGGCGACGGCTTCGGTGAGCCATTCCTCGTAAATCGGCTGACAGAAATCACGCGCAAACCATTTTCGCCGTATCTTGTACTCGTCCCACGCCTGCAGCAGCGCCGCCCGACTTGCTGAGTACGAGCTGTTGAACGACTTTATCAGCACTTCATACGGCTGGCCGATTGCCGCGCCGATCTGCTTGAAAAGCTGGGTCACGAACTGGTCAAACGTGCTCATGCTGTTGGATGCGTCCACCGTTTTGACGTCCACGCCTTTCGGCAGCGCGTTCATCGTGCCCGCCGCCAGGCTGTACTCGCTCGGGTCAACAATCGGCGCTCTCGCGTCCTCCGCCTCGATGCCTGTTCCTGGCAGTACATCCTCGATGCTCTGCCCAGCTGCTCCCTCGGTGAAAAACAAGGCGAAAAAGCTCTTGACAATGGCGCTCGTGAGCTCCGCGTTGGTGTACCGCGTGACCTGCTTGAGCGTTTCGACAACCGGCGCAAGATACGGCACGCCTCGATACTGCTCTGGCCGCAAGTCGTGACAGACCTGCAGCACGTTTGGCGTGCCCGTGTTCCGCCCGAAAGCCTCAACGCGCACCCATTCCGGGGCATGTGATACGTCTACAGGGTCCCACGGCACGCGGTTACTCACCCAGTATGCGACGACCGCGCCGTCCTTGTTGATTTCCACACCCGAAATGATGCGGTTGTTCGGGTTTGGTGCCTGCATCTCGACAGCATACGGTCCCAGTGTGCCGAAATAGTCCGCGCCCATCGGGTTGCTCACCCTGTTGGCTTCGAGTATCTGCACGCGCAGGCTGTACGGCATGAGGTTTGTCGGCTTTCGCCGCTTGAATAGTGCGAAAGCATCGCCGTCTGTGAGATACGACGTATACATGATGTCCTGCATGTCGTAAAAGTTGTTTCTGCGCGTGATGTCGCAGTCTTTCGACCCCGCCCACACCTCGAACTCCTGCACGGTTTTGCGCGTCCAGTCCCGCGCCTGCTCCGGCGTGAGCCCCAGCGTCTTGAACTTCACACGTGGGAACACGTGTAGACCGTCTCCCACGGTGTGCATCGCGCTCGTCTTGATGGCTGCCGCGCCGATCGGCGTGTTTATCGCCTCATCGGCCGCCCGGTTGCGCAGCGTGAAAAGATGCGCGTCGATGTCGCTCTTTGGCGATGCCTTTAACGGCCGCCATCCTTTGAGTACGTTGCTTTTCTGTGATGCTCCGCCAGCTCCATACCCCGAGTTAATGACCTTGCGCGTCTGTTCCGCCCGCGTGCCCTGTTTTCTTCTTGCCATTGTCTCACCTCCTCCCTGCTTGCTCTGTTCAGTAGTCAAAGAACACGGCTCGCTTGCTCATGCGCCTCGGCGTGCTCGGCATGTCGTCGAGCGTCGCCCCCGCGTCGAGCAGATTGTCGATAGCCTTGCGGATTTCCGACAAATTCGCCCGCGTGAGCTGCCTGTTGCCAATGGTGTAGCTCTGCCCGGACAGGACAGCCTGCTCGGCTTCAACGTAGAGCTTTAGCCGCCTGTTGTTGAGTGGATTTGCCATGCTCTCACCTCTTTACCAGATGTTTTTTCGTGCCGATGCGCTGCGCGTCGGCCTTTTCCTGTTCTTGACCTGCTTCGCTGGCTGTGGCGCTTCGATGGCCTTTCCCTCGATAAGCGCCTCGAGCTTGTCCCAATTTGGCCTGCATGACTGCATGCATGCCAGATTGTAGACACGCAGGTCTAGCGGCTCGTTTCTTACGCCCGCCGTAGGTTCCCAAATCTCCCTGATCTGACCGCCCCGCTTGACGGTTTTCTTGTGCTCCGAAATGATGCCCTTAAAATACAGGTCATCGTACCCGCGATGCGACAAATAGGCGAGCTTTTCCGGCTCGTCTTTTGGGAAATGGAAATATTGCGCTCCCGGCGTTCCGACGGCGAGCCGGTTCATTACGCTTTGCTTGCCATCATCGACGCCGAGCATGCAGAGCGGTATTTTCGTTCCCTGTGCCCGGCCGATTTTATGGTTCAGCGGTATTCCTGGGCCGCCCTGGCCTTTTATGGCAAAACGCTGCTTGGCGAAATTCCGCGTACAGTAGCGATAGACGTCGCTCGTGTAATGGCCGCCCGAGTCGATGAACGTCCGCAGCACTTTTAGGCCGCTGCCATCGGCGAAAGTGTAAACATGGTCGAGCACTGCGTCGAGGTCTTGCCACGTTTGCGCCTTGTCCGGCTCGCCCAGTATGATGCCTTTGACGATGCCCCAGCTCTCCTCATCGCGCCCCCAGCCGCACACCTCATACTCGAGACGGTTGTCCTGGGTATCGACTGCGGCCGTGAGCATGAGCACGCCCTTTGGCAGCTCCGCGCCGTAGCACTCGCGCCGCCGCAGGAAAATGCGCTCGTCTTCAAACGCGCCAGGCATTTTATACGTTTCACCGAAACGCGTATTCATCACGACGCGCTCGCGATCTGGCTTTCCCTTCGCCATCAGCCACTCTTTCATGACCTCGCGCCAGCTCAGCCACGGCGATGCGAAACAGTTCACGAAAAACGAGCGTATCCCGTTCTCGCGGGCCCGCTCGTTCTGCATGACATATTTCTTTTTCGCCTTTTTCATCTGCGCTTCGGTGAACTCATAGCCGCAGTCTGGGCACCGCCAGACGACGTTATGCACGATGATGTTCTTGCCCTCTCCGTCGTAGTCGGCGTGCATATCGGTGTAGCGCAGCAGATGGTACTCTCCGCAGCCTGGGCATTGATGCTGCCATTCTTCCTGTGTCCCTGCCTGATACTCGACCTCGATGCGGCTCGCGCCCTCGTTGGTCGGTGTCGAAAACATGCCGATGACGGCGTTCCAGAACGTCGTGGTACGTTTCGCCGCGAGGTCCACAGGGTCGCCCTCGGTGCCAGCTGACACGGGAAAGCGGTCAACCTCATCGGCGAGCAGGATGCGGATGGGTCGCGACGCCAGTCCTGCCGGTGAATTTGCCCCGCACATGATGAGACGCCCGCCAGGGAAAATCTTTGACAAGATGGTGTTGTTGCTGTCCCTGCTCTTTACGTCAAAAAACAGGGATGACAGAGCCTTTGTGTCGCGTATCATTGGCGAAATGCGGCTCTTTGAGTAATCCTCGGCCATCTCAATCGTCGGCTGGATCATCATGATGGCACAAGGGTCGAGATGGGCGAAACGTCCGATGACATTGTTCATGATGTCCGACTTTCCCACCTGGCTAGCCGACTTGACGACGACCCGCCCGACTCCCGGCTCTGTAAATGCGTCCATGATTGCCTTTTGATATGGCGCTCGCGATGTCTTCCACTTGCCCGGCTCTGCCGAGATGCCCGACGAGAGCATACGGTATTTGTCCGCCCATGCGCTCACGGTCATTTTTGGCAGCGGCTTTAGGCCATGCTCGGAGATGTAGCGCCACAGGTAACGCTCACTCCTCCGTGCCATCGCTGATTTCCTCCTCCGTGTACTGCTCCGGCGTGTATGCCGCCAGCTCGCCGAGCTTTTCCTCGATTTCATGCGTCAAAGTCTCGTAGATTTCCCCCTTGTCGTGCCCTTCGAGGATTGGCGCGAGCTTCGACGGCAGGCCTAGCAGCTGCGTCCTGAGGTTCGAGATCATCTCCGTCTGCACGAGCTCAACGGCCCGCGCATCATAGACCCTGTGCTCCATCTTCGCGAGCTTGAGCTCGGCGATCTGGCGCTCGGCCTTCTCGCGCTTCGCCCTCTCGATGTTGATGTCTACGTCGCCGCCCGCATCCTCGGCCGTTCCTCCTTCTCCGCGCTGAGTGAAGTAGTTTTTTAGGCTCTCCACGACGAAAACGCCGCCATTTTTGTCGTTTTCGTCTCGCACAACGACGCCGTTTTTTGTCAACTGGGAGACATACGGCTGCGTGATGCCGATGGCCCTCGCCAGCTCGCGCTGGGTCGTGGTCAGCTTCTTGAGGTCTTTCGTGATTTTCATGCTCTCGCCCCCTTCCCGCTTATACTTTTCTGCACGCCGTCCCCGAGACCGCCTCTTGCCTTTATAAGTAGCCTCGTTTTTCCTGTCCACTCACGTTTTACATGGTTCTAATAGATAACGACCCCAAAATCTTTATAGCTAGACGATTTTTGGGGCCTCGGCGGCCGCGGCGCTTCGCTGGCGTTCCCAGTACCTTGCCCCGTGTCCGCGACTGGCGCACAGAAAAGGCGGCACCTTGCGGCGTCGCCTGATATATATAACCATGTCCTAGCTCGAGCATGGTCATGCTCATTGGAGACAGCAGTTGCGGCTGAGATACTGCTGTCATGTTGTCGGCGCGGCGTCCCCGATGGCGTCCTCGCCCTGCGTTGTGACACACAAAACCACTTGTTAACACGCATTGTCGCGCCGACTCAGATGAAACGCTGGCTCGCTCACCAGAGCAGGCCGCCGCTTGAGTCTCGTCTCGCGTTGCCGTCTCGCTCGGGATGGATCACACGCCTCGTCTGCATAGAGCGCAGCAGCGTGCCGGTTCGTTCGCCCGCGTGCCGTCCATGTTCATGTTGCCATGTTCTCCTACCGCATCGCCGCCAATCGTCTGCTCTCGTGCCGCCCGCTGGCTCGCTCTGCTTTCCTATGATTTTTTATAAAAATCTTTTCAAGCAAAAAGGCCAGCCGACTGGCTGACCCCTTCGCAGTTCATGGTTTCTAGGAGGTTCATTCTGTGGCAAATCCATGCTATAAGTATATCCCCCTATACGGCCATAAGTACGCAACGTATTTAATTTTTTTTCGGATTGCTGCGGCTGCCGTATTTTTCAAGTACCAGTCGGGTGTGGATTTCTACGACCCGCCCCACGATGTCCGCCCAGTATGTCTGCACGGTTCTTTCGCTGACCCATGCCCCGCTGTCGATGTCGCACCCTTTTATCTTGTCGATAAATTTGAACTGAGTGGCACATACCCAAGCTTTGTGCCCCCGCGTGTTTTTGTTCCTCGCCTCTACCTGGCGGCGAGCTTCGAGAAATAATTTCTTGCGGTCGCTCAGTCCGCACTCAACGACACGTACAGCCTTCAGCCAGTAATATCCGTCCTGCCTTTCGTCGTATGTCGCTGAGTTGATGGCCGCCCGCTCGGTCGTCGAGCCCGGCAGGTTGCTTTTCCCGCCGACCCTCTCGCCGCCCGTCCGCGAGCGCATGAGAAACTCGGCCTTTGTCTCCCGGTAATCTTTGAGCAGAGCCGCATAGTCGAGCAGATACACAGCCGCTATCTGCTTGTCCTTGTCAATTTCCGCTTTCAGCCGGTCCCAATTCTCGTCTGTATCTGGCATCGTTCCTCCCTTTCTGCCTCTCACCAATGTGTCCAAGTTGGACACATTCCCATGTCCTCAATCTCTATGCGTATATATGCATTATACCATTAGTCCCGGTGGCGGGAACAGTCGCACAGTCAGCTTGCTTTTCCTGCCGTACCGCTTGTTGCCTTTGCTGATATACGTCGCGGCTGTCGAATATTTTATCCCGAGCATCTCGGATATTTCCTTGATTCTCATGCCCGTTTCGTGCATGCTCCAGGCCTCATAGTCTCTTGTCGTGGATTTGGCTGGATATGCATTGACGTTGCTGTATTGCGGATACGTCTGCCCGAAATCGAACAGCTGCCACGCGTCCTCGATGGTCGATATGCTCGGCGCACAGATTGCGATGGCCAGCGCATACCAGCCGTCGTTTTTGACTCCATTCAACATTTCCCATACGCCCCCTACTCCCGAAAGCGGCGTTTACCGTCCCGTGTCGCGTTGCTCGCGTTCACGTTCTTCTGGAACTCCTCGCGGGCCTGTGCATCGACGCCCAGGCTGGCGAGAAATCCCTCGATTGCCGTCTTGCTGTCGGTGGCCTCCCAAGCCACGTCCGCCTTGAGCCGTGCCAGTTCTTCCTCTCCGGCCTTGCGCCTCACGGCCTCGCGCAGCTTGCGATAGGCTTCGCCCATCTCGCCGACTTCCTCCTGCACTTTGAGCAGGTAGTCTGTCGGCGTCCATGTTCTGAAAAGCGGGCCGTCGCATGGATGCGGCAGCGTTCCCTGTGGGTTGACTTCGCTCATACGCTTTTCCCTCCCTTGCCGTCCTTCTCGATGTATTCGCCCTGGATGAGCCGCCTCAGTTCCTCGATGGCGACCCATAGCGCCGCCCGGCGCTCAATTATCTCTCGCTGGAACCACATGCCTTTGTAACCGTTTGGGTTTAGCTCGCGTGCCATGCTGCGCATGATGCGGCGGCACTTCATGAGCTGCGCCCGCTTTTCCTGCTCCATGTCTTACTCTCCTGTGAGCTCATCCCGGTGCACGATAATCTCGATGAGTGACGCGCCGCCCAGGATGAGCGCTCCTGCCTCCTGCCCGATGACGTCCGCCATCCACAGGATCATGATAACGATGAGTGTGATATTTTCGATTCCTCTAGCCATATTCTTTTGCCTCGTCCAATCTTCCAGTTTCAGCCGTTCCCGCGACTGCAGCCGTTATTGCCGGTTGTCCCGCTTGATGCCCTCGCATTCCTTCCAGCCCGCGTCTCTATCCTTCGCTCCAGCGAACAAAGCCAGTACGAGCATCGCGAGCATGTCAGCCGCGAAAAAGATGATGAGCGTATAGCCGACAATCTGCGGCACAGTCACATACATGTTTCCTCACTCCTCAAAAGGGGATTTCTTCGTCCAGCGGTATCTGTGCAAAGCCGCCCGCCTGTGGCGCTTGCTGTGGTGCCGCCTGTGCCGGTGGCCGCGTGCCATTCATCTGGCCGCCCGCTGGCGCGTTATTTCCGCCCGGACGCGGTCCGTTGAACTCGATAGAGCTCACGACGACCTCAGTAATCCAATGCTGGCCGCCCTGCTGGTCTTCGTAGTTCCTCACCTGCATGCGTCCCTCGATGAGCACCGGGCTGCCCTTGATGAGATGGTTTCCCGCGAAATCAGCATGACGCTCCCACGCGATGCACGGGATGAAATCTGCCGTCTGCTGTCCTTCGTGCTGGTTCTTCTTGCTGATCGGCCTGTCAACCGCCAGCGAGAACGATGCAACTGCTTTCCCGCTCTTGGTGTATCGGATTTCCGGGTCGCGCGTGAGCCGCCCGGTCAAGATGACTTTATTCATGTTCTTTTCTCCTCCTTGCGTTTCGCATTTCCTCGCCGACTGCTGTCGTCGCGTATGGGTCTATGCGCCCTTCATCGGCCGCGATGGATGCCAGCTCCTTGATGGTGCGATAGACCGCCGCCCGCATCGCGTGTTCCTCGGCCTCTGCCTCTTTTTCCTCGTCCAGCGAAATGCCGATTAGGTCCTGCTCAAATTCATACGCCCGCTCGAGTTTTTCCAGCACGCCTGGAAAAACCTTATCGAAAAGCTCCTTGCGGTTCTGCTTGATGAGGTCTCGCTCGTCGGTGATGGCGCCGCTCGCTGGCGTTGGCGACGGTGCCTGTAATGCTAGTATCTGGCACGGCTGAGCGCAGTCACATGGATTTGGACAGGCGCGGCAGCAGTTTTCGCAGAACGTCCCCAGATGGCACTGCTCGCAGGTCGAGATGGTGCCTTTTTGTAACTTTTCGATGAGCTCGGCCTGCTTTTTGTCGCTGATCTGACTGTAATTGCTCTCTTGCTCGTCCATCTGCTTGACGTCTTCGACTGTTACCTTTTTCTGCTCGCGGGTTTTTTCGGCTAGCTTCGCCTGCTTCTCGGCGTCGAGTTTCTGCGCTTCGTATGCCGCCGCCGTGCTCATGCTGCCATCCTCAAAACGGCGCTTGAGCTCCGGCTCCTGCGTGTTGCTCAAAATGGCGTGATACCTGGCTAGCTGGCTGGCCGACATGTCGAGCATACTCGCCACGATGTCGCGGACGCGCCCGGTGAGTTTCTGCTCGGCTTTAAGCTCGCGACAGAGCTCCGTCGTGCGCTCGGCCTGCTTCGCCTTTTCGGCTTCGGTGAGGTCACGCGCTGCCGCGTTGCTCTCGATGAGGAGCAACTCCTCGATGCGTGCGTCCTGCTCGCGCTCGATCAGCACGTTGACGGTGCGGTACTGCTCTTTTCCCTCGGCCACAAGCTGCTGGCATGCGAGCCAGCGACGGTGCCCGGATATGAGCATGTAGTGACCGTCTGCGTCCGCATCGCGTACCACAAGATTCTGCAGCACCCGCCCCGATAGCTCGATGCTTTCCGCCAGCCGCCCGATGCCCTCGGTCGTGTAGATTTCGGCGTTGGCAGGATTGGTGATAATCTGGTCGATTCGCAATTCTGCCTGTTCATATTTCGGCTGCTGTCCCGGCGCTGCGTCCTTGCTGGCCTTGTTCATGAGGTCCATCACAGAAAAGTGCTTTTTCGTCTTCATGCTTTTGCCCCCTCAATTTTCGCGAGCACCTCGGCCGCAAATGCCTGGTAATCTTTTGACGCGCCGCATCGTGGGGAGTGGATGACAATCGGCGTCGCCACAAATGTCGATTCGTCCACCTTGT
>Ga0256405_10002832_pt1 | contig 37810 bp, 34 predicted proteins | sample RumenRJG_02DNA_FD_189096 | JGI IMG/M metagenome (GOLD analysis project Ga0256405, IMG submission 189096) | Bovine rumen microbial communities from Lethbridge, Alberta, Canada - RJG_02 | ecosystem: Host-associated > Mammals > Digestive system > Stomach > Rumen | place: Canada: Alberta...
GCCGTGTCCGGGATCCCGCTCTCGTCCAGCGTGAGAGCTACGACCACGCCGCCATACTTGGCCGCCAGAGGCAGGACCGTCTCCAGACTCTCCTGCTTTCCGTTGACGGAATTGACCATCGGCTTCCCGTTGTAGAGCCGCATCCCCCGCTCCATCGCCGCGAGGCTGGTCGTGTCGATCTGCAGCGGCAGCGGCGTCACCGCCTGCAGCCGCGAGACCACGGTCGCGATCATCTCCGGCTCATCGATTTCCGGGAGTCCCACGTTCACGTCCAGGATGTCCGCGCCGCTGTCCTCCTGCTCAATGCCCTGCTGCAGAATATAGTCGATATCGCCCGCGCGGAGCGCTTCCTTGAATTTCTTCTTTCCGGTGGGGTTGATGCGCTCGCCGATCAGCACCGGCCGTCCGCCGATCTCCACCGCCCGGGAAAAGCTGGCAACCACCGTCCGGTGCTTCTTCACCGGCTCCGTGAAAGGCAGGTTCCGGGTCTTTTCCACAGTCTGACGGATAAACTCCGGCGTCGTGCCGCAGCAGCCGCCCAGCACATGAACACCCAGCCGCGCGATCCGCTCCATCTCATCGGAGAATTCCTCCGGCGTCAGATCATAGCAGGTCTTCCCGCTGACGGAATGGGGAAGTCCGGCGTTCGGATTCACGATGATGGGAAGGGAGCAGACCTCCGTGAGGTCCTTCACGATGGGATAAAGCTGCTTCGGTCCGAGACCGCAGTTCACGCCCAGGGCATCGACCCGGAGCCCCTCCAGCATGGCCGTGACGCTCTCCACGGTGCCGCCGGTAAGAAGCTTTCCCCTGGAATCGTAGATCGTCGTGACCAGCACCGGCAGGCTGCAGTTCTCCTTCGCCGCAAGGACCGCCGCCTTCGCCTCCATGCTGTCGCTCATGGTCTCGATCAGCACCAGGTCCGCGCCCGCGGCCGCGCCGCACCGGACCACCTCGGCAAAGATCTCCACTGCTTCCTCGAAGTCCAGGTCTCCCATGGGCTTCAGAAGCCGTCCTGTGGGGCCGATGTCCAGCGCCACGTAGGCATCGTCCTCCCGGTGAAGGCGCCGGCGGGCCTCCTGCACATGGCGCACCCCCGCCCCGACTATGGCGCGAAGCTCCTCCGGATCCGGATAGTGGAGCCGGTTCGCCCCGAAGGTATTGGAATTCACAATGTCGCTGCCCGCGCCGAAATATCCTTCCGCGACGCCGATGATATCCTCGGGACGGGTCAGGTTCCACCGCTCCGGCAGCTCCCCGCCCTTCAGTCCCTTGGCCTGAAGGATGGATCCCGTGCCGCCGTCGCAGTAAAGGCGCTCATGTCCCAGCCGTTCCAGCAGTGTTTTCTTCATAGTATCAGTTCCTCCGGAAACTGCAGTCCTGCTTTCCGCAGACTTCGCAGCCCTGCACCATACAGTGCGTATTTTCTTTTGAGAGGCCGATGACCGCGGTCACCGACTTGCTCGGCATCATCAGAAGGCTTCCGGTCAGCGTGACGCCGATCTTCTTCTGGACCTCCAGGATCCGGAAGAGTTCCGTCTGATGTTCCAGCGAAAAATCCCCGTAGCCCGGGGAAAACCGCGGCCGGAGGAACAGCCCCTTCGGGGCAGCCTCCCTGCGGATCTCTTCATTCACGTCATCGCAGTAAGCCTCGATCATCGCGGCAGCCGCCGCCTGCAGGATCACCGCGCGGCTCATCTTCCCCAGCGCTTCCTCCCGCTGCACCAGCCGGTCCGGCCCCAGGCCCAGAGTCGCGGCCATCAGGCAGACCTCGCTGCAGCCCCGCAGATTCCGGGACAGATTCCGGCTCACCACGTCCATTCCCTCAATACGGAAACGGTCCGCGCTCACCCATTCCAGCGGAAACACCCGCCGGACATGCCGCGGTTCGACCACGGTCTGAAGGGCAGCGGCGCAGGAATCCGCCGCTTCCGCGACTCCGGTCTCCGGCTCCCGCCCGCGGTACCCGAGATACCGGAAGATCTCCTTCCGGTCCGCCTTGATCATCTGAGGATCTCCTTCCGGCCCGTCATTGTCATTTCAGGATCTCCGAGAGATTGTTCATGATTCCCCCGGCGACCTCAGGATTGTTCATCGTGTAGACATGAATATGCTTAATTCCGTTGGCGATCAGATCTACGATCTGCTCTGTGGCGTAGATGATCCCGGCCTGCTTCATCTTCGCCTCGTCATCCCCGAAGCGGTCCACGATGGCGCGGAAACGCTGGGGGACGTCCGTCCCGGACATGGCAACACTGCGTTCCAGCTGGCGTGCCTTTGTGATGGGCATGATCCCGGCGATCACCGGGCAGCAGATCCCGCGCTCCCGGATCCGGTAAAGGAAATTGTAGAAGATGTTGTTGTCAAAGAACATCTGCGTCGTCAGGAAATCCAGGCCGGCGTCGACCTTCTCCTTAAGGTAGCGGATGTCATCCGCCTTGTGAGGCGTCTCGACATGCCCCTCGGGATAGCAGGCGCCGCCAAGGCAGAAATCCCCCAGCTCTCTCACATCGTGGATCAGGTCCACCGCGTGCCGGTAATCCTGGGAAAGGACGCCGTCTCTCGGAATGTCTCCCCGGAGCGTCAGGATGTTCTCGATGCCCTTCTCCTTGTAGACGCGGACCATCTTCTGCACATGCTCCCGGGAAGAGGACACGCAGGTCAGGTGGGCCAGCATCGGCACCCCCTGCTTCTCCTGGATCTCCTGGGCAATGTCCGCCGTATAGAGTCCGGTCCCGCCGCCGGCGCCGTAGGTCACGCTCATGAAATCGGGATGCAGTTCCGCGACCTTCCTCGCCGCAGCCGCCACCGCCTGGTATTTTTCCGACGTTTTCGGAGGGAACACCTCCAGGGAAAAGGTCACTTTATCCTGCTTCAGGATCTCTGATATCTTCATGGATCAAGCCTCCTTGCAACTGTCTGCCTCAGTGAGAAACCGGGTATCTCTGAGGTAAAACGTATATTTTTAAGAGTATACCACAAACCCCGCTGTTTTACATCCCGCAGGCAGCCGGGCGGTCTTCTGCAGGTCCTTTGCATTCGGCAGGCAGCCCGGCGGCTGCAGGTCCTTGTCAAAAAAAACAGGCGGTGCTTCCGCACCGCCCGGGTTCTGCTCTGTCTTCTTTGTCACAGCGTCTGGTATCCGTATGCGTTTACCAGCGCATCCAGCTTCTTTCCTGCCTGGCAGAGCGGGCAGGAACGGTAATCCCAGTGTCCGTAATCCGGAAGATCCTTCTTTCCGAAGACTGCCAGGATCGGCTCTCCTTCATAGTCCTCCAGCTCGCTGAACAGAGCCGATACGCCCGCCAGCTTGCCGCCGTAATACTGCACGCACTCCATTGCCTTGTTCAGTGTCTTTCCGGTGCTGACCATCGCCATCAGGATCATGACGTTCTTTCCGGTGATCTCGGGGATCAGGTTGTCGCGGAAGATCAGCTGGGAGTTGTAATTGTTTTCCGGGGCGACCACATAGATGGTCTTATGGGCGTTGGTGTTCAGGAAACCGGACTTCGTAAGCTCCTCAGAGAGGAAGGCGCCGATCACCTCGGTTCCCTCCATGCACACAATGGTGTCGATCACCATTCCGTTCAGGTACATTCGTGTCAGTGCGTTCGCGATCTCGTGTGCTTCGTTGCTTCTCGTCTTCAGCGTCGTCACATCAATATAATAATTCAGATGTGCGTGGTTCGAAGCGAAGTGTCCGGCACGGATCTTCAGCGGTGCCCCGCATCCTGTCGTAAACATTTTGCTGTACGGTACGTCTGCCATAAATGCTCCTCCTCTCTGATCAACTCAGCTGTGGTGCCGGGAAAAAACTTCGGTCTGTATATCCGCCGGCAGTCATCTGTTTGTATATGCAAATCAATTATACCGCACGAACACGTCTGACTCAACTGATGCGGCCGTTCCGCCCCGGAAAATTTCCGTGGCGGAACGGCCGCATATTTTTGTCACGATTCTTCTTTTCTCCGGTTCACGACGATCTGCGGGAAGGGGATATTGATCCCGTGCCGCTCGAAGATGAGCCGCAGTTCCCTGTTCATGTCGCGCTCCAGCTGGAAGCGGTCTGCCTCCCGACATTCCGTCAGGATACGGATCACGATGGCGCTGTCTCCCAGCGACTGCACTCCCAGATATCTCGGATTTTCCCGGATCGCGGGAAGCTTCCTGCGGAGCCGGGGCAGTTCGGCCGCAAGGATCCTTTCCAGCCGCGGAATATCTTCGTCGTACTCTATACTGATATCCGTAAGGCAAATGGAATTCCTGGCCGTCATGTTCAGGATCCCGCTGATCTGCTTATTGTTGATGATCTTCAGATTTCCCCGGTCATCCAGGATCTTGGTGTTCCGGACACCGATCTCCTGAACGACGCCGCGGCAGTCATTGATCGTCACGATGTCGCCCACCTGGAAGTCTCCCTCAAAGATGATGAACAGTCCGGACAGAATGTCGCTGATCAGTGACTGTGATCCGATACCGATGATGACCGTCACGAGTCCGGCGGACGCAAGGATCGCGCCGGGGTTGACTCCGAAGAGGGACAGCGTGTAAAAAATCATGATCAGGATCGCCGCATACCTCACGATGCTTTTGAGCAGGCGGCAGATCGTCTCTCCGCGGGGATCCATGGCATTTCCGAGGATGGACAGCAGCCGGTCAAGAATCATGACGACTACCCCTGCACCGCCGGCAGCCATCAGGCTGCAGGTCACGGAAAACAGGTTCAGGCCCCGCTCCCACTTTCCGCTGAACAGGTAGGTAAAGATGGAATCCGAAGGAAGATAGCTCCGGAACAGGGATATTGACGCGATGACGGCGGAATAGACCATCAGGAAGACCTGGAAAATCATGAACGCCCGCTCCAGCGCAGTCATTCCCGCCCACTTCACGGGAAGGCTTTCCGGCTCCGCGGTCCCGGGCAGCGGGATCTCGTCGTCCTCGTCCTCCTCCACTGCCTTCACAGTGCTGCGGACCTGCGCATCCGGAGCGGATCCTGCCGCGCCGTTCTCAGATTCCCCCTGCAGCTTTTTCTCCTGCAGTTTCGCACCCGCCGCCATCAGAAGGTATACGAGAAGCAGCAGCACCGCCGCCCCGCAGGTCATGACTCCCGCAAACCGGAAGCTCTGGTCGACAAGACGGCGTTCCGGCACAGCGACATAGATATAATTCCCGTCGATCTCGCCGGAAGCCGCAAAGTACCAGGTTCCGTCCACCAGAAGATAATCCGTATAACCGTCCCGCAGCTGTTCCTCTTTGATCCCGTAATCCGTCGCTTTCTTTCCTATCAGATTGGAATCCGGATACCAGATGAAGGTTTTTGTCTCCCCGTCCACCGCGAAGGCGAACCCGCCGAAGCTCGCGCGGACCATAGAAAGGATCTGGTCCAGGGATGCCGCCTTCAGCATGTTCTCCAGCTTGTCCGGCAGCACCGAGATCTGCAGGAAACCGTCCGATTCTCCGTTTTCGTCCCGCAGCGCCGCGCCGATAAACTGGTGGTAACGGCCGGTCAGTTCATCCGGCTGCGCATCCTGCACTACGTAGGGGACGCCGTACATCAGTTTCCGGAATTCATAGGACTGGTCCTCCGGGTTGCTGCTGAGCCGGAAGCGGACGAATTCGGAATCAGACACAGTCTCAAGCCCTGTCCGGTCAAAGAGGACGATGTACTCCACATCCAGTGCCCGGCTCAGGCCCGCCAGATCCATCCTTGTCTTGAGTTCCGGATTTCTGCTCAGGATCTGCGAAGCCATCAGCGCCTTATTGAGGTACCTGCGGTTGTACTGGGACTTGATCTCTTCCTGTGCTTCACGGTTGGTCTCAATGGTGCTCTTCACGCTTTGGAGGTCGTTCTCCACGGAAAGTGCGCCGCTGGACACCGCAAACAGATTCTGAGCATACCAGGAGGTAACGAACACCAGGACCAGGCCGAACACAAGGAATCCCCGGATCTTTTTGAGGGAACGTACGCGGGCCTTCTGATCCTCCTCAAAAAGCGAAAAGGCATAGACCAGAAGGATCACAGGAAAAGCAAAGAAGACCGCGGCAATGATCGCTGTCGAGATCTTCTGCCGGTCGATGAGCTCCTGCTCCGAGACTGCGATCAGCACCCAGATATCTTCCTCCGGGATCAGCACCGCCCCTGCATAATACCGTTTTCCGTTCAGGGTGATCCAGCGGATCCCCCGGTCCTGCAGATCGGATTCCCGAAGTCCCAGATCCCGGATGTCCTTTCCGATCATGCTTTTTTCCGGGTAATCCTGGATCTCGTAATTCTCAGAATCGAAAGCAATGCAGAGGCCTGACACACCGACGTCAATGTCCGCAAGAACATTTGACCAGGTGACCGTATCCAGCTGGACTGCGTTCAGTTCCTCCGGGTCCTGCTCCACCACCGCCTCACGCCCGGAATCGATCCTGGACGCATAGTAGCGGCGGGTAACGGCGTTGTCTCCGCTCCCGAAGGTGACTTCGAAGGGCTGGTGACGCTTCCGGCTGATGAAAACATCCCTCAGCCCGTCAAATTCCGGGAGGGAATAGTCCTCCGCCATCGTTTCCCCGCCGGCGATCACTGCCCCTTCGCTGTCCAGGATCATCAGATTCGTAACTTCCATCTGCTGCCCCAGCTGGTCGACCCAGTAACCGGTCTCGCGGTAGCTCTTGTCATAGCGGGCGATGTATGCCGCGGTCGCCGCCTTCGCGCGGTAGACCTCGTCAAAGGTCGCGATGTTCTGGTCGTAATTCCCGCTGACCTCACTGACAGCCTCCATCACCGCGTCCATGCATTCCCGGATATCCTCATCCTGGGCCTGCATCGTCATCCCGACCTGGATGAACATACAGAACGCAGACAGAGCTACAGTGCAGACCAGGGACACCAGCGCCGCCGGGATCAGTACTCCTTTTTGCTTTCCGGACTTCATGTTTACTCCACCGTCACACTCTTTGCAAGATTTCTCGGTTTATCCACGTCCTCGCCGCGGTTCACCGCAAGATAATACCCGAGCAGCTGAAGCGGGATCACCGCGAGGTTCGCAGTGAACAGCGGATCCGTCTTCGGCACATAGACCGTGAAAGCCGCTGTGTCTTCCATCGCGTAGTGTCCGTAGACCGTAAGCCCCATGAGGTACGCCCCGCGGCTCTTCAGCTCCACCATGTTGGAGAGCGTCTTCTCATAGATCGCCGGCTGGGTCGCCACACCGATGGCCAGGGTCCCCGGCTCCACCAGACTGATGGTCCCGTGCTTCAGTTCTCCCGCCGCATAGGCCTCGGAATGAATATAGCTGATCTCTTTGATCTTTAAGCTTCCCTCCATGCAGACCGCACTGTCCAGTCCGCGGCCGATGAGGAAGGCATCATTCATGTGGGCGAACTTGCTGGCGAACCACTGGATACGCTCCTTGTCCTCCAGGACCTTTTCGATCTTTCCCGGCACCTTCCGGATCTCCTGAAGAAGCTCCTGAAGACGCTCCGCCCCGATGGTCCCGCGGACCTTCGCGAAGTACATCGCGAGGATATCGCAGGCCGCGAGCTGGGCGGAATAAGCCTTCGTCGTCGCCACCGCGATCTCCGGCCCCGCCAGGGTGTAGAATACATGGTCCGCCTCGCGGGCGATGCTGGAGCCCACGACGTTTACGATGGCCAGCGTGCGGATGCCCAGGGATTTCGCCTTCCGGAGGGCTGCCAGGGTATCCGCCGTCTCTCCCGACTGGCTGATGATCACAGCCATCGTTTCCGGGCCGGGCATCAGCTTACGGTAGCGGAATTCCGACGCCAGTTCGCACCGCACAGGGATCTGCGCAAGGTCCTCGATCACATACGAGGCTGCCAGGCCCACATGGTAGGCGGAGCCGCAGGCGATCATCCAGATCGAGGAGACCGTCTTCACGATCTCTTCCGTGAGCCCGCAGGCGGAAAGGTCGATCTCCAGCAGTTCGTCCGCATTCTCCCGGACCTTTTCCGGTGCCGCCTCGAGCCCTTCCGCCTGCGCGGCCGGCTTCACCGCGGAATTGACGGTCGCCTCCACGGCATGGGGCTGCTCATGGATCTCCTTCAGCATAAAGTGACGGAAACCGCCCTTCTCCGCCGCCTCAGCGTCCCAGGTGATCTCCTTGACCGGCTTCCGGACCACGTCCCCGTTCAGGTCATAGACCTCGAACTTGTCCGCAGTCAGCCGCGCCATTTCAAGATTGTCGATATAGCACACGTTCCGCGTGTACTTCAGGATCGCCGGCACATCCGACGCCAGGAAGCACCCTTCTTCGGAGACACCCAGGATCAGCGGGCTGTCCTTCCTGGCCGCATATATCTCCCCCGGATAATCCCGGAACATGACCGCCAGGGCATAGGATCCGCGCACACGGACCATAGTCTTCGCCAGCGCGTCGATGGGACCGACCTTATATTTCTTGTAATAATAATCGATCAGTTTCACAGCGACTTCGGTATCCGTCTCAGAATAAAAGGTATACCCGTTGCCGATCAGCTTCTCCTTCAGTTCCTGATAATTCTCGATGATCCCGTTGTGGACACCCACCACAAGGAAATCCTCGGAAACGTGGGGATGCGCATTCTGTTCTGTGGGTTCCCCGTGGGTCGCCCAGCGGGTATGGCCGATTCCGCAGGTGCCCGGGATCGCCGTGCCGCCGTCGATCTTCGCGGACAGGACGGAAAGCCGCCCTTTCGCCTTCACGACCACCGGGTCCTCAGAACCGTCCCGCACCGCAACGCCCGCGGAATCATATCCGCGGTATTCCAGCTTGGAAAGTCCGTCCAGAAGGATGGGGCCTGCCTGCAGTTTTCCGGTAAATCCAACAATTCCGCACATAGTCTTCCTGCCTTTCCCGGGGATCTCCGCCCCGGTTCAAACCTATACGACAGGAGCCGGCGCGCCTGCGCCGGCCCCTCTTTGAGCATCATCTGTTTTTCCTGGATCGTCCGTATATTAAAGTCTTTCCTTCTTCTCGATGTCCAGGAAATACTTGTATGCGTCAACGGTCAGCTCTCCGCAGGCAGCCTCATCGCAGGCGATGATGGCGCCGTTGTGCATCTGCAGCGCACTGCAGGTCCACATCTGGCTCACGCTGCCCATGACTGTCTTTGCCAGCGCCCTGGCCTTGTTGTGTCCGTTGATCAGGACCAGGACCTCCTTCGAATCCGTCACGGTTCCGATGCCGACGCTCAGCGCCCGGGACGGGACCTTGGAGGGATCATTTCCGAAGAAGCGGGAATTCACGATCATCGTATCCGTGGTCAGATCGCGGATGCCGGTGCGGGAATTCAGGGAAGTGAAAGGTTCGTTGAAGGCCAGATGGCCGTCAACACCGATACCGCCCATGAAGAGGTCGATACCGCCGTAAGAAGCGATCTTCTTCTCGTAAGCGTCGCACTCTGCCTGAAGATCCTCCGCCATTCCGTTCAGGATGTTGATGTTCTCTGCCGGAATGTCGATGTGATCAAAGAAGTTGTCGTGCATGAAGTACCAGTAGCTCTGGTCATGCTCGTGGGGCAGGCCCACATACTCGTCCATGTTGAAGGTCACGACATTTTTGAAGGAAAGCTCCCCGGCCTTGCACTGACGGACCAGCTCCGCATAGACTCCCAGCGGAGAGGAACCGGTGGGAAGGCCCAGGACGAAGGGACGGTCCTCCTTGTGGTTTCTGATCTTTGCCGCGATATAATCCGCGGCCCACTTGCTCATCTTCTCATAATTCTCCTGAATTACGACTCTCATCTGTTTATGCCTCCAGAATATGTCCTTTTTTCTTAATGACCTCTATCACGGAATCCACGTACTTCTCACAGATTTCGTCGCTCCAGGCCTCCACCATGACACGGATCACAGGCTCGGTCCCGCTCTCGCGGACCAGGATCCTTCCTTCGTTTCCAAGCAGGTCCGCCACGGACTTCACTGCTGCCTGGACGTCCGGGTCGTTCTGCGCTTCCGGCTTCGACTTCACCCGCACATTTTTCAGCACCTGCGGATAGAAGACCACCGGCGCAGCCAGCTCGCTCATCGGTTTCTCCTTTGCCAGCATGACTTCCATCATCTTCAGGCTGGTGAGGATGCCGTCTCCCGTGTGAGCGTACTTCGTGAAGATGATGTGGCCGGACTGCTCGCCGCCGATCCTGTGGCCGTTCTCCTTCATGTTCTCATAGACGTACTTGTCGCCGACCTTGGTCTTCTCATACTCGATGCCGACCTTGTCCAGCGCCTTGTAAAGACCGAAGTTCGACATGACCGTCGTGACGACCTTATTGTTCAGGAGCTTGCCCCGCTCTTTCATGTAAAGCCCATAGATGTAGATGATGTGGTCGCCGGTGACGACATTTCCCTTGTCATCCACACAGAGGCAGCGGTCCGCGTCTCCGTCGAAGGCAAAGCCCACGTCCAGTCCCTTCTCCAGCACCAGCTTCTGCAGGTGCTCGATGTGGGTGCTGCCGCAGTCTTTGTTGATATTGTAGCCGTCCGGCTCCGCATTGATCACATAGGTCTTCGCGCCCAGAGCGTCAAACACGCTCTTCGCGATGGCCCAGGACGCGCCGTTGGCGCAGTCCAGACCGACCCGCTTGTCGCGGAAGGAGAAGCGGGACAGGGAGATCAGATAGCCGATGTAGCGGTTTCTGCCCGCCACATAGTCCACCGTCTTGCCGATGTTTCTGGTGGCCATCGGGACTTCCGTCTTGCCGTCCAGATAGTCCTCGACCTTCAGGATGGTCTCCTCATCCATCTTCTCGCCTTCCGCATTCATCAGCTTGATGCCGTTGTCATAATACGGATTGTGGGATGCGGAGATCATGATGCCGCAGTCAAAATCGTCGGTGCGGGTGATGTAGGAGACGCTGGGGGTGGTGGTGACGTGCATGATATACGCGTCGCCGCCGGAAGCCGTGATGCCGGCCACCAGCGCATACTCAAACATATAGGAAGAACGGCGCGTGTCCTTGCCGATCAGGATCTTCGCGGTCTTGCCGCGGTTCGCGCCGTAGTACCAGCCCAGGAAACGGCCGATCTTCACCGCGTGATCATAGTTCAGGTCAACATTCGCTTCCCCGCGGAAACCGTCAGTTCCGAAATACTTGCCCATGGATCAGTCCTCCCTTTTCTCAATGACGACGCCGCTGTTCTTGAAGATGCTCTTCTCCGGGATGACTCCGCGGACACAGCTGGTCGGATAGACATTGCACCACCTGCCGAGGACCGTGCCGGGGTTCAGCACGGAATTGCACCCGACCTCGACGTGGTCGCCCAGCATCGCCCCGAACTTTTTGAGTCCGGTCTCGATCTGTTCGGTCCCGTTATGGACCACGACCAGCTTCTTGTCGGACTTCACGTTGGAGGTGATGGAACCGGCACCCATGTGGCTGTAATAGCCGAGGATCGAATCGCCGACATAGTTATAGTGCGGGGTCTGGACATGATCGAACAGGATCACGTTCTTCAGTTCGACGCTGTTCCCGACGACGCAGTTCGCGCCGACCAGGGCAGAGCCGCGGATGAAGGCACAGTGACGGACTTCCGTCTCCGGGCCGATGATGCAGGGCGCCCCGAGATACGCGGACGGGAACACCTTCGCCGTCTTGTGGACCCAGACGTGCTCCGATACTTCCTCATAGTCCTCTCCCAGCGTCGGACCGAGGGTCAGAATGAATTCCTTGATGCCCTTCAGCGCTTCCCAGGGATAGGTGAACTGAAGAAGATAATCCTTTGCAAGGGTATGATCCAGATCATACAGATCTTTTATCGTATACAAGAAAAAACCTCCAGAACTTGATATTGATTATGTACAGCAGCGGAAAGGGAATCTGTTACAGTTCTGATTCTGCTTTTTGCCCCTCTCCTCACGACCTGCTCAGGCCGCGGCAGCATCCGCCGAGTCTTTCGATCACTGCCGCCCTCGTCACCCTTCCGGGCCTGGCGCTGATGGCGTTTTGTGTTCCTCCTTTACATAAAACGCCAATGATATTATATATGCAAACGCGCATACTGAAAACGGGATTTTTAGGCAAATATCCGGAAAATCATTGCCGCTTTTTCCTAAAAAATGCCCGAAAACCCCGGAACAGTGTCTGCGGGTGCCGGTCCCGCTGGTTACCGCTCCAGCCTTTTCCGGAGATTCCCCGCCGCGAGAGCCCTTGCTTCCTGATAGATCTTTGCCACGTCCTCGTCCATGTTCTCCAGCTCGCTTTCCTCCAGGTCCTTAAGCCCCAGGTCCAGCGTATCCACCACAGGCTTCGCCTGCGGGGTGAGTTCCGCGGTGGCCGGCTTTCCGAATTCCAGCTTCACATAGCCCCGGAAAGCGAGCCGCTCGATCAGTGCGGCGAGGAGCATCGGAGACAGCCCCACATAATCCGCAGCCTCCTGCATGGTCCCGATATGACCGAAGGTCCTGAGATACAGAAAAAGCTTCAGATCCCGCGGGTCAAGACCATACTGCTGGGATGCCGTGCGGATGATGCGGTCCAGCATCCGCTGTTCGTAATACATTCCCTCCCAGCAGCTGCTGACCTGCGGTTCCTGGCTGACCAGGACCCTCTCCTCCCCGAGCTTCTTCGTGCCGGGAAGTCCCGGGATCGCGCCGTCATCATGGGCGTAGTCGATCAGGAAGCTGTAGATCTCCGGACGCTTCTGAGCGTACTCGTATTCGTCGTAGATCTTCTCATAGAAGCGGTTGTAGTACTCGATCACGTTGAGCTTCATCTGGACGATCTTCCCGATCTTCATCCCCTGCTGCACAAGGGAGCCTTCGGTCTTCACATAGTAATAGACCGGGACCCGCAGGACGTACACGTTCTCCACATGCAGAAGATATTCCAGATTGAAGATAAAATCTTCGCACCATTTCAGGCTTGCGTCCATCCGGAGCCCGAAGGACTCGATCAGGTCCCGCCGGAAGAATTTGTTCCAGATGACCCCGTAATAATAGTCCGCCGGACTCTTCGCCATATAGTCCGCGAACTCGTTCCGGGTGATCAGACCCTCCTCCTCAATGGAGCCCTTCCGGGATATGCGGTCGCCGACCACCCGGTAGAAATCCGCGATGACCATGTCCGCATGGGAGGTCTCGATGTGGTACACAAAAAGCCTGGTGGCCTCAGGGACGATCCAGTCATCCGCGTCGAGGAACTGGATATACTCTCCGCGGGCCATGTCCAGCGCCTGGTTCCGCGTATCGCTGACGCCGGAATTCTCCTTGTGGACCACCCTGACCCTGCCGTCCATGGAAGCGTATTCGTCACAGATCACACCGGAGGAATCCTTGCTTCCGTCATCCATGAGCAGGAGTTCGAAATCCCGGAACTCCTGCGCGAGAATACTGTCCACGCAGCGGCGCAGCACTGCTTCTGCATTGTACACCGGGACGATAATACTTACTTTCGGCATAATACCATCTCCTTAAGATTATCTCATCGGGGACTTCCCCCGTTGAGATCAGAATCTTCCTGCGTGTTTCGGCATCCATCCATGCCCGAGACACCAGCGCAGATCCCATCCGGCCTTCCAGAAAGCCGCTCCGGAATAAACACTTTCCGGATCCAGCTTCCAGCTCCAGTAGCACCAGCCGGCCGCTTCCCGCCAGGATGCCAGTTCCAGCTTCGCGACCTCTCTCACGCGCCTCCGCCGCTCTGCGGCGGTTCCTTCCGGGAGCTCAGGATGTACGCTTTCCTTCTTCCTTCCGAAAGCTTCCTGTCCGAAGGTTTCCATGCCGAGAAGCTTCTCAGTCTCCTGCCGGAGCTTCTCCGCCTCACGCTTTGTCTCCCTGCGGAGTTTTTCCGCCTCGTACTCCGCCTTCTCCAGCGCCCGCGCGGCAGCATTCACGCCCGGATTTCCGGCGGGCTCCAGCTTCCGGTGTCTTTTCCCGAATTTCCGGAAGCCCGGCAGGTCATGGGTCCAGTGATTGCAGACGCACCATTCCCCGATCAGCACCGGGATAAAACGCTGCAGTTTCCGGATCCTTGCCCTCTGGAACGCAAGATAGACCCGGTATGCCCAGGGCCTGTGGAACGGAACGAACATCTCCATGGCCCAGATGTAGGGATGCATGTCAAGATACACGTTTTTCATCTTCTCCCGGCGGAAAAAGAGCCGCCAGGGGCCGTAGCGGAAGCCGTCATGAAACACGACAGCCTTGTCCTCCGGAAGCACTGCACGGAGCCGTGCGTAGGCTCTGCGGTAAAAGGCCCGGAGAAATTCCGTGGGGACCGCCTCGGATCCTGCGGCCTCTTCCGGATCCACCGCCATCCGCGTGCTCTCCGCAAAGCGCCAAACAATATGGCTGATGGGCTCGTTCACCACCTCGATCCCGAACAGACCGTCCCGTTTTCCGTACCGCTTCCCCAGGCGCTCCAGCACCGAAAGCACGTACTCCACGTCATCGTCATTCCGGTGCCAGCGGCAGACGCCGACGATCCCGCCGTTGTCATAGCCGTTCTGTCCGCCGGGGACTGTGTGGAGATCGATCAGGATCCGCAGGCCGTACCGCTCTGCCCAGACAAAGGCCCGGTCCAGATACTCGATGCAGCCGGGCAGACCTTCCCGGTCCCCGAACACATAGTAAGGGACAGGGATCCGGACGAGACTTAGCTCCGCGGCCGCGATCCTCCGGAAATCTTCTTCTGTCACGTAAGTCTCCCGGTGTTCCCGGAGCCGTTCGGAGAGTTCCGGGAACCGGCGCATTCTCCGGTAATACCAGGCCTCGTCCTCCGCGTCTGTCCCGGCGAACATCGCAGGCTGCATCCACTTTTCCAGGACCAGCCAGTTCCCGAGATTGGTCCCGCGCAGTTTTTCCCCGGCGCCGGTATCAGGGGTTTTCGACCAGGTCATAGACCACATAACGCTCCTCCGTGACTGTCATCAGGCATCGGTTGACCGGGTCCCAGCTGAGCCGGAGGACATCGCCCCCGTACTCGTAGCCGTAGGTCCCGTCGGAAAGTCTGGAAAATTCGCGGTAGACCTCGACCTCCGGTCCGGAATTGTAGACCATACGGTAGACCGCTTCCTGCGCCGCGCGGTGTCCTCCCGTGATCCGCAGATAGGATGTAAAGGAGTGCTCTGTGCCGATCCGCTCACCGTAATTGTAGACGATATAGCTCTGCTTATACTCTCCCTCCGGCATATCCCGGATCGAGCCCTTCTCTTCCTCTCCGGTGATCTGCCCATGCTGCACCACGCCGTCCTCGACCCACTGTCCGTCTTCGTTCACCTGGTATCCGTCCGGGGTCACCGCGGACGTCAGCAGCCAGCCGCCCCGGTCAAAGTAATAATACTCTCCGGTCCCGTCCTTGTCCCCGTCGATCAGAAGCCAGCCGGAGGCGTAGCTCCCGTTGTCCTTGATGTACTTCCATTCCTCTTTGCGCACCTTGCCTCTGGTCCAGGTTCCGGCAAAGACAGTCGTCGGGATCATCAATGCGGCGGTCAGGGCCAGCGCGGCGATTCTTCCTGCTTTCATAAGTTTCCTTTCTCAAAATATCAGGCCGGTTTCCGTTTTCCCTACTTTACACTCTTTTGCGCAAAGAATCAAACCGAAAGGGGCCCGGGAATCCCGCCTGCAGTTTTTTTATGAAAAGACTGTGAACTCACTGGCGCTTTCCCCACGCCGATACTATAATCTCTGATAACAAACGACAGATAACAGAAAGGACCCCTGTAAGTGCACAGATCATCTGAGAAAAGGCGGCCGATGAAAAAGGAATATTACGATTATCTGGTAGAGCGCTGTCCTCAGGCAAAAGAGATCCTGGAGGATCCGCAGTACCTCGCGCTGGAAAAGATCCCGCGCCATTTTTACTCCAATACGCTGGAGCACAGTGTGCACGTCGCGCTCCTCATGGGCTGGCTTGCGGAACGCCACCACGGCGACGTTGCTTCCTGTATCAAGGTGGGACTGCTTCACGATATGTGCTTCGTGAATTACCGGGAAGAGAACGACCATCCGGGTTTGTACTGCTTCTATCATCCGGAGGAAGCCATCGAGAACGGAGACGCTTCCTACGGACTGAACGAGCATGAGACCCTTTCGATCCGCTGCCACATGTGGCCCCTGGCTTTCCACATGCCCGCCAGCCGGATGGCTGTAGCTCTCACCCTGACAGACAAAGTGACTGCGGTCTACGAGGTCCTCTACGGCATGAAACGGGTCAGCCGCACGGTACGCCGTTTCGCGGAGCGGGTGATGCCGGAATTCCGGTGATCCCGGGCCCTGTCTTCAAAGATACGAAGCGCCGGCTGAGATGATTCTCAGCCGGCGCTTTTTTTGCTTTCCTGTTCTTTATATCTCTGTTCTTTTCTTTTGTTCTTTTCTTTTGTTCTTTTCTTATCCTTCTTCGGCTCTCCGCTTCGCTGCCTTCCGGCGCTCGGCGACGTTCTTTTTCTTAACCTCCGCGGCATGCTCACGCCACTCGGCAAGAAGCTCCGCGAATTCCGCCGTCGGCAGCTCGCAGATCCTCGGCGCCTTTTCTCCCGACTTTTCTTCCGCCCCTTCTTCCCCGGCCGTCTTTTCTTCTTCCGTCTTTTCTTCTTCCGCCTCCTCTTCGTCCTCCGTATTCCGATAGACGATGACAGACTCAGGCGTGATCACGGCCGTGCAGAGATTCCCGGTAAACTCGGTCTGTCCCATCGCTGCCTGCGCCTGTTCCAGCGCCTCCGCGATCTCCGCGCCGAACACTCCGGCCTCGGAATTCAGGAACAGCGCCAGCGGGCCGTACTGCGGATCCTCAAAGCGGACCGCCAGGCGGTATTTTTTTGTCCTTTTCCCCTGAAGGATAACTTCCTCAAAGCTGTATCCCTGCATTGTCAGTCCTCCATGACCGGATATGCGGTCGTGATCTTTCCCTTTTTCGTCATATACATGTCGATCTCTATCCCGTCGTCTGTGATGCCTGCGTACAGATCATTCCCGATGAGCTCGGCGTTTTCGTAAGCCTGATTGATGGCATCCACCACGTCCTGCGGCGTCATGTAGAGGGGATAAAAGGTGGAATAGCCCTTGTTCCCGGTCTTTTTCACACCGTCCACCTCTACCTTTCCTCTGTAGACTCCGTGGATGTCCGGCTTGCTGCGGGTCCCCTCGATCACTCTGCCCGGAGAATCCTCGATCCCCTCATAATGGTATCCTGTGCCGACGCCGCGGCTGTTGATCTCCCCGAGGAAGATGTGGTCGATGGCCGACCTTGTGAAGTTTTTCGTGTTCTTAAGCTTCTTCAGATCCGCCGCGGTCCAGCCGCCCTCCGCGGCCGGTGCCGTCTCCGCCGGCTTTGTCTCCGCAGGAACAGTCTCCTCCGGTTTCGTCTCCGCAGGAACAGTCTCCGCGGCGGAAGACGCCGCCACGGTCTGGAGGGCCGCCGTGGTCTCCTTCGGGCTGTCTCCCGGCTTCCTTGTGATCAGAAAAACAGCGAGTATAAGGATGACAAAAAGTATCCGCCTGACATCAACTCTCATAGGGTTTCCTCCGGATCCGTGCGTTCATTTGGAAAAGAAGCCCGGAAGGCTTCGCTTCCGGGCTTCCTCTGGATTCTATTTTACCGTTAATTCCCCTGCCGCACAAGGGCGCTCACTTCTTGTAATACCAGCCGTCGTACCAGCTGCCTACATAGGAGCCGTTCTTATCGTAGGTCTGGACCCAGATCTCGGTGGCATCGCCGTCGATGTTCAGCCGGTGATATGCCGTCGGGTTGCCGCTCTGGTCAAAGTAGTTGTTCACATACAGGGCGTGGGTGTTCTCATCCACCGCGCCGCTGAGGTAGGATGTGTTCCAGCCGTCCTCGCTGTAGCAGTAGAACTGCACCGCGACCTGATTTCCGCCTGCCGCATCCAGATTGACGGTGCGTCCGTCCTCCGCCTTGTAAAGGCCGTTCATCCAGGCATAGATCCGGGAGGACGCGTCATAGGTGTATCCCTGTTCTTCCGCGGACATGGTCACGACCCTGCCGCCGTCCGTCCACTGGCCGTCCGCGTTCACCGGAAGGCCGTCCGGGGTCATGGTGTTTACCAGAAGGTAGCCGCTGGCGTCAAAATAATAGCACTCCGCGACACCGTCATGGTTTCCGTCGATCCACTTCCAGCCGTTGGCCGCCCAGGTACCGTCCCCGTTGTCATACCACCAGCCGACACTGTTCTTTTTCCACGTTCCTGCGAATGCCGGTACGCAAAGTGCTGCGGAAAGCACTGCTGCAAGCATCATTCCAATCAGTTTTTTCATATTCAGGACCTCCTCGGAAAGAATCATGGTGTTATTATCATTATCTCATAACTCCTGCCGCTTCAGCAATCCCGGAGTTCCGTCCGATGCGGTGTTTTCTCCGCAATGGTGTTTACTCCGCGGCGGATCTCACATACTCAAAGCGCATCCATCCGTTCTCGATGATCATCGCCGTCAAATTCCCGCCGAAGCCGCAGCCCGTGTGGATCGCCATCATCCCCCGCTTCGGGAGGTCGAACCAGGTGCCGTACTGCGGGTGGAACCTGCTCTCCCCGCGGGAGCCGTCCAGATAGGTCGGCACCTCGACCTGGGTATGGCCGACGACCGCAAGCTTTCCGTCGTAATCATTGTACAGGACGCCGTCGCATCCCCAGATAAAGGTATCCCTGGAGTTGTTCCATACGATCTCGTCCCGGATATCCCCGTGGACAGCGATGAAATCCTGGTCCTCGAACCAGGTCCGGGTATTATCCCGGAGCCAGGCGCCGGCACTCCCCGTGCTGTGCCGGTATTCCTTGAAGGACTTCAGCGTCTCCTTCCCTCCGCTGTCTTTCCAGAGAAAACGGTTCGCCATCTGCCCCCTTGTCAGCAGTTCGGAATCCATGAACATCTGCTCATGGTTCCCGCGGAGACAGATGAGTCTCCGCTTCATATCTTCCTGAAGCTCTCTCACATAAAGATAGACGCCGCAGGAATCCGGCCCGTAATCCATCAGGTTCCCGAGCAGGACCAGCTGGTCTGTCTCCCGGTTCAGTCCGACGGACCAGAGCAGCGTTTTCAGGGCATCCAGGTGCCCGTGCACATCCCCCACCAATATCGTTCTCATAAGGATCTCCGGTTTATTTCAGGTCGATTTCCCCACGGAAGACCTCCGTCGCTTCCCCGGTCATGAAAAGATGGCCGTCCTCCCCGAGAGTGATCTCCAGATCGCCGCCCAGAAGATGGATGGTCACGTCCTTGTCGCAGAGTCCCGAGACCATGGTCGCATAGGCACTGGCCGTCGCGCCGGTGCCGCAGGCCAGCGTCTCTCCGCTGCCCCGTTCCCAGACGCGCATCCACAGGTTTTTCCGGTCCTCCACAAAGATGAACTCCGAATTTACGCCTTCAGGAAACCGCGGATGATGTTCGTAGCCCGGACCGATCTTCGTGAGTTCCAGGGACATGAGGATCTCCTTCGACGGGACGTAGTAGACCGCGTGCGGGTTGCCGACATCGACCGCGATCATCTCCTTCTCCTCCCCGTTCACGGTGATCTTCTCCGGAACAGGACCGGTCAGCTTCGCCGTTCCCATGTCCACCGTCACCGTCTCGCAGACGCCGTTCTTCGCGTGGATCTTCAGCGTACGGACGCCGGCAGGACTCTCCATGGTGATCTCGTCCTTCCGGCAGATGCCGTGGTCATAGACATACTTTCCCACGCAGCGGGAGCCGTTCCCGCACATCTTTCCTTCCGACCCGTCGGCATTGAACATACGCATGCGCACATCGCAGGTCTCCGAAGGGCAGATCAGGATGAGGCCGTCGGAGCCGATGCCGAAGTGCCGGTCGCTGACATAAACAGCGGCTGCGGCGGGGTCTGCCACCGTCTCCTCAAAACAGTTCACGTAGACATAGTCGTTACCGATGCCGTGCATTTTTGTGAATTTCAAGTCCGTGTTTCCTTTCTTACAGTTTTCCGAACCGGAGGATCATCTGCGCCGTCTCCGGGAGAGTGCGGCCGGTTTCCATGCTGAGCTGCTGGAGATACCGGTGAGCTTCCGCTTCCGTGATGTTTTTCTGCTCCATGATCCGCGCCTTCGCTGCCGCGATGTCCTGCTTCTGCTGTGCGGTGCGCTCCCCGGGCTTTCCCCGGCGGCTCTGACGCCTCCTCCGGAGCGCCTCCTCTGTCTCCCGCACTGCGCGGAGCAGCTCGCCGGTCCTGAGCGGGACCGGCAGATGGACGACGCCTTCCTCCACTCCTTCCGGAAGCCGGGACGGATTGCAGACCAGGATCATGCCCCAGCCTGGCCCCAGTTCTCTCCGGAGCTGGGTGTAGACCATGTCACGGAACTGGTACGCGCAGATCATGATCCCGCCGCCGGTGTATTCGGACAGATTCAGGGCGGATGCTCCCGAAAGCGCGGTGCCTGTGACAGGAAAACCGTTCCGGACAAGTACGCTCCGGATCGTCTTTACATCTTCTTCCCTGGGGAAGGCAACGATGCATCCTGCCATTCAAACTCCTTCGGAATCATCCGCCTCACTGCAGTTTCTTCTTCGTCAGACGCCAGGCCTTCGGCAGGCCTGTCTGCGTCAGACTTTAAACAGATACTCTTCCATCTCCCAGCTGGAAATGGAAGTGCGGTACTTTCTCCACTCTTCCTTCTTCGCGAGAAGGTATTTGCCGAAGGCATGGTTTCCGAGAACCATCCGGGCAAACTCGCTCTTCTCCATGAAGGCCAGCGCTTCGCCGAGAGTCTCCGGCAGCGCCTCGATCCCCAGCCTGCGGACCTCGTCCGCGGAAAGATCAAAGAGATTCTCGCGCATGCTCGGGGGCGGCGTCATCTTTTTCTCAATGCCGTCCAGCCCTGCGCAGAGGCAGGCCGCCATCGCCACATAGGGATTCGCCGCGGAATCCGGGCAGCGGAGCTCGATTCTTGTCTCCTCGCCTCTGGTGGAGGGGATGCGGATCAGCTGGCTGCGGTTCGACTGGGAGCTCCAGGCAATGCTGGTGGGCGCCTCAAAACCGGGCATCAGCCGCTTGTAGGAATTCACCAGGGGATTCGTCAGCGGAAGGATCTCCCGGATGTGGAAGAGGATCCCGGCCATGAACTGATAGGCGATCTTCGAAAGACCGTTGGGATCCTTCGGATCCGCGAACATGTTCTTGCCTTTTTTGTTGCTCAGGCTCATGTTGATGTGCATGCCGCTGCCGTTCTCTCCCTCCAGGGGCTTCGGCATGAAGGTGGCGTGCATGCCGTGGCGCTTGCCGATGATCTTCGCCGCCATCTTGAAGGTCATGACCATGTCCGCCGCAGCCATGGCGTCGACGTATTTGAAATCGATCTCGTGCTGGGACGGGGCGATCTCGTGATGGCTCGCCTCGATTTCATAGCCCATGTCATTCATGTTGAGGATGATGTCGCGGCGCACATTCTCCGCCATGTCCAGATGGTCCACGTCGAAATAGCCGGCCTTGTCATAGGCTTTCACTTCCGGGCGTCCGTTCTCATCCGTGTGGAACAGGAAGAATTCGCACTCCGGCCCCACGTGGAAGGTGTAGCCCATCTTTTTCGCTTTCTCCACGGCTCTCCGGAGAATATAGCGCGGATCTCCCTCAAAGGGCGTTCCGTCGGGCATGTAGACGTCGCAGATCATCCGGGCGACCTTTCCCTGCTGCGGTCTCCAGGGCAGGATCTCGAAGGTGTTGAGATCGGGATGCAGGTACATGTCCGACTCCTCGACCCGCACAAAGCCCTCGATGCTGGATCCGTCAAACATGCAGCGGCCGTCCAGCGCCCGCTCCAGCTGGCTCGCGGTGATCGCGATGTTCTTGAAGATTCCGAACAGGTCCGTGAACTGGAGGCGGATGAACTCGACCTCCTCTTCCTCCACAATTCTGATGATTTCTTCTCCTGTCATGTGCTCCCCCTGATTCTGCAGGATCCGCCGGCGTTCCGGCAGATCCTGTCCGCCGCTGTCCCCGCCACGGCTTCCGCCGTTCTGCACGGCCCGGGACATTGGCATGTATTCTGATTTATAAGGCGAAAGGGCCCCTTGTAAGGGCCCCTTTGCCTGAGCAATATCATATCAGTTTCGAAAAAACGTGTCAATCATTGAGCATTTTCTTCCGCCTGCCGCGCCTTCTCTTCCTCCGCCTTCCGTTTCTCTTTCTTCTCTCTTCTCCGGCGGAGCAGCCTGCGGACCACCGCCATGACGATGCCGACGAAGACCGCCAGCAGCGCGATCACGGGAAGCAGGCTGACAAGGCCCACCAGCAGATCCTCAAAGAACTCCGCCAGGCCGTCCAGAGTATCCTGCAGTCCGCGGATCATGCGGCTCACGACACTCTCCTTCTCCTGGGGCGTCGGGCTGTAGGTCTTCACCTCGCTGAGGTTCAGGTTGACCGTCGCGTAATCCACCTGGTTGTCATACAGCCGGAGCTGGGAATTGAAGTTGTCCAGCTGATATTCGATCTCGCTGATGCGGCTCTGGATGGTGATGACCGCGTCCACGGACTCCGCCTGGGCCAGCAGCTCCCAGAGGCGGGAGCGCTCGGTCTCCAGGGATTTCTTCCTGCTCTCGATGTCCATGTACTGGAGGGTCATGTCGCTGACGCTCTCGCTCTTCGAGGTCACGTTGCCGTTCTCGGACACATTCGTCACGAATTCGTCCAGGCGCTTCGCGGGCACTCTCGCCGTGATGTTCGCGGTGCGGCCGATGTAGGTGCCGCTGCCCTGGCGCTTTTTCTGGAGAGATTCGCCCTCGATCCAGGAATTCTCGATGTAGCCGCCGAGGTTCTCCACCTTTGCGCTGATGTTGCTGACCAGAGTATCGAACTCCATGGTCTCAATGCCCATGCTGACATTCTTGATGAGCTTCCGCTCAGGCGCCGGGATCTCCCCGACGGTACTGCCGCTCCCGGAGGATGCAGCCGCCGATGCCGCCGCAGTCTCAGCGACCATGTAGTCCATTGCCGCTTCCGCCTCCATGGCAGGCGCCATCGCCGCGTTCTTCTGCATGGCCCCGCCGGCCATAATGCCATTTCCGGCATATCTGGCCTCGTCCACCGCATAGTAGCTGTCCGTCATCGGCCCGGCGGATCCGGCCCTGCCGATGCCGAACAGGAACGAGGCAGCCATGCCAAACACAAAAACGATCAGGCAGGCGATCCCCACCGGGATCAGTACCCTTCTCACAATCTTTTTTTCCTTGTTTTCCATCATACGTCCTCCCACAAACATTTTGGAATGCTGACGTAATTATCTTATCATGGCAGGTTTTTATTTGATTTCAGAACCGAATAAAACTTGATTAATGTTTTCTTACTTTCCCCGTATGGAAAAACCGGCAAAAAAAGCCCGGGAAGCTTGCTCACCGGGCAGTTCTTACTCATTTCTTTCAGATGGCTTTCTGGGATCCTTCGCCGGGCTTGTAGTTCGGCATGAGCTGCAGCTTGTGCAGGTTCAGGCGGTGCATCCGGTCGATCTTCTTCCGGATCTCCTCGTCCGGGCACTCGCCGGTCAGGACATAGTGGTCGAGGGCGGCATAGGTGAAGCCGATCTTATCCTCGTCCGACATGCCGCTGAGACCGTCGGAGGGCGTCTTCTTCGTCAGGCGGTCCGGCAGGCCCAGCACCTCGCCGATCTGGATCACTTCATGGACCAGCAGGTTCATCAGCGGGCTGAAATCACCTGCCGCATCGCCGAACTTCGTGGAATAGCCGATCCAGTCCTCGGAGCGGTTGCAGGTGTTGGCGACGCGGCCGCCGTTCGGCAGTGCCTGTCCGATGGCGTAAAGCGTGCTCATGCGGAGACGCGGCGGCAGATTGATCTCGGAATCCCGGGAGAGCTTTTCGCAGCCGGGGACGCCGCCCCCGGCGAGGGCGCTGTTGATGGCGCCGAACAGTCCCTTGAATCCGTCCTGGATGTTGACGGTCACATGCCGGATCCCCAGCAGGTTCACGATCTCCTCCGAATCCGCGATGTCGCTCTGCACGCCGTTCGGCATCATGACGCCCACCACGCGCTCCGGTCCCAGGGCTTCCTTTAAGAGAGCCGCGACAACGCTGGAATCCTTGCCGCCGGAAACGCCGACCACCGCGCTGCATTTCGGGCCGTTGGCCTCAAAATAGTCCCGGATCCACTGTACGATCTCATTTTTTGTCTTTACCGGATCTGTAAGCATTTGTTATTCCCCCTTTGCTTTTCCGTCTTCCGCATCCGTCCCGGGCCCGGCAGCGCTCTCTGCGGCGCCCGCCGTCTCTTCCCCGGGAAACAGGATGCCCCGCTTGAAATACTGGATCATTTCATTTCCGACGCTGAACATATTCGGATTCTCAGGCACGTCCTTCCGCTCATACCAGGCTGCCTCGCAGAGTTCGTCCCGCTGCAGCGTGATGTCCTCCGGACCGTCCAGTTCCGCCGTGTATCCCAGCATCAGAGAATCCGAGAAGGCCCAGGGCTGTGCCTTGTAGGGGCGGATGTTCTTCACATGGATCCCGCACTCCTCGAACACCTCGCGGCGCACCGTATCCTCCGGCGTCTCTCCGACCTCGACGAAGCCTGCGATCAGCGCCTTCCGCCGGTAGCTGCCGGCGTTCCGCGTATAGCGGGTCAGAAGGATCCTGTTCTTGTTCCGGACCGCCACAATGACGGCAGGACTGATCTTCGGATATTCCGTCAGCCGGCAGGCCGGGCAGACCATGGCCCGCTCCGTCCCGGAATGGACGGTCTTCGTCCCGCATCGTCCGCAGTATTTCCTCTGGTCGTAAAAGCGCCAGATCTGGCTCGCGCTCACGGCGATGAACGCCTCGGGCTGAGACGCGAAAAAGCGGAACCGGCTGGTCTCGAAGAAGCGGAATCCCTGGCTCAGCATCCGTTCCGTCACGAAGGAGGACGGACACAGGAACCAGTCCTGGTCGTCTACCCGGAACAGATACCGTGCTCTCCCGGCCAGTCCCATGAAGGACAGGCCGGCATCGACCGCGTCCCGGAACGAGAGCAGGCGGGATTCGTCTGTCTCCCCGTCCTCCGGGCCGGGGAGATCATCCGCAAGCTCGCGGGCCATGACAAGCACACCCCGGCTGTCACAGATGATCAGCCCTGAATCCATGCATGGCCGCCGGTCAGTGCGGTATTCGATATGCAGTTTCTTCGGAGCGATTTCCTGGATCATGACTGTGTAGACTCCCCAAACTGGTAATGCTCAAGCAGATCGTTCTTCAGGTTCCAGAGCTTCTTTGAAAGGTCCACGTAGGTCTGGTGCGGGTACTTGAAACGCTTGGACTCTTCCCAGAGGGAAGCCAGCTCCTTCTTGCAGAACTCGCGGATCTCCATGACCTTCGGGCTCTCGTAGACACACTCGCCGTCCTTGAAGATCGGAACCAGGATCTCCTTCATGGTGTAGGCACCGGCCTTCAGGAAGGTCTTCTTCCAGTTCTCGATGGGGTCGAAGATCATGAGCGGCTTCGAGCTGTCGAACTTCTCTCCCACCAGGCAGATCAGGTCCGCGATGATCATTCCTTCTTCGTCATAGATGCGGTAGATGGTCTTGTTGCCCGGGTTCGTGATCTTCTCCGCATTCTCGGAGATCTTGATCTTCGGGATGAAGGCGCCCGTCTTCTTGTCCTGGATCGCAGCCAGCTTGTATACGCCGCCGAATGCCGGCCAGTCTTTGCTGGTGATCATGTTGGTGCCGACGCCCCAGGAATTGATGGTGGCCCCCTGCTCCTTCAGGGACTGGATCAGGTTCTCGTCCAGGTCGTTGGAGGCAGAGATGACGGCGTCGGTGAAGCCCTCCGCGTCCAGGGCCGCCTTGACCTTCTTGGACAGGTAGGCAAGGTCGCCGCTGTCCATGCGGATGCCGTACTTCTTTGACTTGATGCCCGCGTCGCGCATCTCCTTGAAGACGGTGATGGCGTTCTTAAGGCCGCTGTCCAGGGTATCGTAGGTATCGATGAGGAGGATGCAGGCATCCGGGAACAGCTTCGCGTAGGCGCGGAATGCCGTCAGCTCATCCGGGAAGCTCATGATCCAGGAGTGGGCGTGGGTGCCGCTGACCGGAACGTCGAACATCTTTCCGCAGAGCACGTTGCTGGTGCCGATACAGCCGGCGATCATGGCGGCGCGGGCGCCGTAGATTCCCGCATCCGGTCCCTGGGCGCGGCGGCAGCCGAACTCCATGACGCCGTCGCCGCGGGCCGCGCGGACCACGCGGGAGGTCTTCGTGGCGATCAGGCACTGATGGTTCACGATGTTCAGCAGCGCGGTCTCAATGAGCTGCGCCTGCATGATGGGCGCCACGACCTTGACCAGGGGCTCTCTCGGGAAGATGACGCTGCCTTCGGGGATCGCGTAGATGTCGCCCGTGAATTTGAACACCTTCAGATAATCCAGGAACTCCTTCTCGAAAATGTTCAGTCCCGCAAGGTACTCAATGTCCTCGTCGGTGAAATGCAGGTTCTTGATATATTCGATCACCTGCTCCAGTCCCGCACAGATCGCGTAGCCGCCGTTCTCCGGGTTGGTCCGGTAGAACATATCAAAAATGACGGTCTCGTTCATGCCCGCATTTTCAAAATATCCCTGCATCATTGTCAGTTCGTACAGATCTGTCAGAAGCGTGAGGTTTCTCATAACTCCGTCCTTTTTTTAGAATTGTTTCAAGGTTTACATGCATCCTATCTATTGTATCATATATTATTTCGATTATATACAGCTTCGGCCGCCGGATCCGTTTTGTTTCCGTGATCCGGCGGCCTGATGCTTTCTTTTATTTCTGTACGCCCTCGGCGATGGAGCCGTCGCGGTACGCCTCCAGCAGTTCCTTCAGGTCGTCGATCTGGTTCGCGATCTCCTTGCCCTTGTCCGTGTCTCCGATCATGACGCGGTAAGGCTCCAACTCGAACTGGGTAGCCCGGGACTCGATGTCCAGGTTCTCGTCGATGACCTTCTCGACGCTCTCAAAAGGCTCGTGGGACTTGAGCCGCATGCCGTGGGAATTGTAGATCAGGGTGTAGCCCGCGATTCCCGTGGTCTTGTGGTAAGGCGTGCTGAAGCCGCCGTCGATGACGATCAGCTTGCCGCCGCACTTGATGGGGTTCTCCCCCTCGGACGCGTGCACCGGCGTGTGGCCGTTGATGATGTGGGACAGGTCGGACTTCAGGCCGAAATCCCGGAGGATCATGCGGGCCATAGCCTCGGAGTTCAGGTGCGCGTAGTACGGATCCTGGGGCTCCTTCCAGCTGGACTTGTCGTCGATGTAGGTCCGCTCGAAGGTCTTCAGGACGCGGCCGCACATCGGAGACTTGGTGCCGCCCCAGAGATACCACATGTAGTCCAGGTGGCGCTGCTTGCGGCCGAGGAAGGCCTGGCGCGCCACGCGCTCGCAGCAGTCAAAGTAGGAACGTCCCCGGTGGAACTGGCCGAAGAAGTTCATCTCCACCATCTCTCCGCTGTCCGTCAGCGGGACACAGCCGTGGAACAGGAGATTGTCGTTCATGCAGCGGTATACGCTGCCCACCGCGTAGAGGAATTCGATGTGCTTCCTGAGCCGCGGGCTGTGGGTGAAGGAGTTGCGGAGGTTCTCCATGACCGCCTCTTCTTCTTCCGAAAGCCTGTAAGGATCTGCCCAGTCGATGGTCGGGAATTCCGTCGTGTTGATGGGATAGACGTTCTCGCCGATGGTGACGGTCTGCTCCTCGATATTGATCTTCTCCAGAAGGTTCCGGTCAGTCATCTCATATTCCGGATGGCGCAGGATGACCTGGCCCTCTGTCTTGAAGAGCATGACGTTGATGGCCTTGATCATGGCCTTCTCCGGCTCTCCGGTGTAGTACTTCTCCGCGAACAGCTGGAGGTTCCGGAGGCTGATGCCGTAGCCGTTCTCCAGGATGCGGATGTTGTGATAGCGGACGTTGTTCCTGATCACGTTGCAGATGCAGGGGTCGCTGCCGCAGGCCGCTCCCATCCAGAGCACGTCGTGGTTGCCCCACTGGATGTCCAGCGAGGGGTGCTCCATCAGGAGATCGATGATCTTGTCGGCGTCGGCGCCGCGGTCAAACAGGTCTCCGACGATGTGGAGGTGATCCACCGCGAGACGCTTGATCAGGCGGGACAGGGCGATGATGAACTCATCCCCGTTCTGGATCCCGATGATGGTATCCAGGATCTCCGCGTGGTACTGGAACTGGTTGTCGTCCTCATCGTTCTGCGCGTGCAGGAGCTCGTCGATGATATAGCCGAACTCCTTCGGCATGGCCTTTCTCACCTTGGAGCGGGTGTACTTTGAGGAGACGACCTTGGCGATCTCGATCATCTGCCGCAGGGTCTTCCGGTACCAGGCCGGGGAGATCTTCCCCTGCGCGTGAAGCCTGCTGAGCTTCTGCTCCGGATAGTAGATCAGGGTCCGGAGATCCCGCTGCTCCTGCTCCGTCAGCGTATCCCTGAAGATCATCTCGATCTTCTCGCGGATAACGCCGGAGCAGTTGTTCATGATGTGGAGGAATGCATTGTACTCGCCGTGCAGGTCACTCATGAAATGCTCTGTGCCCTTCGGCAGGTTCAGGATCGCGGACAGGTTGATGATCTCAGTGCAGACAGACTGCTGCGTCGGAAATTTTTCCGCCAGAAGTCCAAGATATTTCTGTTCCAGATTCATGATGTCCCCTTTGCTGTGATTATGCTGAGGTCAGGCTTCGTCGATGGCCTTTCCGATGTCGTGACGCATGTACTTTGTGCGGAAATCGATCCAGTCCGTGGCGATGTACGCCTTGGCGCGGGCTTCCTTCAGGTCCTTTCCGAGGGCGGTGATGCCCAGGACGCGGCCGCCGTTGGTGACGATCCGGCCCTCCGCGTCGAACTTTGTCCCCGCGTGGAAACAGAAGAAATCATCCAGACCCCTGAAGCGCTCGAAGCCCTCCATGGGCACGCCCTTCTCATAGCTCAGCGGATAGCCTTCGCTGGCCAGGACCACGCAGACCGCCGCCTGGTCGGAGAATTCAAGTTCGATCCGGTCCAGTGTGCCGTCGATGCAGGCCTCGAAGACATCCACCAGGTCGTTCTTCATGCGGGGCAGGACCACCTGAGTCTCCGGATCGCCGAAGCGGGCATTGTACTCCAGGACCTTCGGGCCGTCCGGTGTCAGCATGAGACCGAAGAAAATGACACCCTTGAAAGGTCTTCCCTCCGCCGCCATCGCGTCCACTGTGCGCTGGTAGATATGCTCACGGCAGAAAGCGTCTACCTCCTCCGTGTAGAAGGGACTCGGTGAGAAGTTCCCCATGCCTCCGGTGTTCAGTCCCTGGTCGCCGTCCTTGGCCCGTTTGTGGTCCTGGGCACTGGCCATGATCCGGATGGTCTTTCCGTCCACGAAGGACAGAACGCTCACCTCGCGGCCGGTCATGAACTCCTCGATGACGACCTTGTCGCCGGAAGCGCCGAACTTCCGGTCCACCATCAGCTCGTTGATGCCTGCCATGGCTTCTTCCCGGGTCATGCAGATCAGGACGCCCTTGCCCAGGGCCGGCCCGTCTGCCTTCAGGACCACCGGGATCCTGCAAGTCTTCAGATATTCCTTGGCCTTCTTCACGTCGATGAAGGTCTCGTACTGGGCCGTCGGAATGTTGTACTTCTTCATCAGCTCCTTGGAGAAGGCCTTGGAGCCCTCGATGACCGCGGCGTTCTTCCGCGGTCCGAAGACACGCAGGCCGCGCTCCTCGAAAACGTCGACGATCCCGCCGATCAGCGGGTCGTCCATGCCGACCACGGTGAGGCCGATGCCGTTCTGCTCAGCGAAATCCGCAAGCTTCTCAAATTCCATCGCGCCGATGGGCACGCACTCCGCTACCTCGGAGATGCCGGCGTTGCCCGGCGCGCAGTAGATCTTCTCCGCCTTCGGGCTCTGTGCCAGCTTCCAGCAGATGGTGTGTTCGCGGCCGCCGCCGCCCACAACAAGAATTTTCATGATTCCGCTCCTTTCTCGTATGCCGCCTCTCCGTAAGGGATCGTGCCGTTGGCAATGCCGTCGATGGCCTTCGGGAGAAGGATCCATTCCGCCTGCTCCATCACTCTGCGCTGCAGGATCTGCGGCGTATCCCCGGGTTCCACGTAAACTGCCTTCTGCAGAAGGATCGGGCCGGTGTCCAGATCCTCGTCCACGATGTGGACCGTCGCACCGGTCACCTTGACGCCGCGCTTCAGGGCCGCCTCATGGGGCTTCAGTCCGTAGAAGCCCTTCCCGCAGAAGCTGGGGATGAGGGACGGGTGGATGTTGATGATCCGGCCGCGGTAGGCGCGGATCATCTCCGCCGGGATCTGCACCAGAAAGCCCGCCAGGACGATAAGGTCCAGATCGTGCTCTTTCAGTTTTTTCACCAGCGCCGTGTTGTACTCTGCCCGGGTCTCAAAGCTCTTCGGGGAGAGGACTTCCGCCTCGACGCCCGCTTTCTCCGCCCTTGTCAGGGCATAGACGCCGGGGTTGTTGGACTGCACGTAGACGACCTCCGCGTTCCGGATGGTTCCGTCCTTCACCGCGTCCAGGATCGCCTGCAGGTTCGTTCCCCCGCCGCTGACCAGCACGCCGACTCTCAGCATAATTCAACTCCCTTTTCTCCTGCCTCGCAGGAACCGATGACCCAGCAGCTGTCCCCGGCAGCCTTCACTGCCTCCATGGCCTTGTCGACATCGGCCGCGTCCAGGGCGATGACCATGCCGATGCCCATGTTGTAGGTGTTGTACATGACGTGCTCCTCCACCTCGCCCTTCTTCGCCATCAGGCGGAAGATCGGCGGGACCGGGTAGGAATCCTTCCGGATGACCGCTTTCACGCCGTCCTTCAGCATGCGCGGGACGTTCTCGTAGAATCCGCCGCCGGTGATGTGGCTGCAGGCATGGATGCGGACGCCGGCGTCCTTCACGGACTTCAGGGCCTTCACATAGATCCTGGTGGGGGTCAGAAGGACCTCGCCCAGGGTGCCGCCCAGCTCGTCATAGTAAGTATCCAGGCTCTCCTTTGTCATGTCGAAGATCTTCCGGACCAGGGAGAAGCCGTTGGAGTGGACGCCGGTGGACGCAATGCCCACGAGGACATCGCCCGCCTTCAGGTCCGCCCCGGTGATCAGATCCTTCTCGTCGCAGACGCCCACAGCGAAGCCGGCCAGGTCATATTCGTCCTCCGGGTAGAAGCCCGGCATCTCCGCAGTCTCTCCGCCGATCAGGGACGCGCCTGACTGGATGCAGCCCTCCGCCACGCCGGAGACGATGGTCGCGATCTTCTCCGGAATGTTTTTTCCGCAGGCAATGTAGTCGAGGAAAAACAGGGGCTCACCGCCGGCGCAGGCCACGTCGTTCACGCACATGGCGACGCAGTCGATACCCACTGTGTCATGCCTGTCCATCAGGAACGCAAGCTTCAGCTTCGTGCCGACGCCGTCGGTGCCGGACAGCAGCACCGGGTGCTCCATATTCTTGAACGCCGCCGCGGAAAACGCGCCGGAGAAGCCGCCGATGCCGCCCATGACCTCCGGGCGCACGGTATTCCTGACAAACTTCTTCATCAGCTCGACTGACTTGTAGCCGGCCTCGATGTCAACACCGGAATTTCTGTAATCCATATACCCACCTCACTTTTTCTCTTTCAAATACTGTTCGTAGCCTATCTCCTGAAGCTTCGCGTCCTTCGCGACGACTTCGTTTTTCATTTCCTCCGTGAACGCTTCCAGCTTTCCGAGAAGTTCCGGATCCGACACTGCAAGGATCTTCGCCGCCAGGATCCCGGCATTCTTTCCGCCGTTGATTGCCACCGTCGCGCAGGGAATGCCGCCGGGCATCTGGACGATGGAGTACAGGGAATCCACGCCGCCCAGGTCAGAGGTCTTCATCGGGATGCCGATGACCGGCAGCGGGAACAGCGCCGCGCACATGCCCGGCAGATGGGCTGCCTTGCCCGCACCTGCGATGATCACCTTATATCCGCGGTCCATCGCGGACTTTGCCCACTGAAAGAACACATCCGGTTCCCGGTGCGCGGAGATGATCGTCATCTCGAAATCGATCCCCATCTTTTTCAGGAAATCCGCCGCCTGCGCCATGACGGGCATATCCGAATCGCTGCCCATAACAATACCGACTTTTGCCATATCTGTACTCCTTCTGCAACTTGATTCTGTCTTACTTTGACCGGCTTCCGCCGGGGTGATCCTTATCTTTATAGTTTATCATAAGCGCTTACCGCCTGCCACAGAAAGACTTTTCCGACAATATCCGCAGTGTCAGGATTCTCTGTCCAGCGGCCCGTTCAGCGCTTCCAGACCGGGCAGGACAAAACGCCCTCTGCGGATGATATCCGTCCGCGTCCCGTCCGCGTTCACCGCGCTCAGGGATCCGATCTCCTCATAGGGGATGGTGATATCCTTGTGATGCCCGAAGTACGCTTCCTCCGGCGCTTCCTTCCGCCGGGCGGAGATCTCGTTGTCCCTCGCCACGATGGCCTTGCCGTCGGGATTGTATGTCAGGACGTCCTCTTCATGGCTGTAACAGGTGTCGCCCAGGGCGAAGTGGGGTCCGGTCTTCTCCGCGATGAGAATGGGCATCTTCGCCTCGATCCCGTACTTCCGCGCCGTCGCGCAGGCCAGGGTGTTGGTGCCGACGGCGAACTCTCCCATGGGAAGGACCTCGTGGCCGCCCATGATGTTCTCGATGACATACTGCCGGCCGGGATCCTGAAGATCCTTCTTTCCGGTCTCGTCCGCGGCATCAAAGTTCCCGCAGCGGGCCTCCACCGCCCTGCCGCGTTCAAAGCGGATCCGGAGATCCCGGAACAGAAGGCCGTCAATGTAGACCTCCGACACATGGAGAAGCCCCTCCGTCCCCTCCAGCACCGGCGAGGTAAAGACCTCGCCCGCGGGGATGTTGACGTCCGCGACACAGTTCTCGAACCTGGTCTCCCGGGCCGGGTCGGACAGCCGGCGCAGCGCGATCCGGAGGTCTGTTTCATTTCCGCCCTGCCCTTTTACCTCCGCGTGGTCACAGAGGTCCAGGACGTCGATGATCTTCTGCTGAAGGTCCCGGTACAGCTCCGTATCCAGGGTATTGATGCGGAGGATGTCGTCGAAAAGCGCCGGGAAAAAATCCCCGGTCTCCGGCAGCGGCCAGGCGATGATCGTGAAGGAGGTCTTCTCGTCCGGCATAAACTCGTTCCGCAAAGTCAGGTTCGCGTTCATATAGGCTGCCCGGAGTTTCCGCTGCTTCGGATCCAGGGAGAATGCCGCCGGGCACTCCGCCGGCTCAAACTCCGGCTCCCCGAAGGTCTCGATCACCGCAGGGCCGGCATAGCCCTCCGCCTCTTCCCGCAGCTCCCCGTAGGACAGACGGAGTTCCGAAAGTTTCCTGTCGGTGAATGCCTTATCCCAGAAAAGGGCACAGTCAAAACGGTGGTCATAGTCGAACTGCCGGTTCGGGCTCCGGCTGATCTGCCGCTCCGTGCTTCCCGGGAGCCGCTCCGCCATCCGCACCGCGGAGCCGGGAAGAATGGTCTTCAGGCCGGCCTCCGCAAAGCGTTCCGCCGACAGCTTCACCAGCCGCTCAAAACCACGGCTGAAACGGACCGCCACAGAGGTCCGGGAGGAAAGATCCTTCCCCAGGACTTTGAACCCGGTGAGGAAGCCGTTCACCATGGCGTCCGCCGCGGCGCGGGCCTTCTCCTCCGGCAGGGAATTCAGGAACGCGGCGGTTTTCAGAGTTTCCGCGGAAATATAGTCTCCGGAGAGGAACAGATACCGGAGATCCTCCGGCGCCATCCCGTGGTACAGTGTCTCCTGCACATCGCAGGGAAGCAGAAGTTCCCGGCTGCGCTCCGGGACCGTGACGTCAAGATAGTCGAAATTGTACCAGTAGAGGGCGTCCCGGACAGAGGCGCAGGAAGGGACTTCTCCCCCGGCAAAGAGGCCGAAGACCTGAAGATAGATCTCCAGTACCGGGGCGATATCCTCGTCCCGTCCTTCAAAAATAAATTTCGGCAGTGCGTACAGCTCCGCGTACAGGGCGGAAAGCGCCGGGCCGGTCATCTTCCCCGCGGCTTCCTTTTTCCCCGCGCCCCCGTGAATTCCTGCGCCGGCTGCAGGTGACCGGACCTTCTCCGCCGCATACGCCGGATTCAGCCAGCTCTCCCCGTACTGCCCCGGAAGCATCTCCCGGTACAGCCTGTCCTGCAGCTCCTGCATTTCCGGAAGACTGCGCTCCCGGTACGCTCCGGAGCGGACCTCCTCCCGGAGGGAAAACAGACGGGTCAGGAACGCTGCCGAAGAACAAAAAAAGTCATGGAAGGGCTCACGGATCCCGGTCTCTTCCGGGATCTGCGCGATCCGTTCCATGGCAAGACTGAGCCGCTCTTCCGTCATACCGCGGCCCCTACGATCATTGTTATGATCCATACTGCTGCTACGATTCCTCCAATCGAAAGTCCAAGCACCGCAAACCTGTGATCCGCGTCCCGCTCACGGAAGGAAAGGGCGCCGCAGACCAGCGAAAACAGCGAGAGGAGCAGCGCGCTCATCGCCATCGCCGATACAAACAGCGGCGGATTCCCGTAGGAAACGACCATCATCCGGAAGGCCGCGATGGTGAGGAGCAGCGCGGGAAGAGCGCCGAGAAAGGAAGTCATTCCGATCTCAGAGCGCGGCTTCCGGAGATAGTTCACCATACCGTTCCCCTGCTCCGGATCCCGTTTACCGCTCTTCTTTTCAGGGTACATGAACTCCGGCCGTTCGAGGATCGAATCGTCCCGCTTTCCGGCCGGAGTCAGAAACTTGTATTTTTTCCTGTTATAATTAAACACTTTCCGTTATTTCCCTCACAGACGCTTTTTTCTGCTTCTCCAGGCCCGCCGCAGCGCGAGGAACAGTCCCCATCCCAGCACCGCGCCGACGGTATTCAGGAAAATATCGTCCACGTCAAAGCTGCCGGTCCGCGTCATCAGCTGGATCAGCTCCACTGTGTAAGAACACAGGGCGCCCGCCATGATCATCTGCGGAATCGTGAAGTCCCGTCCGACAACGTACGGAAAAAGGAACCCGAGGGGCATGAATGCCAGCACATTCCCGAAGGTGTTCAGGAAAAAGCCGTACCAGCCGATCTGTTCCCGGTACTTCACATACCGGGAGATTTCGCGGAACAGCACAAGATTATAGCGGTAATCGCCGCCGTCCGTGCGTCCCAGCGCCTCGGAGAACATCGTGAAATAAGTCAGCAGTCCGAGATACAGGAGGAGCAGCACAAATGCAGCGTACCGTTTTCCGGAACGCTTCCTACGCATCGCGTGTCAGGCTTCCCGGACGCCGTACTGTCTGTAATAATCGTCGATCCGTCCTTTAAGTTCGTCGTCAATGATGACCTTTCCCTTGTACGGACGGTTCCAGAGGTGCTCGACGACCTCCTTCATGGTGACGATGGCGCAGGTCTTCATGCCGTAGGTCTCCGCGACCTCCTGCAGTGCCCCCTTCTCTCCCTGACCGCGTTCGCAGCGGTCCACACTGACCACCAGGCCGAGCACGTCCACGTCGCCCTGGGCCTTCAGGATCGGCATGGTCTCAGCGATGGAGGTCCCCGCCGTGGTGACGTCCTCGATGATCACGATCCTGCTGCCGTCGCTGATGGGGCTTCCCAGAAGGATGCCCTTGTCGCCGTGATCCTTCACTTCCTTGCGGTTCGAGCAGTAGCCGATCTCGGAGCCGTCCAGCTCGTTGAGGGCGATGCCGGCAGCCACGCAGAGCGGGATGCCCTTGTAGGCCGGCCCGAACAGGATGTCAAAATCCGTGCCGAACTGGTCCTTGATGGCTTTTGCGTAATACATGCCCAGGCGCTTCAGCTGCGCGCCCGTGCGGTAAAATCCCGTGTTGACGAAAAACGGCGTCTTCCGTCCGCTCTTCGTGACGAAGTCCCCGAACTTCAGGACCTGACAGTCGATCATAAACTCAATAAATTCCTGCTTGTACTGATCCATTCCCTGCTCCTTCCGCGCTTATTCCGCCGCGCCGATCAGTTCCTTCACATTTTCCACGCCGTATCTTACCATATATCCGCGGATCCCGTCCACGATTTCCGACGTGACGTAGGGATTTACAAAATTCGCGGTCCCCACCGCCACCGCGCTGGCGCCGGCCAGCAGGAACTCGACAGCATCGTCGGCGCCGGAGATGCCGCCCATGCCGATGATCGGGATCTTTACCGCGCGGGACGCCTGATAGACCATGCGCACCGCGATGGGCTTGATGGCCGGGCCGGACATGCCGCCGGTCTTGTTGGCGAGGACGCAGCGCCGTTTGTGGATGTCGATCTTCATGCCGGTCAGCGTGTTGATCATGGACAGAGCGTCCGCGCCGCCTGCCTCCGCCGCCTTCGCCATCACCGTGATGTCCGTGACGTTCGGGGACAGCTTCATAATGACGGGCTGCTTCGCCACCTTCTTCACCGCCGACGTGATGGCTTCCACCGCCTTCGGATCCTGACCGAAGGCAATGCCGCCTTCCTTCACGTTCGGGCAGGAAATATTGATCTCCAGAAGATCCACCGGCTCGTCCTGCAGCCGCTCCACCACCGCGAGGTATTCCTCCGTGGTATGGCCGCAGACGTTCACGATGATGTTCGTATCAAACTGCCTGAGATAGGGGATGTCCCGGCTGCAGAAGGTCTCGATCCCGGGATTCTGCAGTCCGATGGCATTCAGCATGCCGGCTGTCACCTCGCAGACGCGGGGCGTCGGGTTGCCGGCCCAGGGGACGTTCGCCACGCCCTTGGTGGTCACCGCGCCGAGGCCGTTCAGATCCACAAACTCTCCGTACTCCATGCCGGAGCCGAAGGTGCCGCTGCAGACTGTGACCGGGTTTTTGAATTCCACTCCCGCAATGCTGACCCGCAGGTCCGGACTTGCCGCAGATTCCGCCCTCCGGTCCGGACGCTTCATGTTCTCATCCATCATCCCAGATCCACCTCCTCCGCGCGGAAGACCGGTCCGTCTTTGCAGACCCGCTTGTTCTTCACCTGTGAATGTTCATCGGTCTCCGTACTGGGGGTGATGCAGCCCAGACATGCGCCGACGCCGCAGGCCATGCGCTCCTCCATGGAGACCCAGAGCGGAATGCTCTTTTCCGCCGCCCAGGCCTTCAGAGCCCGGAGCATGGGTTTCGGTCCGCAGGCCAGTACTGCCTTCGGCTCGTACCCGCTCTCCCGGACCGCGTCCAGGACCGTTCCCCTGGTCCCGAAGCTCCCGTCCTCCGTCGCCACGATCACCCGGTCCGCGGCGGCATCGAACTCTTCCTTCAGGAACATATCACTGTTCCGGTAGCCCAGAACGGCCGTTTTTTTTCCCTTCACTGCCTTCAGGACGCCGAGCATGGGCGGGAGGCCTATACCGCCGCCGATCACGCACACATCCTCAAAATCCGTCGGAAACCCGTTGCCCAGCGGCCCGAGAGTCATCAGCTCTGTGCCGCGCTGATAAGAACTCAGTTCCTCGGTTCCGGTGGTCTCTCCGGTGAACCGCGTGTCGTTGATCCGGGAGCCCCGCTCAAAAGAGACAAACTCCACTGTTCCGGAGTGCTCTCCGGTGACCCGGTACACCAGACGGATCACGCCGTTGGCGCGGTCTATCCCGCAGATGCTGATGGGCCGCGGAAGGATCCTCGCGCGGTCATTGATCCAGACGTTCACGAACTGTCCGGGCTTCGCTTCCCGGGCGATGGCAGGCACGAAGAGCCGGAGATCAAAAATCCCGGGGCTCAGCTGGATCTGCCGGACCACCACGGCCGATGTCCTGACTTTTCCCATAGTTCTCCTTTCCCGCTTTTACAGCACGCTTCCGATATCCGCGATCATGTCCATGACCGCCTGGCGGGAAGCCTCCGCGAAATGCTCCGCGCCGAA
>Ga0256405_10002833_pt1 | contig 37806 bp, 28 predicted proteins | sample RumenRJG_02DNA_FD_189096 | JGI IMG/M metagenome (GOLD analysis project Ga0256405, IMG submission 189096) | Bovine rumen microbial communities from Lethbridge, Alberta, Canada - RJG_02 | ecosystem: Host-associated > Mammals > Digestive system > Stomach > Rumen | place: Canada: Alberta...
TGGCGGCGTCGGTGAGGGTACCGGCGGCCGAGCCGCCCGTCTGGCTCCACCGCGTGCCATAAGGCAGGAAGTCGCTGGTCTCGAGGACGTTGCCTGCAAAGTCCACCACCGCCCGTACACTGCCCAGGTGGTCCGTGATGTGGTGATGGACCGTGTAGCCGGTGATCGCACCGGTCGACGCATCCTTCTGTGCGGTAATGCGCCCGCGATGAGGTTCAGCTCGTTCCACGCAAGGTCCTGCCCCGTCCGCCCGACATGGGTGGTGTTGCCGTTAATCTTCAACTGTGTAGGGAACCATTTCTTCATCATGATCATGGGGCGTATCTTTCGGGAAGATATGATTTGATTCATAATACCATGTATGGGGAAATAAAGGAATGTACGCGTATGACAGAACATAGTCGTAGAACAAACTGTCCGGTTTCATGCTGATGCCGTTGTATTGTATACTACGATTATTAAACGCCCCGAAAAAAACTGGAATTGTCTCGCCGGTTGTCAGTTTTATCAACATAACCATCCTTATATCCAAAGGGCTCTTTCTTTTGCGCCGTAAATGATTTGAATAAGAAACGACCTTATGGATGAATACCCTGTCGGTTATAACGGTATCTCGGTAGTGTGGACTGCGCCTTGCTGTAAAGAAATCCACAGGTGTATGATTTCCATTCGGGTACTCCGTATTCCTCGGAATGGAGTAGAAAACGATGTTGTCCACCATGTTTTCATCCAGTTCCGGGCGTTTTGATGAACAAGAGAAAGCGATGAACGCAAATAACAGGATGAATAATGATTTTACATTACCCATGATGATCATGTTTCCATTTCGTTTCATAAGCAGCGGTTTCGCACTTGTTTATAGCGGCAACGATTGTTTCATTTTTACAGAATAGATATGGAGTATTCGTGTAAGCGTCCCGTTGAGGGCTATTTTGTCAAAATATGAACGTCGATTACCCCCAAATGCTCGTCTATTGTAATCACTGCATGCTGGATATACTTTTCTCTTAACCGAAGTACCCTCTTTACTTCTTTCTTTGTCCTTACGGACTTGTTGTTATATACATACGAAACTTCCATTTTATCCAACTCACACTTTAAACATCCGATCTTGTCCATAATGCTTTTATTCACAAATAGATAACCGTCTTTCACCCGGTTAGTTCGAATATGCAACTCTCTTCTTTTGTGGAGGGTGTCAAAGAACTGTGAAGCTTTATAGCCTGACGATTTAAGTTTACAGTAATAGGTTTCGACAAAAATGTCAGGAATTAATTCTTGGGCCAGATTATCAACGTAAATACATTGCTCGTAGGAATTGTATCGTTCATTTCCACCAATTCCTGTTTGTGCATTTAATTGACAACAAACAGTCAATGTGATTAGTATTAAAAAAAACTGCACTTTCATTTCGTGTAATTCGTTTTTGCAAATATAGAAAAAAGGAATGTCTTTCGCCGGGACCGGATGAAGATCGGATGACATTCATCTGCCACGCCGGGCGGCCCTGGAGCGGCTGATTCACTTTCCATCCGGATGGCAGCATCTCATCCCCGCCTTTTTCAGGCAGCATGGCGAGCAATGCTGCATCCTTATATTCCGGAGGTCGCGACACCCGGAATGCCCTGTGGGGCCGAAAACCTGTCGCGACCATACTGAAAAACCCCTTTCTCGCCCAATTCGCAGAGGTCGCGACAGCTGAAATCCCTTCCAGGGCCGATTTCATGGAACGACCTTCCCTCCTGGCAATATGGCGCTTCCGACAACATGGTCCTCCCCGGCAGTATGGTGCTCCCGGCGACATGGCGGGTGGCGCTCCGATCCATTGATGCCGTGCTGCACCATCGCGGGACAATTACGCTGTCGGCTTACGATTTAATTGCCAGCATGTTCCACCTTTTACTTCATTTGATTCCGGAACAAGGATATACGCTATTTCTCTCATTATCAGTACGTTATTTGGCAGCACCCATGTGGCGGGCGATATGGGACACCCGCCGCTCCGGCCTCCTTGGAAAGCCCATTCGCCCGGATAGGGATGCACGAAGTGCAAGTTGGGCTTTCCAAGGAGGCCGGAGCGGCGGATAAGAAACCGGACACCGAAAGGCGGCCGCCCATTCGCCCGGACAGGGATGCACGAAGTGCAAGTTGGGCTTTCCAAGGAGGCCGGAGCGGCGGATAAGAAACCAGGCACCGAAAGGCGGCCGCCCATTCGCCCGGACAGGGATGCACGAAGTGCAAGTTGGACCTTCCGAGTAGGCCGGAGCGGCGGATAAGAAACCGGACACAGAGGCCGGGACGGCGGAAAGGGCCCGGCTCAGGCGAGCAGGGCGGCGATGCGCTCCAGGCAGGCAGCGTCCACGTCATCGAAAGCGGCCAGGTCGCGGCTGTCGATGTCCAGGACGGCCACCACACGGCCCTCACGCCGCAACGGCACGACAATCTCGCTGCGCGACGCACTGCTGCAGGCGATGTGCCCCGGAAACTGCTCCACATCGGGAACGACCACCGTCCGGTCCTCTTTCCACGCCGTACCGCAGACACCCCTGCCGAACGGAATGCGGATGCACGCCACGGGACCCTGGAACGGCCCCAGCACCAGTTCCTCCCCGACCACCCGGTAGAAACCGGTCCACCACCATCCGAAGGCGGCATGAAGCACCGCCGCCGCGTTCGCCCAGAGGGCGACCCAGTCCTCCTCGCCGCGGCAGAGCGCCTCCACCTGTGCGAACACCGCATCATATCTTTCCTGCTTCGTCATACAATCTGGTTTCCCGTATAGAGTTCATAATACTTGCCCTGCAAAGCCAGCAGCTCAGCATGCTTGCCACGTTCGATGATCCGGCCCTGGTCCAGCACCATGATATAGTCGGCATTCTGGACCGTCGACAGCCGGTGGGCGATGACAAAAGTCGTCCGCCCCTTCATCAGGGAATCCATCCCCTTCTGGATCAGCCGCTCGGTGCGCGTATCGATGGAGGAGGTCGCTTCGTCCAGGATCAGGACGGGCGGATTGGCGACGGCGGCGCGGGCGATGGCCAGCAGCTGCCGCTCCCCCTGCGAAAGGTTGCCGCCGTCTGCGGCCAGCACCGTCCTGTAACCCGCCGGCAAACGGCGGATGAACGGGTCGGCATAGACCAGCCGGGCCGCGGCGATGCATTCTTCGTCCGTCGCATCCAGGCGGCCGTAGCGGATGTTCTCCAGCACGGTGCCGGAGAAAAGCTTCGTCTCCTGCAACACCATACCGAGACTGGCGCGCAGTGAAGATTTCCGGATGTCACGCACGTCGAAACCGTCGAACGTGATGACCCCGTCCTGGATTTCATAGAAGCGGTTGATCAGGTTCGTGATGGTCGTCTTGCCGGCTCCCGTCCCGCCGACGAAGGCGATTTTCTGCCCCGGATAGGCCGTCAGATTGATATCGTACAGCACCTGTTTTTCGGTCGTATAGCTGAAGTCGACGTCCTTCAGGCTGACTTCCCCACGCAAAGGGGCCAACACCTCCCGCTGTGGATCCTTCCAAGCCCATGCCCCCGTTCTTTCCGTTGTTTCTTCATGATTTCCAACAGAAGAAACATTTACGTTACACAATGTAACATTTCCGTTATCAACCTCCGAAGGCTCATCCAGCATGGCGTAGACGCGGTCCGTACCCGCCGAAGCCATCGCCAGCGCGTTGATCTCGTTCGAGATGTTGGAGATCGGCCGGGTGAAGTTCTTGTGCAGCGTCAGGAAGGCGACCAGCGAGCCCAGGGTGAGCGGCCCGCCTTCCAGGGCGATGACGGCGCCGGCGATCGCCAGCAAGACGTAGCCGAAGTTGCCGATGTTGCTGTTGATCGGCATGATGATGTTGCCGATCCGGTTGGCGTCGTAGACGCTGGAACGCAGCGCCTCGTTGAGGACGGAGAACTGCTCGCTCGCCTGCCGCTCGTGGCAGTAGACCTTGACGACCCGCTGCCCGGACACCATCTCCTCGATGAAACCGTTCACCTTGCCCAGGTTTTCCTGGCGGGCGGAAAAGTACTTCTTCGACAGTTTGCCCAGCCGCGTCGTCACGAAGAACGTCAGGGCGGCCAGCAGGAGGGAGATACCGGTCAAGGGCAGCGAAAGGACGACCATGGACGTCAGGGTAGCGACAATGGTGACCAGCGACTGGAACAGGCGAGGCAGCGTATTGCCGATGACCTGCCGGAGCGTGTCCACATCGTTGGTGTAGACAGACATGACGGCCCCGTGCGCGTGGGAATCGAAGTAGCGCAAAGGCAGGGTTTCCATGTGGGCGAAGAGGTCGTCACGGAGCTTCTTCATCGTTCCCTGCCCCACGTGGATCATGATCAGGTTGTAGGCGTACGACGCGGCCACCCCCGTCAGGAGCACGGCCCCCAGTTTCACGAGCACGCGCAGCAGCGGTGCGTAGTCGTGGGTCGCCGCTCCGAGCATGGGCGTAATGTAGTCGTCGATCAGCGTCCGCGTGAACAGGGACGAGGCAAGCGTCGTCAGGGAGGAGACGACGATACAGACCACGACGAGTCCCAGGCGGAACTTGTGCTCCTTCCAGATCAGGCCGAAAAGGCGCCACACGGTGGAGCCGCGCCCGAGGCCCTTCTTCAAGTCTTCCCTGGAGAGGCCGGCGCCGCGCGGGCCGCCGTCCCTCATCTTCATACCCGGTGCATTGCTCATCTCATTGCCTCCTTCTCATCGAAATCGCCCTCGGCGCCCGAGGTCTGCATTTCATAGATATCCTGGTAGATCGCATTGTCGCGCAGCAGGTTCTCGTGCGTGTCGAAGCCATTGACGCGGCCGTTGTCCATGACGATGATCCGGTCGGCGTCACGGATGGACAGGATGCGCTGCGAGACGATGATGCGCGTCATCCCGGGGATCCGGCGGGCGAACATCTCGCGGATCCGGGCGTCCGTGGCCGTGTCCACTGCAGAAGTGGAGTCGTCCAGGATCAGTACCTTGGGACACTTCAGCAGGGCGCGGGCGATGCAAAGGCGCTGCCGCTGTCCCCCGGAAACGTTCGTCCCGCCCTGCTCGATGACGGTATGGTAGCCGTCCGGGAAGGATTCGATGAATCCGTCCGCACAGGCCATCCGGCAGGCCTCGATACATTCCTCCTCCGTCGCATCTTCCTTGCCCCAGCGCAGGTTGTCGAGGATGGTGCCGGAGAACAGCGTGCACTTCTGCAGCACGGTCGCCACCTGGTTGCGCAGGACTTCCATGGAATAGTCGCGGACATCGATGCCGCCGACCTGCACGCTCCCTTCCGAAACATCGTACAGGCGGGAGATCAGCGTAACGAGGGTGGACTTGCCGCTGCCGGTACCGCCGATCACGCCGATTGTCTCGCCTTCTTTTATGTGGATATCAATATCTTCAAGTGCGTTATCTCCACCTTTCTTATAGGTAAAATAGACATGGTTGAAATCGATCTGCCCGCCCGGTACGGTCCGTACCGGATCGGCCGGATCGGCCATGTCGGGCTCCTCCTCGATCACCTCGGCGATCCGCTTCCCGCTGGCAACGCTCATCGTCAGTTGGACGAAGATCATCGACAGCATCATCAGCGAAGACATGATCGTCATGATGTAGGTGAAAAGCGAGGTCAGCTGCCCCGTCGTCAAAGAGCCCTCCACGACGTAGTGGGCGCCGAACCAGGAGAGGGCGATGATGCAGCCGTACACCACGATGTTCAGGACCGGGTGGTTCAGCGCCATCAGGCTCTCCGCCCGGACGTTCAGGGTGTAGAGCGAAAGGGCCGCCTTGTCGAACTTGCTCATTTCGTGGTCTTCGCGGACGAACGCCTTCACGACCCGGATCGCCGACACGTTCTCCTGGACGACGGCGTTCAGGGCATCGTACTTCTCGAAGATCTGGACGAAAAGACGGGAGGCACGGCGGATCAGGAGGAAAAGCGCCGTACTGAGGACGACCATCGCCACCAGGAAGATGAGGCTCAGCCGGGCGTTGATGAAAAAGCACATGAAAAGGCTCGTCACCATGTTCAACGGAGCGCGGAAACTCGTCCGCAGCAGCATCTGGAAAGCGCTCTGGATGTTGCTCACGTCCGTGGTCATCCGCGTCACGAGACCGGCCGTAGAGAACTTGTCGATGTCGGAAAACGAAAACCGCTGGATGGAAGCATACATCGCCTCGCGCAGGTTCGCAGCCAGTCCCGTCGAGGAATAGGCGGCAAAACGCCCGGCGAGGATGCCGAACAACAGGCTGAAGCAGGCGATCAGCAGCATCTCCCCGCCGTAGCGCAGGACGTTGTGCATGTCGCCGCTCCCGATGCCTTTGTCGATCAGCGAGGCGGTGACATAGGGGATGAGCACCCCCATCACGACCTCGGCCGCCGTCCAGACCGGCGTGAGCAGGGCGGCGGTCCGGTAGCGGCCCACCTGCCCTAAAAGTGTCTTTATCATGGGCATAGCATACAAATTTAAGAAAAACCGGCGGATTTGATTTTGCAGTAGGACGAGAATTCGCTAAATTAGCGACAGAATCCGCTAAAAGCATGTCAGAAGAACTCAATCTCGTACGGGACCTTGCCGTCATCCTGATTTCCGCGGGCATCTTCACCCTCCTGTCGAAGGCTTTGAAGCAGCCCCTCGTACTGGGCTATATCCTCGCCGGCTTCCTGATCGGTCCGAACATCTCCTTCTTCCCGGGCATCTCCAGCGCCGAGACGGTGGAGCAGTGGTCGGAGATCGGCATCATCTTCCTGATGTTCGGTCTCGGCCTGGAGTTCAGTTTCAAGAAGCTGCTGAAAGTGGGGTCGAGCGCCATCGTGACGGCCCTCTGCAAGTTCGCCGGCGTGTTCCTGCTCGGATTCGTCACGGCGCAGGCCCTCTCCTGGAGCCTGATGGAGAGCGTTTTCCTGGGCGGCCTGCTGTCCATGTCCTCCACGATGGTCGTCATCAAGTCCTACGAAGACATGGGCCTCAAGGACAAGCCCTATGCGGGCATGGTCTTCGGGACCCTCGTCGTCGAGGACCTGATCGCCATCCTCCTCATGGTCCTCCTTTCGACAATGGCCGCCTCGAACCAGTTCGCCGGATCGCAGCTGGTCGGCAGCATCGTCCGCCTCGCCTTCTTCCTCATCCTCTGGTTCCTGGTCGGGATCTACGTCATCCCCACCCTGCTGGCCAAGGCAAAGAACTACCTCAGCGACGAGATCCTGCTCATCGTCAGCATCGGCCTCTGTTTCGGCATGGTCGCGCTGGCCACCACCGTCGGCTTCTCCTCCGCCCTCGGCGCCTTCGTGATGGGATCCATCCTGGCCGAGACCATCGAGAGTGAACACATCCTCCACCTGGTGGAGCCCATCAAGAACCTCTTCGGCGCGATCTTCTTCATTTCCGTCGGCATGATGGTCTCCCCTTCCGTCATCGCTGCGCACTGGGCGATCATCCTGCTGCTCGCCCTCCTTGTCATCGTTACGCACATCCTTTTTTCCGCGGCAGGTATTATTCTTACAGGCAACGGATTACGTAACGCGGTCTACACTGGTTTCTCGCTGGCGCAACTGGGCGAATTCGGCTTCATCATCGCCGGCGTCGGCCGCTCGCTCGGTGTCATGCGCGACTTTATCTACCCGGTGATCATCGCCGTTTCCGTGCTCACCACCTTCACGACTCCCTACATGATCCGGCTCGCCGGACCGGCCTATGACCTGCTGCTGCGCAAGCTGCCGCCGTCCTGGCTGGAGCGGCTCCGCAGCAACGGCGAGAACGCCGCGCAGCGGACCGCTGCCGAGGACAACGAATGGAAGAAACTCCTCTCCGCCTACCTGCTGCGGATCCTGCTGTACGGCGTGGTCCTTACCGCCCTGTCCATCGGGTCGCACTTGTACCTCGCCCCGCTCGTGGACAAACTCCTCGCCTCTGCGGGAGAAACCCTCCGCAAGGCGGTGTGCGTCACCGTCACCCTGTCCCTGATGGCGCCCTTCCTGTACGGCCTGGGCGTCAACGCCGGCTCCATCAACCAGTCCGCCCCCAAGCTCCTGCGCGAGAAGTCGTCGAACATCTGGCCGATCCTGGGACTCATCCTCCTGCGGGCCTTCCTGGTGATCGGCATCATCCTCGGCGTCTGTTCCAGCTACTTCCACCTGGCCGGATGGACGGTCTTCGCCATCATCGCGGCCGGCATCGTCTTCATTTTCGCGGCCCGCCGCTCCCTGCACAAGTATTCCGCCCTGGAGGAGCGCTTCCTGTCCAACTTCAATGAAAAGGAGGAACGGGAACGCCGCAACCGGCCCGTCGCGACATCCGTCCGGAAGAACCTGGCCGACTACGACGTACACACCGTCAGCCTGACCGTCGAACCGGAATCCGAGTTCGCGGGCCGGAAACTGGCCGAAATCCCCTTCCGGAGCGAGTCCGGCGCCAACATCATCAAGATTTCACGGGGCAGGCAGAACATCGTCGTACCCTCCGGGGACGTGACGCTCTTCCCCGGCGACCGCATCCTCGCCGTCGGCACCTCCGCACAGATCGGCCGGTTGCAGGAAATGATGAAACAGGCAGTCGTCCTGCCACCGGAAGAGGACGATCCGTTCCGGATCAAGTCCATCGTCCTGGACGGGGATTCCTTCCTTGTCGGGAAGACCCTTCGAAGCACTTCATTACGCGATTACCAATGCATGATTATCAGCGTATTGCATGACGGCACCTTCATCACCAATCCAGAACCGGACTATCCTTTCGAAGAGGGGGATACCGTCTGGGTAGCCGGCAATACCGACCGGCTCGGCTGGGTCTAGCGGATGCCCGTCGCAGCCTTGACGCGCGCGAGCGTCGCCATCATTTCATCATAGTCGGAAGGATCCGCCCAGGCATCGCGGCGCCCCACCCATTCGTCCACGAAGATAACGGCGTACCCCGCTGTCAGCTTGCCCGGAAGGGTGCACCACATGAACCGGAGGTCGGGCGGAAGGACTTCGCACCGGCCGGAAGGATGACGGACCAGCCGCAGGGTGGCCATGAGTTCAAGACGGGTGTTGGGCGCGCTCATGTTCGAGACGGCGTTCCCCAGCGAATACACAACGGGCATGCCCGAGACGCTGGCCGTATCCTGCACGACATGCGGATGCGCGCCCACGACGGCATCGACGCCCCAGGAGGCCAGCCGGTTCGCCCACGCTTCCTGCTCCCGGGAATGCCGCAGGCGGTATTCCTCTCCCCAATGCGGCAGGGCGATGACGAAATCCGCGCCCCGTTCCCGGGCCCGGGAGACGAGCGCCGCAACCTCTTCCTCCTCCATCACGGCGATCCGCGGACGGTCGAAGGGCTGCGGCCCCACGTTGTTCCCGTAGGTGAAATTGACGAAAGCGACGCTGATCCCCTTCCGGCGGATCAACGCCGGATGCAGGACGGCGTCCTCGGCGGCATCGCGCGAGACGCCGGTGCGCAGCGTGCCGAGCGAGTCGCGTACGGCATCGTAGACCGCCAGCGTGCGCTCCACCCCGCCGCGGCCTTTGTCCAGGATGTGGTTATTGGAGAGCAGGGCGACATCCAGCGACAGGTCCGCACAGACGGTCCAGGCATAAGCATCGGGCGCGGAGAAGGACGGATACCCGGTGTACGGCGGCCCGGCCAGGGGGAATTCCATGTTGGCCACGGCGATGTCCGCCGACCGCATCGGGGCGGCCACGTTCCGGAAGAAAGCGGAATAATCGTGTTTCAGCTGGGGACGGTGCATCATGACGTCGCCGATGAAACGCAGCGTGAGCGTGTCGGCGGCGTCGATCGGACGCGGCGCCGGCAGGGAGAAGGTCCAATACGGCCGCGCGGGCGTCGGAAGCGGCTGTGCGGCCGCCTTCGGCTGCCCGACCGCCAGAAGGGCCGGCAGGAGAAGCAGGAGGCGCCGTATCATGCGCCGAAGGGTTCCAGGATCGCCTCGGCGAGGGCTTCGGGGGTGTCGACGATGCGCCAGGGGGCGTAAGCCTCCAGTTCGGCGCGGCTGCGGAAGCCCCACGTCACGCCGACCGTCCGCACGCCGGCGTTGATGCCGGTCTGCATGTCCACGTTGGAATCGCCGATATAGACGACTTCCTCCTTGCAGAGCGACGGGTCCGCCGCCATGATCTGTTCCACGATGGCCGGGTCCGGCTTGATCGGCCGGCCTTCCCGTTGCCCGAAAATGCGCAGGAAGCGGAAGCCGCCGAAGAAATGGGCGGCCAGGGCCTCGGTCCCCGCCTGGTACTTGTTGGAAGCGAGGGCCAGCGCCACGCCTTCCGCCGTGATGCGGGACAGCATGGCGGGAATCCCCGCATAGGGCCGCGTGCAGTCGCAGTTGTGCGCCCCGTAATACGGCAGGAAGAAGGAGGCCATCTTCGAGACGTTCTCCTCGGTGGCGTCCTCGGGCGGCATCGCCGCACGGAACAGGTTGTAGATTCCCCGGCCCACCAGGGTGTAGTAGTCGGGGACCGGACGCGGCGGGAATCCGCACTGCACCAGGGCATGGTTGGTCGCGTTGGCGAGATCCTCCACGGTGTCGAGCAGGGTGCCGTCCAGGTCGAAAATGGCGAGTCGTGTCTTCATTTCTTTCAATGCGATACAAATTTACAAAAGTATTTCGTAAATTCGCTGGATATGGAAAAACGTATTCTCCTCACCCTGCTGTCTGTGGCAGCCTGCATCGTCCTCCTATGTTCGCCCACCCGCGCCTGCGGGCAGAAAAAGGCGATGGGCCACGACGTATACGACACTTGGGAACGTGTCCACAGCGCCGAACTGACGCCCGACGGAAACATCCTGGTTTACATGGTCTCCCCGCAGGAGGGAGACGGCAGCCTCCACGTCCGGAACATGACGCCGGCCGGAAGGAAGAAAAGCGCGCGGTCCGTCCGCGAATTGACGGTGGAACGGGGATACCTGCCTGCGCTCGACCCGCAGGGCGGTTGGCTGTACTGTCGGATCAAGCCGCCTTTCGCCGTCTCCCGTCAGGAGAAGATCCGTAAGAAAAAAGCCGAAGAAAGATTAAAAGATTCACTTGCGGTGATCAACTTGAAGACGATGGAAATCAAGAAATTCCCGAACGCGGAATCTTTCTCCTCCGGCTTCGACGCAATGCCGCTCGTCGCCTATAAGTCCACCTGGAAGGAATACAAAGATTCCACCGACCGGAAGGGACGCAGCGTCTCCGGCGTCATCCTGCTCGATCCGGCCGCCGACAAGGCCGACACCCTGCGCGGAGCCGACAAGTTCGTCTTTTCGAACGACGGACGGACGCTGGCCTTCACCGCGAAAAAAGACAAGAAAGACTCCACCTCGCAATCGGTCGTCGCGCTGCTGCAGGCGGGACAGCGGGACACCCTCGCCTGCGGGGCCGAGGAATACGGGACGCCGGTCTTCGACGACCAGGGCGTCCGGCTGGCCTTCACGGCCTCGCTCGACACGAACAAGACCGGCGACCGGCGCTTCGCCCTTTCCCTGACGGACCTAGCTTCGCGCACCACCCGCGAAGCCGTCGCCCAGGGTACGCAGGTGGCCGGAACCGACGGCTGGACCCTCAACCAGAATTCCGTCCCCTATTTTTCCCGCGACGGGAAGCGGATCTTCATCGGCATCGCCCCCATCCGGCCGCCGAAAGACACCTCGATCATCGATTTCGAGACGGCGCGCGTAGACATCTGGAACTGGGATGCCCCGTACACGCCGCCCCAGCAGAAAAAGAACCTCGACCGCACGGTCAAGAAGACCTACCCCGCCGTCATCGACACGGAGCGGCCGGACCGGATCGTCCCGCTGACGACCTCCTTCTTCGATGACATCGTCCTGATGGACGGTGGGGCCGCCCCCTGGGCCCTCTCCCTGGATGACAGCGCGTATGTGCGCTCATATGTCTGGACCTACCGGTCGGACGTCGACGTAGACCTGGTCTCCCTGGAAGACGGCTCCCGCCGGCAGGTCGCCCGGAAGCTGAACGCTTCCGTCCGCCCCTCCCCGGAAGGAAAGTACCTGCTTTGGTACGACGAGGAAGCGCGGAACTGGTTCACCTATGACATCGCGGCCGGAACGACGGCCAACCTGACGGCGCAGGCCGGTACGGCCTTCTACGACGAAGAAGACGACCACCCGGGCGATCCCTCCCCCTACGAGAATGCGCCCAAGTGGATCGAAGGCGACCGCGCCGTACTGATCGCAGACCGCTACGACATCTGGAAATTCGCCCCGGACGGTTCCTCCGCGGAGAACCTGACGGCCGGGACCGGCCGCAAAAGGCACCTGCGGATGCGCACCTTCTTCACGACACCGGTCCGCCTCACCGCCAACCAGGGAAAGACCCGGATGCAGCGCACGCTCTCGCTCAAAGAAGAACTGGTGATGAGCGTCCACCAGGAGGACGACCAGCGGAAAGGCCTGGCCTGGATGCGGACGGACAAGCCTCGCACCCCCGCGTACTTCCTGGACACCTGCTCCTACGCTACCGTCTACAAGGCGCCGGAAGCCGGCCGGATTGCCTTCCAGAAAGGCAACTTCCGCCACTGCTACGACCTATACCTGACCGACGACCGGTTCGCCACCTCGGAGAAGGTCACGGCCGTCAACCCGCAGATGGACAGCCTGCGCTGGGGGCATCCCGAACTCTTCACCTGGAACGCCTACGACGGGACGCCGCTCAAGGGCCTGGTCTTCCTGCCGGACGACATCGCCCCGGGAGAGAAGCTGCCCGTCATGATCTACTTCTATGAAAAATACTCCGACCAGCTGTACAACTTCTGGACGCCGGCCCCTTCCCGCTCGACCGTGAACATCCCGTTCTTCACGAGCCGCGGGTACATCTGCTTCATCCCGGACATCAAGTATGAGGTCGGACATCCCGGACAGAGCGCCTACAACTGCATCTGCTCCGGCGCGGAAGCGCTCTGCGCGAAGTATGCCTGCGCGGATCCTGACCGGATGGGCATCCAGGGACAGAGCTGGGGCGGCTACCAGGTGGCCTGGCTGATCACGCGGACGGACATGTTCGCCGCAGCCGGCGCCGGTGCGCCGGTGAGCAACATGACGTCGGCCTACGGCGGCATCCGCTGGGAGTCCGGCATCACGCGCGCCGGCCAGTACGAGCGCGGCCAGAGCCGGATCGGAAAGACCCTCTGGGAGGAAGGCGGGCTCGATCTCTACATCGAGAACTCCCCGGCCTTCCACGCCGACAAAGTGCACACGCCGCTGCTGATCATGCACAACGATGCCGACGGCGCCGTGCCGTGGTACCAGGGAATCGAGTACTTCTCCGACCTGCGGCGCCTGGAGCGTCCGGTCTGGATGGTCGAGTACAACGACGAGGCGCACAACCTGCTGGAACGCCGCAACTGCATCGACTTGTCGAAGCGGCTGCAGCAGTTCTTCGACCATTATCTCAAAGACGCCCCGATGCCGGCCTGGATGAAGACCGGCGTCCCGACCGACCGGAAGGGCGAATATTTCGGATTCGAAAACGCGGAATAACCGCTACACAGCCTTGAAAACGACTTCCAGCCCGTCATGGGCCGCCTTGAGCGGAGCGGGCAGCTGGGCGTCCAGTTCCGCCTGCGTGCCATGCAGGGTGCGGGCCATGTGGGTCAGGTAGACCGGCTGGCCTTCCGGCGGCGTGTACCGGCCGGTGGATTGGAGCACGCGGTAGATCTGGTGCACCGTTGCCACGCTCGAATGGGTGTACAGACGGAAATCATCGTCATAACCGATGCCCATCGTCGCCTCCATGATCAGCCCGGTGATGGGCTTTCCCTGGCTGTGGCCGTCGATGCCCACGATCTGGGCGGCCTTGCACGGGATGCCGCCCGTATCGGTGGCATAGACCAGACGGGCGCCGTTTTTCTCCAGCAGATACATCTGCGTCTGCTCTTCGAAACTCACGAAATGGTTGGAGGGAATGGCCGTGACGAGGAGGTCTCCCATCCGGACGGACGAACCGGGGCTGATGGTCGAGATGACCGGCATCGGCAGTCCGAGTTCCTCGGAAGCCTTCCGGAAATCACGGATGCCCTTCTGGAGAATGGTCTCACTCAGGTATACCTGCTCGATCCCGATTTCCAAGGCCGCCTTCGGCGCATAATGGTCACCGTGGGAATGCGTGTAGAAGATGGTCCGCGGACGGACGCCTGCCGGAAGCATATCCTTGGCGGTCGCCGTGAAATCGATCAGGAAATCGTTGTCTATCAGGACACTGCTCAGCCGGCGGTGTTCCCCCCGGTCGTCCGGGCCGTTCCAGTCAGCGGCACCGGTACCGAGGAAGCGGACCAGGATTCCGTCTTGCTTCACGGCGTTCTTCTTGTCTTTGCGTTTCGGTGCGGCGAGGCCGGCGGCTGCCAGCGGAGCCTGCGTGGCAAGGCCGGCGGTAGCGACCGCCGCCGTGCCGAGGAATGTGCGTCTGTCCATCATCTTATTTCTATTTTAGCAAGGGTTTCCCATCAGGAGATACCCCGTTCTTTCTTGATCGTTTCGTAGGCTTCCTGGATCGCACGGAACTTTTCCGCCGCCGCTTTCTGCACCTCGGGTCCCAGTGTCGCCACCTTGTCGGGATGGTTCTTCATCGCCATCCGGCGGTAGGCGCTCTTGACCTCGTCGTCCGTCGCCGACGGGGAGATTTCCAGGACGGCGTAAGCCGACTGCTTGTCCTTGTAGAACATCGCGATGACCGAATCCACGTCGGACTGATTGAGGCGGATGGCACGGCCGACCGCCTCCAGCACGCTTTTCTCCGATGCGTTGAAGTCTCCGTCCGCAGTGGCGATCTGAACCAGGTAGTGGAAGAGCTGCAGGCGCTGCGAATAGTTCATGTATGCAGCGACCTGCCCGCCGACCGAATAGACGTCCACGTTCTTGCCGTTCAGTTCGTTCAGGATCCGCATGGCGTCGTCGACGGCCCCCTCGCCGAAGTTGCGGCGGATGAAGTCACGGACGACGTTCAACTCGGAGGAAAGGGTGCGCCCGTCCGCCCGGATGACGGCGGAAGACAGCACCAGCAGGCTGATGAAGAAGCTGTTGCGCTGCTCCGTCGCGGAATAATTGCGTGTTGTCGAATCGCCGCGCGGGCCCGATGAGGAGGTCGTGCTCCTGCCTGAAGACGAGGAGGACGGACCTTCCAGCAGTTTGCGCGTAACATCGATGGAACTTTCCACGATGGCACCGAACAGATACCCCAGCAGGGCACCGATCGGTCCCCCGCTCACCCAGCCCAACAAGCCGCCAATCCATTTTACCGTTCCCATTCCTTTCCTTTCTTATCGTTGCGTTTCTCTTTCATAAACCAATCCGCCCTCCAAGTCCGGCCCGCGTTCATTCCACCCCAGGCCGAATATGCAGCACGATGAATTCCGAGCGGGTTCCGATGCGGAACTTCCCGCCCCAGATGCCCAGGCCGGACGACACGTAATAGCGGGTGTTCCCGCGTCGGTGCGCCCCGAAGGCCTTTTCGTACATGGCATCCGTGATCCAGTTGCCGGGCCATACCTGCCCATGGTGCGTATGTCCGCTGAACTGGAAGTCGACCCCGCACGCCTCCGCCTCTTCGAGGTGATCGGGCTGATGGTCGAGGAGCAAAGTGAAAACCGTATCCGCCGGCATCAGCGCCCGCAGGTCCTTCCGCGCCGCATTGCTCCGGTCGTCCCGCCCGATGATGCAGATACCGCCCTCCCGTGCGGAGGAATCGCGGAGCAGCCGGATGCCCGCTTCGGTGAAAAAAGCCGCAGACGGCTCGGTGCCGGCGAGGTATTCGTGGTTGCCCAGGCAGGCGTAAACCGGCGCAGCGATCTGTCGGAACACCTGCGCATAGTTCCCCTCGCGGGCAGGCCGGACGGCCCCGTCGAGGATGTCTCCGGCGAAGAGCACGAGGTCCGGTTGCTCGGCATTGATGCGGTCGACCCAACGGGCCAGTTCGGGCCGGCGGTTGTGGTAGCCGGCATGCAGGTCGCTGGCCAGGACGACGGTCAGGGGCTTTCCCAGCGGCTTTTCCGTCCGGATCTCGATGACTTCACGGTACTTGTGCCGGTAATGGATGTTGCCGTAGACGAGCAGCGCGGCGACGAGTCCGGCCACCAGGCAGGTCCCGGCAGGCGAATCCTTCAGCAGTGAGGCCGGCACCAGGTGCAGGCGCATTCCCAGGCCCAGCAGCAGGAAGACCAGCAGCACGTACACGAAGGCGATCATCCAGGAAGTCCCCGTCTCGTAGGTGAAGACCGAGAGCCACATCGGCAGGCGGTCGCCGCCCCCGTAATGGAGGAAAACCATCAGGAAGCACAGGAGCCAGAGGAAGGCCAGCACACTCTTTCCCAGTGGGGAAAACGGCAGGATCCGCCAAATCCGCCAGCACGTATAGGCGATGCAGGCAAAAAGGACGAACAGGATGATTACAAAGCTACTGCGCATTTTCCATATCTTCGCGGAATACAAATTTACGCATTTTCATTTGTTTTATTTACATTTGCAGGAACGATAATCGCTTATGCTTATGAAGAAAATGACCCGATATGCCCTGGCGGCCCTCTGCTTCGCCGCGCTGCTTTCCGCCTGCAGCACCGCAGGGAAAAAGAAAGCGGAGGCACAGCAGCCGCAGGAAGACGGAACGACGGCAGCAGCCATCGTCTACTTCACCCGTGAAATCACACCCGAAAGTCTGGTGAAGATCTACGAAGCCCTCGGCCGTGAAGCCAAAGGCCGGGTGGCCGTGAAGATCTCCACCGGCGAGATGGGCGGCAACAACTACCTCAAGCCTGCCCTGATCGCCCCGCTCATCAAAAAGGTGAACGGCACCATCGTCGAATGCAATACGGCCTACGGCGGTTCCCGCGCCACGACGGAGGCGCACAAGGAGACCATCCGCGCCCATGGCTTCTATGACGTGGCGCCCGTGGACATCATGGACGCGGAAGGCGAATTCAAGATCCCCGTCAAAGATGACAAGTGGATCAAGTACGACATCGTGGGTTCCCACCTGAAGAACTACGACTTCATGATCAATCTGGCCCACTTCAAGGGGCATGCGATGGGCGGCTTCGGCGGTGTCCTCAAGAACGCGTCCATCGGCGTCGCCTCCCCCAACGGGAAGGTGTACATCCACTCCGCCGGCAAGTTTGAGAAGGCGACCCTGGAGGGCGACCTCCACGCGCCGGAAGGCTGGTTCGAATCACCGGAGAAGAACACCCCCTTCATCGAATCCATGTCCGCGGCGGCCCAGGCCGTCCACGAGTATTTCGGCGGCGGGAAAAACATCCTGTACATCGACATCATGAACAACCTGTCCATCGACTGCGACTGCGATTCCCACCCGCACGACCCTACGATCCAGGACATCGGCATCGCCGCCTCGCTGGACCCTGTGGCGCTGGACAAGTTCTGCCTGGACCAGGTGTTCAACCTCCCCAACGACGCGAACAACGATACGCGCGCCCTGCTGGAGCGCATCAACGCCCGCCACGGCACCCGCATCGTCTACCGCGGCGAAGAGATGGGGCTGGGCACGACGAAGTATATTGTCAAGAATCTCGACTGACAGGCATATGAAAAAAACAGCCGTCCTCCTTCTGGCAGCCTGCCTGCTGGCTCTGCTCCCCCTGCGGGCGCAGAGTACCGCAGGAAAAGATGACAAACCCGTGAAATTCAAGGATTTCACCGTAACGGAAGCCCCCGGGCAAGTCAAGAAACTCTCGGACTATGCCGGCAAGGGCAAATACCTGCTGGTCGACTTCTGGGCCTCCTGGTGCGGCCCGTGCCGCCGGGCCGTGCCCGTGATCAAAGACCTGTACAAGCAGTACCGCGGCGACAAGTTCGAAGTGCTGAGCGTCGCCGTCAGCGACGACCCGGAAGACACGAAGCGGGCGCAGGTCGAGGAAATGATGCTGTGGCCGCAGATCATCAACGCACAGCAGATTCCGATCAAGGTCTACGGCTTCCAGTACATCCCGTACATGATCCTGATCGGCCCCGACGGGACCCTCCTCGAGGAAAACATCCAGGTGGCGGAACTGGCCGCCGTCCTCAAGAAATACCTCGGGGCGGCTCCGAAAGGAACCACCCCGAAGAAATAGCGGTGCGGAAAGCGCCTAGGCCTCGCTGAAGCTGTCTTTGCCTACGCCGCAGAGCGGGCAGACCCAGTCGGCGGGAAGTTCTTCGAAAGGAGTGCCGGGAGCGATGCCGCCCTCGGGATCGCCGGCGGCCGGATCATACTCGTAGCCGCACACGTCGCATACATACTTTTTCATATTCTGATCTGATTTAAGGGTTTCATTTCTTGGGAAGCCAGGTCTGGATGTGGGATCCCGCCCAGCAGTCCACGGAGGCGTAGTCCACCATCCGGATGGGTCCGTCCGTCGTCGGCACGACGAACTCCAGGCGGGTGCCCGCACGCTGGGGCGTCACCTGCTCGACGGCCACCTTTCCGTCAGCGTCGGCGACCACCTGCACGGGCGCGTTGTAATCCGGGTCGATGTTCTCGTCACGCGCAAGCACGATCGGTCCCCACTGCACGGCCTGGAAATTCAGTCCGGCAGGGTTCCGTCCGCCATCTGGAGCGTCCAGGAGGTGGGCCTGCATGTCGAAGCGGATCTCGACCTTGTCGCCGGGCGCCCACTTCCGGTCGATGGTCAGGTAGTGCCCCGGCGTAATGGTGGAGACCGCCCGGTCGAAGCCCTGTCCGAGCGACTCCTTCCCATAGCAAGGCAGCTCGGTCACGGGCGTCCCGTTGACCGTCACCACCGTATTCTCGCTCCACTGCGGGATGTGCAGGAAGAGCATGAAGCGCTCCTTGCGCTGCGGGTCCACGGTCAGCGTGACGGTGTTCTCCTGCGGGAAGCGGCCTTCGAGGGTCAGCTGCACCGGCTTGCCGGAGGCCGTCTTCGCCGTGGCCTTGCAGGCGTTGTACAGGTTCACGACAGGGCCCTGCGCACGCTGCATCACGGCGAAATACGGGATATAGGCCAGTCCCATCGCGCCGTTGAGGTTGCAGCACGTCACGGGCAGACCGTCGAACGTCCAGCCCCAGCCGTGGTTCGTCACCTTCGAGCCGTTGAGCAGGTTCACGTAACTGAAGCCCGTGCCGTCCGGACGCATCGCGCCGATCAGCCCGTTGTAGATATACTTTTCAAAATAGTCGACGGCCATGCTGTCGCCGGTCAGCCGCAGGTACTGCGAGAGGTACTTGATCCACGTCACGCCGACACAAGTCTCCATCATCCGCTGGATGTCGGGGTTGGTCTGTTCGATGCGCGTGTTGCTCCATCCTTCGCCGTAGAGGAGCGGATGGCAGACATCCGCGCCGGCGTTGCCGATGATCGTCAGCTCGAACGACGTGACCAGCGCGTACATGTTCTGGATGCACTGGAGCCATTCCTCGCCGCCGACGACGCGGTAGTACTCGACGAGGCCTTCCCAGACCGAGAGCATCTCGTAGGCCTTCGGGTAGGGTTCCGCCACCTTGCTGAGCATGATTCCCTCGCGGACCTGGTCGAACATGTTATGTCCGCTGCAGCCGCCGGATTCCACGATATAGCGGGCGAAATCGAGGTATTCCTGCTTGCCGGTGAAATTGTACAGGCGCATGAACGGCTCCAGGACACAGGACGACTCGATGTGGTTCGCGCTCCAGCCCAGGGAGGTGACCTCCTTCTTCGGGGCGGGACCCACCTGGTCCATGATGCTGCGCGCCTCCTTCTCCAGGGCGTCCAGGACGAAAGGATCCTCCTCCACGTCCATGTAATATTCGCTCAGGGCGAGCATGACGTACTTGCGCTCCCAGATGTCGCCGTCCTTGTCGCCCGGCTGCTCCTCCACCGCGGTGCAGGAAATGCTGCCGTTGGGCTTCATCGTGCCGATCAGTTCATAGACGTACTTCTTCGTCAGTTCCTTCAGGGCAGGATCCTGCGTGTAACGGTACATCTTCGCATCAGAGCGCAGGGCCTTGCCGGCCATCTCGCCGAGGGCGAACTGGGCACGGCCCGTACGGAAGAACTCGATGACTTTCTCGTAGGGCATCACGCCCATGTTCCAGTGCTCGATGCAGTTCTGGATGTCGTTCTCGAAACCGCCTTCGAGGACGATGGCACCGCCCGGAAGGGGTTCGATCACGTTCTTGACGGCCGGTTCATTCCGCCGTCCGCAGGAAAGCGCCAACAGCGCCGTCACAGCAAAAAACAGTAGTTTCTTCATAAAACCGAAATCAGGTTTTCAAATATATATATAATTATTCAATATCCCGCCATCCGGGCAGGTCCGTATTTCCGGCAGAATCATTATATTTGTCACTATGGTCAAAATCTACTGCAAAAACACCGGAACCGCCCGGGAGTTTCCGGAAGGAATCACCCTGAAGGACATTGCGGACGCATTCGAATTCGAAAAGCCGTACGACATCCTCGCCGCCAAAGTCAACAACGTGGCGGAAGGCCTGCGCTTCCGCGTCTACCATAGCCAGGAAGTCGAATTCCTCGACTACCGGACCTACATCGGACGGAGTTTCTACGCCCGCTCCCTCTGCTTCCTCTTTCACAAGGCGGTGCAGGACGTCTTCCCCGGCAGGCGGCTCCTCATCCGCCGCCCCATCTCCAAAGGCTTCTTCTGCCTGCTCGACAAACCGGACGGCACCGCTCCCCTCCCCGGAGACGTGGCGACGATCCGGGCGCGCATGGAGGAGATGGTCCGGGCGGACATTCCCTTCCGCCGGCACGAAGCCCGCGTGGAGGATGCCGTGCGCCAGTTCCGCTCGGACGGAGCGTACGACACCGCCAAACTGATCGAGACCTGCGGCGACATCTTCGTGACCTACCATACGCTGGAAGGGACATCCGACTTCTACTACGACCCGCTCGTCCTCTCCACCGGTTATCTGAAAGTGTGGGACCTCTCCCTCCTGGAAGACGGCTTCCTGCTCCGGATCCCGGACCGGCACCACCCCGAAGACCTGGCGCCGCTTTTCCCGCAGCCCAAGACCTTCGAGGTGTTCCGGGAAGATTCCCGCTGGAACCGCATCATGGAACTGGAGAACGTCGGAGACGTGAACGAAGCCATCCTGAAGGGCCGTGCCACCGACCTCATCCAGATTTCCGAAGCGCTGCAGGAAAAGAAGATCGTGCAGATCGCCGAAGAGATCGAACGCCGGCACCAGGGCGGGAAGGGCGTCCGCCTCGTCCTCATCACCGGCCCGACGAGCAGCGGCAAGTCCACGGTCTGCAAACGGCTGAGCCTCCAGCTCAAGGCCTGCGGGCTGCATCCGGTCTCCTTCTCCACCGACGACTACTTCGTCAACCGGGAGGAGACGCCGCGCCTGCCCGACGGCACCTATGATTTCGACAACTTCGAAACGGTGGACCACCGTTACCTGCAGAAGGACCTGCTGAAGCTCCTTGCGGGCGAGGAAGTGGAAGTCCCCCAGTTCAACTTCGTCACCGGCCTGCGCGAATTCAACGGCAAGCGCCTGAAACTGGACGAGCACACCGTCATCCTGCTGGAAGGCATCCACGCCCTCAACCCCGCGCTGACGGACCAGGTCGCCGAATCTGACAAATACCGGATCTTCATCAATACGATCACCAGCCTGCCGCTGGACGCGCACAACAGCATCCCGACGAGCGACAACCGCCTGCTGCGGCGCATCGTCCGCGACTTCCTCAAAGGAGCATTCACGGCCCGCGAGACGATCCGGAACTGGCCGAACGTACGGCGCTGCGAAGTGAAATGGATCTATCCGTTCCAGGAGCAGGCCGACGTGCTCTTCAACTCCTCCTACCTGGTGGAATTCGCCGTCCTCCGCACGCATGCGGAGCGTATCCTGGCCACGGTTCCGCGCAACTGCCCGGAATACAGCGAGGCCTGGCGGCTCCTGAAATTCCTGCACTATTTCGTACCGGTGCCGGACAAGGAAGTGCCTCCGACTTCCCTGCTCCGCGGATTCATCGGAGGCAGCAGCTTGTAACCCGACAAAGACACATTCACGATGGCAGACGAAAAGATCATCTTCTCGATGAACGGTGTCGGGAAAGTACTCCCGAACAGCAACAAAGTGATTCTCAAGGATATCTACCTATCCTTCTTCTACGGGGCCAAGATCGGCATCATCGGCTTGAACGGTTCCGGAAAATCCACCCTCCTGAAGATCATCGCCGGCGTGGAGCCTTCCTTCCGCGGCGAAGTGGTCTGGGCGCCTGGCTACAGCGTCGGCTACCTGGAGCAGGAGCCGCAGATGGACCCGGACAAGACGGTCCTGGAAGTCGTCCAGGAAGGGGTGCAGGAAGTGATGGACGCCCTGCAGGAGTACAACGACATCTCGATGCAGTTCCTCGAGCCGATGGACGACGACAAGATGAACGCGCTGATCGAGCGCCAGGGCGAACTGTCCGAGAAAATCGACCACCTGGGCGGCTGGGACATCGACGCCAAGCTCGAGCGGGCGATGGACGCGCTGAGCTGCCCGCCCGACGACGCCCTGGTCCGCAACCTCTCCGGCGGAGAACGCCGCCGGGTGGCCTTGTGCCGCCTGCTGCTGCAGGAGCCGGACGTCCTCTTGCTGGACGAACCGACGAACCACCTCGACACCGAGAGCATCCAGTGGCTGGAAGCGCACCTGCGCCAGTACAAGGGGACGGTGATCGCGGTGACGCACGACCGTTACTTCCTGGACAACGTGGCCGGATGGATCCTGGAACTGGACCGCGGCGAGGGCATCCCGTGGAAGGGGAACTACTCGTCCTGGCTTGAACAGAAGACACGCCGCCTTGCGATGGAAGAGAAGCAGGAAAGCCGGCGGCGGAAGACGCTCCAGCATGAACTGGAGTGGGTCCGGATGGCGCCGAAAGCGCGCCAGGCGAAACAGAAAGCCCGTCTGGGCGCTTACGAAAAACTGGCCGCAGCCGACGTGAAGGAGAAGGAAGCGAACCTGGAAATCTACATCCCCAACGGTCCTCGGCTCGGAAACAAGGTCATCGAATTCCACGACGTGACGAAGGCCTACGGCGACAAGGTGCTCTTCGAGGACCTCTCCTTCTCGCTGCCGCCCGCAGGCATCGTAGGCGTCATCGGCCCGAACGGTGCCGGCAAGACGACGCTCTTCCGCCTGATCATGGGCATCGAGCAGCCGGACAAGGGCGAGATCGTGATCGGCGAGACAGCGAAGATCGCCTACGTGGACCAGCAGCACAAAAGCATCGACCCCGACCTGACCGTCTACGAGACCATCGCAGGCAATTCCGAGTGGGTACGGCTGGGTGGCCGCGACATCAACGCACGGGCCTGGGTTTCCCGCTTCAACTTCACCGGAGCCGACCAGGAGAAACTGTGCGGAGTGCTCTCCGGCGGCGAGCGGAACCGCCTCCACCTGGCGCTTACACTCAAGGACGAGGGCAATGTCCTGCTGCTGGACGAACCGACCAACGACGTGGACGTCAACACGATCCGGGCACTCGAGGACGGTCTGGACAGCTTCGCGGGCTGCGCCGTGGTCGTCAGCCACGACCGCTGGTTTCTCGACCGTATCGCGACGCACATCCTGGCGTTCGAAGGAGAAGGGAACGTGGTCTTCTTCGAGGGCAACTACGCCGAGTATGAGGAAAACCGCAGGGCGCGCCTGGGCGACACCGAGCCCAAACGCTTCAAATACAAGAAACTGAAAGACTGAACGACATGATCAACAATATCGCACTCGTCGCCCACGACTCCCGCAAGCAGGAGTTGGTGGACTGGGTCCGGTTCAATGCCGGGTCCCTCAAGCATTGTCACCTGTACTGTACCGGCACGACCGGACGGCTGGTGGACGCCGCGCTCACCGAACTGCTCGGTCCCGAAGCACCGGCGGTGGTCCGCCTGCTGAGCGGCCCGCTGGGCGGAGACTTCGAGATCGGCGGAATGATCGCGGAAGGCAAGATCGACATGCTCGTCTTCTTCTGTGACAACCTCATCATGCAGGGACACCAGAACGACGTCATGGGACTTGTCCGGCTGGCCTCCCTGTACAACATTCCGTTCGCCACGAACCGGAGCACCGCCGACTTCATCATCTCCTCCCCGCTCTACACCGACACGGAGTACGAACGCATCATCCCGAACTGCATCGATTCCTACAAGAACCGAAAGCTCTGAGGGACAAGGCGCTACGAAACGAAAAGGGGGCCGGCCCAATGCCGGTCCCCCTTCTCTTGTTCAACTAACCTTACATCCGTTTTCCTTCGTTCAAGCCAGGCTCTCTATTTTTAACTACTAAATAACCTGTATCCTTTGTCTGGTCATATTGCGAATATCGGACCAAAACATAAAATTCCAGGAAAAATTTTTTAAAATTTTACATCCGGCCGGTCAGCGGGTCAGCCGGCAGCGGCGGAACCGCGCGCCGGGATTGCCTGCACCGTCGGCGGACTTGCTGGAAACCAGGCCAAGACCGAGGTCGGCGGCAGCAGGGACCTCGAAACGGAGGGTGACCATCTCCCAGGCGGCGGGAGCGGCTTCGAAGGACTTCTCATACAGAATCTCACCGGAGAGGAGGTCCTTGACGAAAAGCGATCCGCTGCCGCAGACCTCCGCGGTGAACACGTAGGCGTCGGGCTGCAGGTACAGGCCTTCGTAGATCGAACCGCCGTCCGAAGCGTAACCGTAACCGACTGCAGCGTCGGCATTCCCCTCCATCGTCCAGTAACTGTGACCGAGCGCGAAATTCGCATTGACGAAAGAGTCGGCGCTGTGCAGCCCGCAATCGGTGATGAAGTTGGTCGGCCTCACCCACAGGATGTCGCAGAGGCTCCGGTATTCGTTGCCGATGATACGGAAGTTCTTCACGGGCGCATAGTCGTCGCGCTCCCCGTTCGTGAACGGCTTGCCGTCGTGCGGGTTGTCGCACCAGGTGCCCACGGAATGGCCGCCTTCCAGCACGCAGTCATACACCTCCACACCGTCGAGTTCCTGCTTCGTCTGGTCCGGGTTCGTCGTCCCCCAGGGAATCAGGGCGATCGCCTTGCCCGCGCCGCGCGTCGAGGAGTTGACGTAACTGTGCCGGATCCGCAGGTCGCGGATCGAATGGTCCGCATCGTCGCGGTCCTTCCGCCAGGGGCTGATGCGTCCGCGCGGATCGCGGTAACTGTTGCTCATGACGATGCCGTCGTCGTTCGAGTCGAAGAAGACGCGGTCGAGCCGGATGTGCCGGGCACCCTGGCCGAAACTGAAGCCGTCGCCGCTCACGCACATGACGTCATACAGCTTGACGTTGCCGATGAAGATGTTCTCCGTGCCCGGGAAATTCGTATGGTAGTTGTTGCAGCGGATTTCATCGATATCGGTGAACTCTACGAAGCGGCTGTCGCAGATGGCGACCGGACAGATGTGGATGCGGTCGGTACAGGTGCGCGCGTAGTGGTCCCAGTCCGGATTGACGGTATACGGATCGCTCATCCGGATGGTACCCGGGCCGGTGATCTTCACCTGCTCCAGCCCGTTGCCCAGGATCAGCGGATAGTTGATGAAGAGGCAGTGGGTCCAGGGGCAGCCGGGGATGTCGAAATCATGGCCGAATGCGGGAACGTAGGTGTAGTGGCGCAGGTCGTAGGACTGCCACAGGATCGCACCGGGACCGAAGTGCAGGTCGACCCGGCTGCGGAGCACCAGGTGCGTCGCCACGTAACGGCGGCCGTACGGGCCGTCGCTGCCGGGCAGCAGGACCTGTCCGCCGCCGGCAGCGGCACAGGCGTCGATCGCCCGTTGGATCGCCCGCGTATCGTCGGTGAACGCATCGCCCTTCGCCCCATAGTCCAGCACGTTGAAGACCACGTCCGGCAGCTCGAAGGCGTAGGGATTCTCGCTGAAGTCCCGCCAGTTCTCCACATAGAAGGCCGGCGCGACTTTCATCCACTCCCCTTTCCCGTTCTTCACGACGGCCAGGAAACGCGTGCTCAGGTGGGTCATCCGCCCGTCCAGGCGGCTGTTGGGAATCTCCGTAATCCGGAAGGAAGCCTTCGAAGGGCCTTCGTAGAGCAGGGTCAACTTCTCAATCGGATCCGTATCGTGCTTCAGGGGACATTCGTAAATCGCGAAGGTCGGATAGGTCTCCAGGAGGTCCTCCTTCACTGCGCCGGTGATGGTCAGGCGCTCCGCGTCGGCCGTACAGGAGGAGATCCGGCCGGCGAAAGGCCGGATCGGTTCCTCGCGTTCGAAGCGGATCTCATCGATGATCCAGGTGCCCTTCTTCCCGTCCAGCGAACGGAAGGAGAACTGCTTCAAGGCGCCGCGTGCTTCGGGGATGTCGGACACATTGAAGAAATATGCCTGCTTGGGGCTGCGCGGCGCGATGTCGAAATCCTTCTCGCCCGCATGACCGTCCAGGGTCTCCCAGGAAAGGCGGATGCGGCTCACGTCACTCTTGTTCTCCATCACCACGAAGAATGTGTTCCGGTCCTGGAGCGGCGGGTTGCATGTACGGTTGCGGCTGCCCGAAAGATCGGGGGAAGCGAGCTCCGCAGCCCCCTTGAACTTGAAGCGGAGGGCGTCGTCGGCCCAGGTCACCTTCCCGCCGGTGCCCGAGAAAACGGAAGCGGAAGACGGCAGCATGAACCCCAGGTCGAGCGGCTGGCCGAAGCAGAGCCCGTCCAGGAGGAAAGGCTCCTCCCAGGCCTCCTGCGAATCGCACATCAGGCCGATTTCAAGCGACTGCACATGCGCCAGGAACGGGCATTCCGACAAATCGAAACTCACCGTACGCCAGAGCGTCGGGATGATCGCCGCCCGCGCTTCGAACATCTGCCCGCCCGCGTAAAGGCGGAGCCGGACATATTGGTCGATGGCGGGTCCTTCACATGAAAACACCGCGAACTCAACGGCCGGCCGGCTGGAGAGGTCCAGCGGGGTGTCGAAGCGGCGCATCACCGTGCGCCAGGTGGACCCCGGAAGGCCCGCGGCGGATTTCACGAGCAGGTAAGCCTTCCCCTCATGGGGCCGAAGGCCGAACGCCTGTCCCTTGTCCAGGACGGCTTCCACGCCGGGTCCGGGGACGAATCCATCCAGGCTTTCGTCCTCGAAGCTGCCGACGGGCAGTTTGTCCATCAGGGAAATGCGGTTGCTGTAATCATGGGCGGGATGCAGGACGGCTGCGCCCTGCACGCTCGACCGTCCCGCCAAGCCGAACAGGCAGGCCAGGGAAACAATCAATACGATACGATTCTTCATACGGAGTAAACCTTTCATCTGTCTTCAAATTTACGATTTTTTTGCTATGTTTGTAAAACAATACGAAAAAGAAGAATCGAACATGCAGTTCCGGAAACTACTCCTTCCCATCCTCTTTGCAGCGGGGATCCTGTTCCTTGCGGCCGCGTGCGGCAAAGAAGGGCCGGACGCCCCCGGTCCCAACGATCCGCAGGAAGAAACCGACCCGCAGACCGAGCCCGACGATCCCACACGGATGGACATCCTGTTCCGGACCCCGGACAGCCACAATATCGCCATGTCGTATCTGGGCAACCGCGAGTACCAGCTGAACGTGGACGGGAACGATCCTTTCATCTTCTCGGCACGTCTCTTCACGGCGGTCTCCATGGACCAGGTGCTCCTCGAGTTCGACTACAAGAGCACCTACGACATCGATAACCTGCAGATCTACTACGCCCTGGGCGGCAGTGCCTCCGAGGAAAGCACGCAGCGATACGGGAAACTGCCCGCCACCGATACGTACAAGCATTTCCAGGCCGACATCCTGCCCTTCCTGACCGCAGGCTGGGGAAGGATCGGCGACTGCCTCCGTTTCGACCCCGGTTCCAAAGGCTCCGGCATCCTCCACATCCGCAACCTGCGCATCCGGGCCATCACGGAAGAGGAGAAACAGGCCGCGGAGGAAGAAGCCGACCGGATTGCCAATGAGGTCCTGCCGATCGTCGCAAAGTCGCTGGCGTGGACGCCGGAAGTCGAGGGCGCCCGGGTCTCCTGGGAGAACCCGTACGGCGCGGCCCTGACCTTCAGTGCCATGTTCAAGGACGTCACTGGCACCGTCCAGACGGTTTCCAAGACATCGAAGACGGATGATTTCATCTCCTTCGGCGCCTTCACCGAGCCGACGCAGGTCAGCGTGACCGTTTCGACGCGCACCGGTGTGGCGGCGGATCCCGTCCGGAAAGAGGTCACGCCCCTGACCGGCGAGATCCCGGTCGACCGGATGACCTTCCCGCGGTATTCCTCCATCTGGAACTCCAGCAACGGTTTCGACAAGATGCTCGACCGCAACACGGACACCTACTGGCATTCCGACCTGACGGGCAGCGGACAGTGGTTCGTCGCCGACCTGGGGACGCCGCACAAGGTGAACGCGATCGAGGCGATCCGGCGCAAGAGCGATGCCGGCTACGGTTCCCCGATCCGGTACATCCAGGTTTCCGTCGCGACCGAAGACAAGGACGACGCCTACCGGATCGTCGTCCCGAAAACCAACTACCACCCCAGCAAGGTCTACGCAGGGCACCTGTACAAGTTCGATGAAACAGTAGCACGCTATATCAAGGTGGAGTTCACGACCGAAGGGTCGTGGTGCCATCTGGCTGAATTCCTGCTCTATTATGCAACCGATCCGGCGAGCGTGTCTCCCTATGCAAAAAGAACGGATTAATAACGACTTGACGATATGTTGAAAAAAAGACTCACCATTGTGGCGCTTTGTCTGGCAGGGGCCGTGCTGGCCGCCTGCTCCGGCAAGGAAGAGAAAACGGAAGGAAAGACGTTCGTCCAGAAGGATACCAGCTGGCCGGAAGCCGGCATGACGGACAAGACCTATATCAATAACGGCACCGTGCAGCTCGGCGTCGACCTCGACCGGGGCGGCGGCGTATTCCATTTTTCCACGAAAAAGACCAAGAAAAACCTGCTGAACCACTTCGACAACGGACGGCTGGTCCAGCAGTCCTACTACGGTGAGGTGGACGGCAGCACCTGGAGCGGGCGCACTTGGCGCTGGAATCCGATCCAGGGCGGTGGCTGGCAAGGTCCCGGCGCGGAAGTCAAGGAAAAGACGATCGGGGAAGAATACCTGAAGATCTCCTCCTATCCGGTCCACTGGGCTACCTGCCAGTCACTCAAGGACGAGTGCCTGATGACCGAAGAGATCTGGCTGATCGACAATTACGCCAAGATCACCTACTCCTTCTCCAACAACGGCCCTGCCGCAAAGCGGCACAACGAGAAACGCGACCAGGAACTGCCCGCCATCTTCTGCGACTACAACTACCACTACCTCTCGTTCTACAACGGCAGCAAGCCCTGGACGGGCGACAAGCTGACGACCGTGATGCCCCACTACCTTGACGAAAAGGACAGCAACGGCAACACCATTCCGATCGACTCCTTCGAACGGACGGAAGAATGGGCGGCCTATACCGACCAGGGCGGGAAATGGGGCATCGGCGTCTATACGCCGGCGACGACCCGCATGTCAGCCTATCTGGTGCAGGTCCAGAGCGCTGGTCCCACGGGGCCTTCCTGCTCGTACTTCTCCCCGCACGACTACATGGTCATCAACCCGGGCTTCACCTGCTCCTACGACGTGTATATCACGATCGGAAGCCTCGATGAAATCCGGGAGACCTTCTATAAGATTCACGAAAAGCTATAGGACAGGCTCGACGAGACAAGCGTCCATCAGGCGGTCGATCTCTTCACGGTCCAGGTTCTGGCCGATGAAGACGATCTTGATCATCCTGTCGCCGTAGACGGGGTCCCAGTCTCGGCGCAGGGCGGCGTCGCTCTCCATCAGCTGCGAGAGCCGGTCCTCGGGCATCGTTGCAAACCAGTATCCGGCGTCCTTGACCGTCTTCTGCACGCCCGACTGCTCGAAGAGGAAGCAGCGCGACGGATCCTCTGAGAAGTAACACAGTCCCTTCGAACGGATGACCGAAGCGGGCCACTTCTTGGCGACCATCCAGTCGAACTTATTGATATCCAACGCCTGGCGGCGGTAATAGACATAGGTTCCGATGCCGTATTCGTCGGCCTCGCCTTCGTCCTCGTCGTGTTCTTCGCCTTCGATGGCGCTGATCCACGCCGCAGAGGTGGCCACCTTGTCGAAGTCGAACAGGCCCGTATGGAGGATCTTGTCCAGGTCGATGTCGCCGTAGTCGCACTCCAGGACGACCGCCTTCGGATTGAGGGCGGAAACGATGCTCCGCAGGCGTCCCAGTTCTTCGGGCTTGACTTCAGAGGCCTTGTTCAGCAGGACGATGTTGCAGAATTCGATCTGCTCGATGACCAGGTTCTCCAGGTCGTCTTCCTCAATGCCCTCGCGCTGCAGCGCCTCACCGCACGCGAACTCACTCTGCATGCGCAGGGCGTCGACAACGGTGACGATGCAGTCCATCACGGGCAGGGCGTCCGAAGGCCCTACGGGGACCAGCGACGGCATCGTGCTGACGGTCTGGGCAATCGGAGCCGGCTCGCAGATGCCGCTGGCTTCGATGACGATGTAGTCGAACCGGTTCATCCGGCACAGGTCGGCGAGCTGGGCGGCCAGGTCCATCTTCAGGGTGCAGCAGATGCAGCCGTTCTGGAGGGGCACGAGGCTGTCGTCTCCCTGTCCGACGACACCGCCCTTCTGGATCAGGTCAGCATCGATGTTCACCTCGCCTATATCATTGACAATCACAGCAAATTTGATTCCCTGCCGGTTGGCAAGGATCCGGTTGAGCAGCGTGGTCTTGCCGCTGCCGAGGTAACCGGTCAGCAGGAGGACCGGAACGCGTTTGTTTTCCATCGTTATCGTCATAATTCGAATGAATTTTATGCAAAATTACGATTTTTTCCCTACATTTGTATCCGTATGGATTCACCGGTCTACGAGAAATGCTGGAAGGTATCAAAAAGAATATCGAAAAGTTGATCGCCCTTTACGAAGCGGAGAAGGAGGAGAACGTACGCCTCCGGGAAGCGCTCGCGAAGAGCAGGGCCGAAAACGAATCCTGCAGGAAACAGATCGAAGATTTGGAGGGACAAGTAAACGACCTCCATCTTACCGAAGCCTTCATGGCGCCCGCCGGTAGCAACTCCGGGGCCAAGGAAAAGATAGACAGACTGATAAAAGAGATAGACAAGTGCATCTCCCTGCTTGAGAACTGACGATGGACCAGAGCATTACCATAAAGATTGCGGGGAATGAATACCCCCTCAAGGCTGCCACGCCCCAGATCGAGCAGATGATGCGGATTGCGGCGGAGACCATAGGCAAGAAGCTGAGCGCCTATGACGCCAAATATCCCAACAAATCGCTTGCAGACAAACTTTCTTTCGTTGCGCTCAATGAAACGGTAGGCAGGCTCTCGCTGCAGAAGAAGCTGGAGCATGCCGAGGAAGAAGCCAGGAAGCTCCAGGAACAGATGGAAGCTTACTTGAACACTATTGAAAAAAACGGCCGTTAGTCCCACGTGCAGGGATCAACAAAGTTCCACGGAACCGAGCTTTCTCGGGACGGTGATGACAGGCCAGGATAACCTTCGGGGATTGCGCTCCGCGCGACGTTGGATTTCTGAACCGTTCCGGAACTCAAATCTTGTCAGGCCAGGTTTCTGACTGATGGCTAACGGCTTTTTTTACACTCCGACGACCGGTTTGTTCCCAAAGGACAGGCCGGTCGTCCTGCATACGGGGCGGACCGGCTGGCAGGAAGGAAGTTATTTGTTTGATTATTATATTTTAAAGCGATTTTTATGTTTCTATATGTATTGGCTGCCCTCGTGGGCGCAGTATTGGCGATGTCCGTCTACCTGATCACGCGGAGGATCCTCCTGAAAGGACAGCGTGACGAGATCCTCGCGAAGGCAGAAATCGAGGCGGAAGCCATCAAGAACGACAAGATCCACCAGGCGAAGGAACGTTTCCTGCAGCTGAAGAGCGAGCACGAGAAATTCGTCAACGAGAAGAACAGCCAGCTGCGCGAGGCCGAGAACCGGATCCGCCAGAAGGAAAACAGCGTCAACCAGCAGAACAACGAGCTGCAGCGCAAGCTGCGCGAAGCCGAGAGCACACGGGCCAGCCTCCAGGCCAAGCAGGAGGTCCTTGCCAAGAAAGCCGAGGAATATGAGCGGCTGAGCGCCCAGGCGAACCAGCAGCTGGAGACCATCGCCGGCATGACGGCGCAGGATGCGAAGAAGCTGCTGGTCGAAAACATGAAGGCCGAAGCCCGTACGGAGGCCCAGGCCTATATCAACGACACCATGGACGAAGCCCGCCTCAACGCGGCCAAGGAAGCGAAGCGGATCGTCATCAACACCATCCAGCGCACCGCGACGGAAACCGCCATCGAGAACGCGGTCACGACCTTCCCCATCGACAACGATGAGATCAAGGGCCGTATCATCGGCCGCGAAGGCCGCAACATCCGCGCCCTGGAGGCCGCCACGGGCGTGGAGATCGTCGTCGACGACACCCCCGACGCCATCCTGCTTTCCGCCTTCGACCCCGTGCGCCGCGAAGTGGCGCGGCTGGCGCTCCACCAGCTGGTCATCGACGGCCGCATCCACCCGGCCCGCATCGAGGAGGTGGTCACGAAGGTCCAGAAGCAGCTCGAGGACGAGATTCTGGAGACCGGCAAGCGCACCTGTATCGACCTGGGCATCCATGGCCTGAACATCGAACTGGTCCGGCTGATCGGCCGTATGAAATACCGCTCCTCCTACGGGCAGAACCTCCTGCAGCACTCCCGCGAGGTGGCCAACATCTGCTCGGTGATGGCTTCCGAACTGGGGCTCAACGCCAAACTCGCCAAGCGGGCCGGCCTGCTGCACGATATCGGAAAGGTTTCCGAGGAGGAACCCGAGCTGCCGCACGCGTTGCTGGGCATGAAGCTGGCGGAGCAGTACAAGGAGAAGCCCGAGATCTGCAACGCGATCGGCGCCCACCACGAAGAGATCGAGATGACGAGCATCATCTCCCCCATCGTGATGATCGGGGACGCCATCTCCGGCGCCCGTCCGGGTGCCCGCCGCGAGGTCATCGAGTCCTACATCAAGCGGCTCAAGGGCATGGAAGACCTGGCCGCGTCGTATCCGGGCGTGACCAAGAGCTATGCGATCCAGGCCGGACGCGAACTGCGGGTCATCGTCGGCGCCGAGGAAGTCACCGACACCCAGGCTGCGCACCTCTCCGCGGACATCGCCCAGAAGATCCAGGAAGAGATGACGTATCCGGGACAGGTCAAGATCACGGTCATCCGTGAGACCCGTTCCGTCGCCTACGCGAAATAAAGCACCCGTCCCGTCATGAGACGCATCATACACACTTTGGCATTGCTGGCTGCGCTCCTTCCGGGCGCGGCCGCTTTCGCACAGGGAGGCGACGCCACGGCTTCCTGGCAGGCCGCCTGCGAGAAGGCCGGCGGTGACACGCTCCGGATCGTCCTCACCGGAACGATCGCCGACGGCTGGCACCTCTACCCTACCGCCAACGCGGACAACGGCATCGCGGTGACATTCGGACCGTCAGAAGGCGTCCGGTTCACGAGCGACCTGCGGGAGCGCACCGAGCCGACCGACTTCAAGGGAGAAAAGGTCTTCTTCGGAGAAGTCCGGCTCGAGCGTGACTTCCTCCTCACCGCCCCCGGCGCAACGCTTCAGGGCGAGGTGACCTGGAGCGGCTGCAACGACACGTTCTGCGGTTTTCCCGAGTCCTGGGAGTTCTCCCTTCCCGCCGGTGAAACCGCCGCCGGCGAGGCGCACGCCACGGTGATCCCCGACCCGGAAGAAGCGGGCGGAGGCGGGGGCGGCATTCCCTGGGCCCTCATCCTGGAGGCCATCCTGTGGGGCCTTGCGATGCTCCTGACACCCTGTGTCTTCCCGATGGTTCCGATGACCATTTCCTTCTTCCTCAAGCAGTCCTCCTCGGCTGCGGCAGGCCGGTTCAAGGCCTTCATGTACGGGCTGTTCATCGTCCTGCTGTATACCGTCCCGATCAGCGTGATCATCGGTATCACCTACCTGGCGGGCGGAGAAACGGTGACGGCGGACATCTTCAACTGGCTGTCCACCCACTGGCTGCCCAACCTCCTCTTCTTCGTCATCTTCATGGCCTTCGCCGCGTCCTTCTTCGGGGCTTTCGAGATCGAACTTCCCGCATCGCTGGCGAACAAGAGCGACGCGCAGGCGGAACGCGGCGGGCTGGCCGGCGTCTTCTTCATGGCCCTGACGCTTGTACTGGTCTCCTTCTCCTGCACCGGCCCCATCGTCGGCTCCGTGCTCATCAAATCGACACAGGGCGAATTCTGGACGCCGATGGTGACCATGCTGGCCTTCTCCGTGGCCTTCGCCCTTCCCTTCACCCTGCTCGCACTCTTCCCTTCCCTGCTGAAGAAATTCAAAGGAGCGGACTGGATCGCCAGCGTGAAGATCGTCCTGGGCTTCGTCGAACTGGCGCTCGGCCTGAAGTTCCTCAGCGTCGCGGACCAGACGTACCATTGGGGCATCCTCGACCGCGAGGTCTACCTGGCCTTGTGGATCGTCATCTTCTCCCTGCTCGGACTGTACCTGCTCGGGAAGATCCGTTTCAAGAACGACGCCCCGGAGCGGCCGATGTCCGTCTTCCGGCTGACACTGGTGATCCTGGTCTTCTCGTTCGTCATGTACCTGATCCCAGGCATGTGGGGGGCTCCGCTCAAGGCGCTTTCGGGTTATCTGCCGCCGCTGGAGACGCAGGACTTCGTACTGGGAGGGTCCTCCGCCCCGGCCGCGGAAGGAGCTGCAACGGCCGCTCCCACGGGCCGGAGTCCGCTGGCCGAGCGGTTCGGTCTGCAACTGCCGCACGGCCTGCAGGGCTATTTCTCACTGGAGGAAGGCATGGCGGCCGCACAGGCGGAAGGCAAGCCGATCTTCCTGGACATCACGGGGCACGGCTGCGTGAACTGCCGGGAAATGGAAAGCCGCGTCTGGAGCGATCCGCAGGTGCTCGACCTGCTCCGGAACCGCTTCGTCGTCGTGGCGCTCTATACCGATGACAAGTCGAAACTGGAAAAAGACGAATGGGTGACGACGCCTGCCGGGAAGGTGCTGAAGGACTTCGGCCGGGTGAACGCATTCATCGCCCGCGAGCGCTTCGGCGTCGCGGCGCAGCCGAACTACATCCTGCTTTCTCCGGACGGCACGCCGCTGACACAACCCCGCGGCTACAACCTCTCCATCGACGGTTTCCTGGAATTCCTCCGCTCCGTCCTTTGATTCCCGCGGTCATTGCAGCGGAATCCAATGTAAGTGAGTGAAATACCCCCGGCAAAATTGCCGGGGGTATTTCAATCACTCGCCTGGCTATCAGGCTGTTACATTTCACGCTACATCTTGTAGTGGATCTCGTCCCAGGAGGTGATGCCGATCGTCTTCAGGTACGGCGCGAAGACTTCCTCTTCCTTGGAAGAGTTCGCCGCCTGCCAGACATACCAGACCGGTTTCGGATCCAGGTCACGGAAGGAACCGTCTGCGAAGGCGCGCAGGCCGATCCGCAGACCGAACTCCTGCTTGTTGTCGGCCCAGTTGTGCCACTGGATTCCGTCGATGCCCTCCAGCTTCTCCGTCTTCTTCCAAGCCCAGCAGCCGCCGGCGGCCTGCAGTTCGAGGTCACGGGCACTGTAGGACGGCGAGTTGGTCCCGTTCTCGGACAAGAACAGGATCCGCTTCTCCTTCCCCTGGTAGAGGTTTTGCGGCTGGCGGATCCACGCATCGATCACCTCGAGGTTCTTGAAAGTGATATAAGGCGTATCCATCGAAACCGTGGAGCGCGTATCGTTCTTCCAGAATTCCGGCCGCGTCAGGTCCTGCGGATACGGATGGTAGGCCACCCCCCAGCGGAAGTCGCCTTCCGCCTCCGAGTAAGCCACCGTCTGCTCAAGCATCAGCTTGGGCGCGTATTCGCCGTCGCTCTGCGTCCAGTTGTGGGTATACGAACCCAGGATCGAAGCATGCTGGTCGTACTGGCGCACGATGTTGTAGCAGATGCGCATCGACTTGATGTACCGGTCGAGGTAGCGCATCATCGGCTGGTTGCCCATGTTCGTCCAGTCTTTGCCCATGTCCACCTCGTTGTGCATGATCCAATGGTGGATACGGCCATGGGTGCCGTTAGTGCTGTTGTAGCGCGAGGCCATGTACTCCAGCGCCGCGGCATACATGTTGAACGCCCGCGCCGTCGTCAGGTTGGGCATCGTGTAATAGCCGCCCGTATTCTCCGGATCCTTGTAAGCGGATTCGGTCGGCGTCAGGATGATCGCGGAGACGACGATGTTGCGCAGGGAGGCCTCCCGCGTAATCTGGTCCACGATCGACTGCCATCCGCTCCCGATCGAGTACCCTTTTCCGCCGTATTTCCAACTGCCGCCGTCCTCCGCGCCGACAAGGCCGTTGAGCAGGACGTTCATCGTGATGCTGGCGATATCCATGTCGTCGAAATCCTGGAAATACCGGCTATGGTTTCCGGCAGCCAGGCCCTTCTTGTGACGGATCGGCACTGCGGCCGGATTGGATTTCGCTGCCACGATGTCGGCATAGCGCCCGTGCGAGTCGAGCGTCTGACGGTCCCCCTCCACCTTGACGACAGCCCATTTCGAGAAGACACGGTCGTAGTCGATGCCCTCTCGCCCCTTCGCGATACGGTCGAGGGAGATGGTGAACGACTTGTCCTTGACCTGGGTCGTATACGGGAACTCCGTCATTTCCGTAATATCCTGCCAGGGAGTCACTTCCGCAAGGATGTAGGTACCGTCCCCGCCGCAGGTCCCTTCAATTGTGACATCGTCGGAAGTCACTATGACACGGCTCACGGAGGAAGGATAGTCCTTCTTCAGATAGTCGGAGAGGTGCTTGGCCATCTCCTCCTTGCTGATTTCCTCCGCCTGTGCTTCATCATCGGCCTGCTTTTCCTCAGGCGTCATCTCGCGGATCACGAAATTGCGCACCCACATCTTGCCGTGTCCGGTGTTGCCCGGGTCGAAGCGGAGGCAGTCCCCCGCCTTGCCCCATCCAGCCCTGCGGAAATGCGAGATGCTGGCCTTGAAGGTCTTGTAAGAAGAGGCGGCAGGCTGGGAACCGTACCCCTCGGAACTAGCCTCGGAAGGCGCGCCCTTCAGGGCATAGAAAATCTGCAGCGCATCGATCTCGTGGGTATACTTGTACTCGAACTCGACCATGGTCAGTTTCTCGTCCAGGTCCTCCGGGAAGAGGGTGCTGAAGATGTACGGGTCCTCGCCGGAAAGGTTGAGTTCATACTCGTTCGTCCCGATCTTCGTCATCTTGACATTGTGCGCACCACCTGTGCGGAATTCAATGTAATAGCGGGCACCAGTTGCAGGTTCCTCCGGTGTGGACGGCTGTTCCGGTTCCGGATCCGGCTGGGGGTCCGGCTTGACGGGCGTCACGGGGGTGGGTTTGGTTACTTCTTCTTCAGAGGGGCCGCACGCCACCATGCCCGCACAGAGGGCGATCAGGATGGCCCCAAGTTGAAAGATTCTTTTCATTACGTTCTGTTACTCAGCGGTATAGACATAATTGAAACGGCCGAAAGGAGCGGTATCACCACTGACGTAGAAGTCCATGATGTCGCCTTCCTTCTGCATGTTGTCGTTCCACTTGAACTCGATGTCGACCTTGCCGTCGATGCCCAGCACCGCGCGCGGAATCCGGATCACGAGGCGGTTCCCCTTGGCGAAGAACTTCACCTTGGCAGCGTCTTCCCACATCCAGATGCCCTGGATGTTCTTCTCCAGGCGGGCCTTGCTCCCCTTCGGGGAAACGCGGTTCACCACGAAGTCGTAGCCGTTCCAGCCCGTGGCCTTGTCACGGTCGACATCGATGAAGAGCTGCATCCAGTGCGGGTCCGTCTTCGGCGAAAGCGC
>Ga0256405_10002835_pt1 | contig 37803 bp, 29 predicted proteins | sample RumenRJG_02DNA_FD_189096 | JGI IMG/M metagenome (GOLD analysis project Ga0256405, IMG submission 189096) | Bovine rumen microbial communities from Lethbridge, Alberta, Canada - RJG_02 | ecosystem: Host-associated > Mammals > Digestive system > Stomach > Rumen | place: Canada: Alberta...
AAGCCCGTTAAACATTATACTATTGCGGCGCGCCGAGAGGCGACGACCGCTCGCCTACAAAGATAAGACAGCGGTCTTGATTTTTATACAACTGGCCTAAAATCGAAAGATTTTATGTACATTTGTACAAATTTGTACAAGTATGAAACGAATCCTTGCCATCCTGGCCGGGCTTGCCATCACGGTGAGCGCCATGGCCGACGAAGGAATGTGGCTCCTGCCCCTCCTGAAACAACTGAACGGGAAAGACCTCAAGGCCGCCGGCTGCAAGCTGAGCCCGGAGGAAATCTACTCCATCAACAAGACTTCCCTCAAAGACGCCATCGTCCACTTTGGCGGCGGCTGCACCGGTGAAATGATATCGGCCCAAGGCCTCCTGGTCACCAACCACCACTGCGGCTACAGCAGCATCCAGGGCCTGTCCACCGACGAGCACAACTACCTCATGGACGGCTACTGGGCCAAGAACTTTGGCGAGGAAATCCCCTGCCCCGGCCTCAGCGTCACCTTCCTGGTGAGCATGGAGGACGTGACCAAGGTCGTTGAAGAAGGCACCATCTCTGAAGAGGCGCTGCAGAAGGCCGCCGAAGACGCCAACCCCGGCTGCCGCGTCACCGTAACGGGTTTTTACAACGACAACGTGCACTATGTAATTGTGTACAGGACTTATACGGACGTACGTTTTGTGGGCGCTCCCCCGGCATCCATGGGCAAGTTCGGCGGCGAGACGGACAACTGGATGTGGCCCCGCCACACCTGCGACTTCTCCATGTTCCGTGTCTATGCCGGCAAGGACAACCTGCCTGCCGAGTACAGCGAGGAGAACGTCCCCTACCAGCCTGCCCGCAGCCTCAAGATTGCCACCAAGGGCGTGAAGGAAGGCGACTACACCATGATTATGGGCTATCCGGGCCGCACGCAGCGCTACCAGACGGCCGCCCAGCTTAACAGCATGATTGAGAACAACCGCATCCGCATTGATGCCCGCACCATCCGCCAGGACATCATGTGGGAGCAGATGGTGGCCGACCCGTCCGTCCGCCTCAAATATGCCGACAAATACGCTTCCTCCGCCAACGGCTGGAAGAAGTGGCAGGGTGAGGAGCTGGCCTTCGAGGCCCTCAACATCATCGGCCGGGAAGAGCAGAAAGAGGCCAAGCTGAAAGCCTGGATTGAGGCTTCGCCGGAGCGCAAGGCCCTGTACGGGGACCCGGTGGCGGAGATTGCCAAGACGGTGAAGAAGAACGCCGCCGCCAACAGCGCTGCGAACCGCATCATCGAAGGTCCTTATCAGATTGAGCTGATGCAGTTTGCGACGGCCGTCAACGGCTTGTACGGACGCGCCCTGCAACAGGGCAAGGACTCCGTGGCAGCCCTCTCCGAAGCCCGCGAACAGGTGCGCGAGGAGTATCGGGACTATGTGGTTTCCATCGACAAGAAAACAGCCGTGGCACTGCTGGAGCATTATCGTGCCACCGCCGACACCGCCAACTACCTGAAGATTGGCGGGCGCGATTTTGCCACCCTGGACATTCCCGCCTACGTGGAAGAGCTCTTTGCTAACAGCGTATATACGTCCGAGGAAAAAATGATGGCCGCTACCGCCGGGCAGCTCAAGAATGACCCGGCCGCCGAGCTGGGAGGCGCCGTGATTGCCGCCCTCATGCCGCCCTACATGGCCCTGTACGCCACGGAGGACCCGGCCTTCGACCTGGCCCGCAAGCACTTTGCCGCCGCCCTGCTGGAATGGCAGAAAGGACAGGCCCTGTACCCGGATGCCAACTCCACCATGCGCCTCACCTACGGCCATGTGCTGCCTTACAGCCCCAAGGACGCCCTGGTGTACAAGTACTACACCACCGCCAAGGGCCTGTTGGAGAAAGAGAACCCGGAAGACCCCGAGTTCGTGCTGCCTGCCGGAATCAAGGCGCTGCTGGAGGCCGGTGACTATGGCCGTTGGGCCGATGCCGACGGCACCCTGCACACCTGTTTCCTCACCAACAACGACATCACGGGCGGCAATTCCGGCTCCCCGGTGCTGGATGCGAAGGGCAACCTGATTGGCCTGGCTTTTGACGGCAACTGGGAGAGCATGAGCTCCGACGTCATGTTCGAGCCAGACCTCCAGCGCTGCATCTGCGTGGATATCCGCTACGTCCTCTGGCTGGTGGAGAAATACGGCGGCGCTTCCAACATTATTGACGAACTCAGCTTCGCGAAGTAATTGCCACTGGTCGGTAAGCAATTGACGCACAGTACTTTACGCATAATCCTCGGCTCTTTTTGCGCCGAGGATTTTCTGTATTTTACTGATTTGTAGGTGATTATTGACCAGTGGGAAAGGAGACGAAAAAGGGATGGGAGAGACTTGATTGGAAAGTCTGCCAATTATTTTGTACTTTTGCATACCCAAATCAAAGCACATGAACGAGAAAGAAATCTTGCAGTGGCTGCAGGAGGTGCAGCATCCGGCCAAGGAGGACCAGAATGTGGTGGCCCTGGGGCTGGTGGAAAAGATAGACCTGGCCGATAACGCCGTCCACGTGACGCTGGGCTTCCCCAAGCGTCCGGACCCGCTCAAGAACTACCTGGTGGGGGCCGTGCAGGCCTGTCTGTACAGGCACTTGCCCGGCGGAACGGAGATTCAGGTGGATACCGTTGTCAAGGAACCGGCCAAACCGGCGCCTAAAGGCATCGAGTTCAACCTGGAGCAGCTGCGGGAGGTGAGTCACATCATCGGCATCGCCTCCGGAAAAGGCGGCGTGGGCAAAAGCACCGTCACCGTGAACCTGGCCGTGGCGCTGGCCCGCCTGGGCTACCGGGTAGGCGTGGCCGATGCCGACGTGTACGGCCCTTCCATCCCCACCATGACGGGGACGGAGGACGTCACCATTGAGATGGAAGGCGAGGACGAGAACACCAACCTGTTCATCCCGGTGGAGAAATACGGCGTGAAGTGGCTCTCCGTGGGGCACGTGTCCCAGGCCGGGCAGGCGCTCATCTGGCGCGGTCCCATGGCCTCCACCGCCCTCAAGCAGATTATCCTGCAAACCGCCTGGGGCCCGCTGGATTTCCTGCTCATCGACATGCCTCCGGGAACCGGTGACATTCACATTTCCCTCATTGGCGATGTCCCCATGACCGGCGCCGTAATTGTGACCACCCCGCAGGCCGTGGCCCTGTCCGACGTCCTCCGCGGCGTGAACATGTTCCGCAATCCGCAGGTGAACAAGCCCATCCTGGGCCTGGTGGAGAACATGTCCTGGTTCACCCCGGCCGCCCATCCTCAGGAGAAGTACTACCTCTTTGGGAAAGACGGCGGCAGCCAGATGGCCCACAACCTGGACATCCCTTTCCTGGGACAGATACCCCTGGTGCAGGACATCCGCGAGGGAGCGGACAACGGCGAGCCCGTGGCCCTGCTCAACCGTCCGGACTCCCAGGCCTTCCTGGACCTGGCCGGCAAAGTAGCCGCCAGCGTATAGATTGGGCTCACCACCAACCAGCATGAAGCAGGGGGGGGCGCCTGGCCAATAAAAGCCTGATTACCACGCACTTATGAATAATCCTCGGCGCAAAAGGGGCCGAGGATTTCAAGCAAAAAGCTGAGCATCAAATGGTTATTGACCAGCGGATGTAGGGGAAGCGCAATGGCTACAACTCCTTCTGCGGGGCCGGGGCGCTCCTCAGGAAGGTGAGGGGCAGGACGATGGCAGCCACAAGGAGCAGCAGGAGGGTCAGGGAGGCCACGCGGGAGATGGTGGCGCCTATGCGGTAGCTGTCCGGGAGGAAGGTCATCACCAGCTGATGGGAACCGGCGGGGAGAAGGGCCGCACGGAGGGTCCAGTCGGCCCGGAAGAGCGGCAGCTCCACGGGGGCCGATGCCGCCCCGTCCTCCGGCAACAGGGTAAGTTTCCAGCCGTTGGGGTAGTAGATTTCGCTGAACACGGCCAGACGGTCGGTGGCGGCGGTGTACTGGTAGTGAAGCTCGTTGGGGGCGTAGGAGGTGAGGGTGATTACGTCCAGGGCGGGAGATACGCTCGCTTCGCTCGGTATGACAGAAGAAGAACTCGGTATGGCAGAACTGACCACGGCCTGGTGGCGGAGGTCCACAGCGCCCAGAAGGGCAATCTCCTCGTCCGGGCACGAAGCCTTCACCAGAGAATCCACGAACCAGGCGGCTCCAAAAGCCGCATCATTTACCAGCGGCGGATAGTTGCCGTCCATCACCACGTAGCGGGTGTTCAGGGCGTTGAGCACCGGAGTGCCGGCCGCCATCCACGCCTCCACGGCCTCCAGGGAATCGGCCTTTTGCAACTGTCCGTACAGACCGTTGATTTCCTGTGTCAGATAATGTTCGATAAGGTCCTGGTACCGCTGCAACTTGGCCGGCGAGTAACCGCCCACGCTCTTGTGGTGGTACGACGGAACGGAGGAGTTGAACACATTCACTGTGAGGTCCAGCACGCGGTACTGCGGGTCTTTGTCGGCCTTGATCATCTGGTCCACGGGCCGTTCCGCGAAGGGTTTGCCAAAGTCGCGCGGCGTGGTGAAATGGTCCGCGTTCAGGTAGCGCCTGCCCACCATGAACAGGTTGGCGGCGCTGAGCACACAGATGCACATGGCCGCCAGCCATTTGCGTCCGAATCCGGCTTTGGCATCCTCCTTGGCAAGACAGGCCCACAGAAGCAACAGGGCCGATACCCCGATGAGGGCCAGCGCCATAAGGGAATCGGCACGGAAAAGGGCGATACGGTCCTGCACCAGCGCCTCCACCAGCACGTCCTGCATGCCGCTGTCGGAGGGACCTTCAAACGTGCCGAAGAGGCTGGGCACCAGCACGCACAGCAGCGAGAAGCCGCCGGTGACGCCCAGCGCCCACCAGAAGGCCTTGAGGAAGCGTTTCCGTTCATATTCGCCACGGACAATGCGGTCCAGCGTCACAAAGCCCAGCACCGGCAGCGTCACTTGCAGCACCACCAGTGCCATGGACACCGTGCGGAACTTGTTATAGAGTGGCAACACCTTAAAACAGAGCGCCGTAAACGCCATGAAATGACTGCCCACCGCCATGAGCACCGCCAGCAGCGTGGCCACCAGCAGCCACCATTTCTCGCGCCCGCGGTACAGGCCCAGGCCCAGCACAAAGAGGAACACGGAAATGGCCCCCATGTACATAGGACCGGCGGTAAACGGCTGCGGGCCCCAGTACAGCGGCAGCTGTTTGGCCGTCTCCTTCAGGTTCTTCTGTCCCGCCCGGCGCAGCAGCTTGATGGTCTCCGACTTCTCCGGATTCACGGCCCCTGCCGATGCCCCTCCGTTGAAATCCGGAATCATGAGGTTGGGCAGTTCCTCCCAGCCGTAGCTCCACGCGGTGGCATAGCCCAGGTCCAGGCCGCCGGCATTGGCGCCTTCCTTGGACAGCTCGGACCCGCCGCGCATGGTCTGCGGCGTATATTTGGCGAGCGGCAGCAGCTTGTTCACATTGGTGGCAATGCCCGCGCTTCCCAGCACCAATAACAGGGCCGATGCCACTATAAACGGCTTCCAAGCCTTTGTGCGGATGGTATGCACCAGTTCCACCAGGGCATACAGCAGCACCAGGATGGCCAGGTAGTAGGTGATTTGCTGGTGGTTGGCCTTGATTTGCAGGGAGAGCGCCAGGCCGAAGAGAACCGCGCCCAGGAGGGTTTTCCAGAGGCGCGCGGCGGGAGATACACTCGCTTCGCTCGGTATGACAGAGGAAGCGCTGGCGGAACGGTAGGTGTACACCAGCGCGGCGAGGACCCAGGGCATGAAGGCGATGGCCTGCATTTTGGTGTTGTGCCCCACCTGGATAATCTGGAAATTGTAGCTGCAGAACGCCACGGCAATGGCCCCGCCCAGGGCGATGGTCCAATTCACGCCCAGTGCCAGGAACAGCAGAAACGCCCCCAGCAGCGCAATGAACAGGTACGTAGCCGGCCGTTTCCCCACCAGCAGCAGCTTGTACAGCCATTCGGTATAATCGCCCTTATTCTGCGTGGATATGGCCGTGGTGGGCATGCCGCCAAACATGGAATCCGTCCAGTACGTGGGATTGTCCGGATGCGCGGCGTTCCACTCGCTCATCTCGTGCGACATACCCACATAGCCGGAAATGTCGCTCTGGTTCACTATCTTACCCTCCAGCACCTGCGGCACAAAACCGTAGCTCAGCGCCAGAAACAGGGCCACAACGCCCAGGGCAATCAGTATGTTCTTCCAATATTTCTTCATAGGTCTGTTGGGTGCTGTCATCGTCCCAAAAGATGGGACGATGACGGCATTTTGGGGTTATTTTGCGGTCTGCGTCCCACTTTTTGGGACGATAACAGCACTTTCAAGCAATTGGGCCAGGGCATGGGCCGTGGCGCGGCGGGAATACGGACCGATATCACCCGTGGTAGCGGGGATGCCCCCGTTGCAATGGGTGCGCCAGGCCGCCTCCAGGAAGGTGCGCAGGCCCTCTTCATCGTCCCAGGCAATGGTGCAGCCGGCCTCCGTAGCCGCCAGCACGCGGGCCATGGCGCCGTCCACCTGACCAATTCCCAGCACCGGACGGCGGGCCGCCAGGTACTCGAACAGCTTTCCAGGCAGGATGGGCCTGTACTGCGGGTCGTTGCGCAAGGGCAGCAGCAGCACCGAGGCGCTCCGCTGTTCCGTCACCGCCGCTGCATGCTGGCAATAGCCCAGGGATATCACGTTGTCGATAAGCCCCGTCGTGTTGATGGCCGTCAGGATTTCCCGGTCCACCTTGCCGGCGAGCCGAATGCGGAGCGCCGCCCCGAAGCGCGGGTCTGCGGCGGCCATCTCCCCCAGCACCTTCCACAGCAGGAGCGGGTTGCCATCGGCAGCAAAAAGGCCGGTGTGCGTCAGGTTGAAATGTCCGTCCTGTGCCGGTGCAGGGCCGGAAAAGTCTTTCTCGTCATAGCCGTTGGTGATGCAGGCGACGGGCGTTTGCGTGAGGGCCTGGAAGTCCTCCTGCATGAGCGGCGTGCACGCCAAAACGGTGTTGCAGCTGTCCAGCACCCGCTGCTCCATGCTGCGCAACCGTTTCCAGGTTAAAGCGCTCATGGGCAGATGCTTCAGGTAATACATCTTGCTCCAGGGGTCCCGGAAGTCCGGAATCCAGGGAATGCCCAACTCCTTGTGCAGCCGCTGCCCAATCAGATGCACCGAATGCGGCGGCCCGGTGGTGACCATGACATCCACCGGATGTTCCTTTAAATAGGCCTTGAGGCGCTTGACAGAAGGGCGTACCCAGCCCACGCGCGGGTCCGGGACAAAGAGATTGGCCCGAATCCACAGGCTGAGCCGCTGTTTGAAGCTTTTGGGGCCGGACGATATTTCCGTCACTTCCGTGCTTTTGGCGCCGGTGAGCTTGCGGTAGGCGGCGTAGGGCTCCCAGATGGGCCCGCGCAGCACCTCCACCTGCGGCGGCACATCTGCGACAAAAGTGTTGTCCAGGGAAGGGTAATCGGCCCCCTCCGGCGCCCATACAACGGGCTCCCAACCCTCTGCGCACAGGTATTTTACCAGCTTCACCCAGCGCTGCACCCCCGACCCCCCGGACGGCGGCCAATAATACGCTATGACCAAAACGCGGTTCACAGCCCCAGCTCCTCTTTCATGCCGCGCAGCAGGTCAAAGGCCTGGAGCGGGGTTAAATTGTTGAGGTCCACGGCCTTGAGACGGTCGCGGAGGGACTCCAGGAGCGGGTCGTCCAGCTGGAACATGCTTAACTGCAGGGAGCCATCCTTTTCCACATGGCCCTCCTTGGTGTTGTGGGGCTTCACGGGCGTTAGGGCGCCTATCGCATCCAGCTTCTCGCTGTTCTCCAGCGCCTTGAGGGTGCGTTCCGCGCTCTCCAGCACGGGCTGGGGCATGCCGGCCATGCGGGCCACGTGGATACCGAAGCTGTGGGCGGTGCCGCCCTCCCGGAGCTTGCGCAGGAAAATGACTTCCTTCCCCACCTCCTTCACGGCCACATGGAAGTTTTTCACGCGCGGGAACAGGCCTTCCAAGTCGTTCAGCTCATGATAGTGGGTAGCGAAGAGCGTCTTGGCGCCCTTGCCGTACTCGTGGATGAACTCCACAATCCCCCGGGCGATGGACATGCCGTCGTAGGTGGAAGTACCGCGGCCAATCTCGTCCAGAAGCACCAGCGATCGGGCCGATAAATTATTGAGAATCATGGCCGTCTCCAGCATTTCCACCATGAAGGTGGACTCGCCGCGGGAAATGTTGTCCGTGGCGCCCACGCGGGTGAAAATTTTGTCGAACCAGCCAATATGGGCCTCCGTAGCGGGCACAAAGCTGCCGCACTGGGCCATGAGCACTATCAGCGCCGTCTGCCGCAGCAGGGCGCTCTTACCGGCCATGTTGGGACCGGTGAGGATGATGATTTGCTGCCTGTCGCTGTCCAGAAGGACGTCGTTGGGGACGTATTCCTCCCCTGCGGGCATCAGCGTTTCAATCACCGGATGGCGGCCCTGCTTGATGTCCAGGACCTTGGAGTCATTGAGCTCCGGCCGGCAGTACTGCCGCTCCAGGGCCTGCTGGGCAAAGCCCGCCAGGACATCTACCTTGGCCAAAATGCGGCTGTTGGTCTGGATATCCGGAATCTGCAGCTGAATTTTGGCAATGAGCGCCGCATACAGCTGAGACTCAATAGCATAGATCCGGTCCTCCGCCGTAAGGATTTTCTCCTCATACTGCTTGAGCTCTTCGGTGATATACCTTTCCGCATTCACCAGCGTCTGCTTGCGAATCCACTCCGGCGGCACCTGATCCTTGTAGGTGTTGCGCACCTCAATGTAGTAGCCAAAGACGTTGTTGTAGGCAATTTTCAGGGACGATATGCCCGTGCGCTCCGCCTCCCGCTGCTGCATTTGCAGGAGGTAGTCCTTGCCGCCGGCGCTCAGGGCGCGGAGCTCGTCCAGTTCTGCATCTACGCCGGGGCCGATGACCGGGCCCTTGCCCACCTGTACGGCGGGTTCCGCAGCCATCACGCGCTGGATTTCCTGCAGGAGTTTCTCGCAGTTGCGCAGGCCCTTGAGCTGCTTGGACAGGGCTTCAGAGCCCTCCAGCCGCTCCTTGATGGGACGGGAGAGCGCCAGGCCGCGGCTCAGCTGCATCACCTCACGCGGGAAGGCTTTTCCCGTAGCAATGCGGCCCAGGATGCGCTCCATATCGCCCAGCTTGCCCAGGTCCATTTGCGTATCGTCCAGTATCTGAGGGTTTTCCGTGAAGTACTGCACGCAGTCATAGCGCGCGCCCAGCTCCTTCCGGTCCAGGATGGGCATGGCCAGCCAGGCACGCAGCAGACGGGCGCCCATGGGGCTGGAGCATTTGTCCAGGGTTTGCACCAGCGATACGCCGTCGGCCCCGGAAGCGCTTTGGAACACCTCCAGGTTGCGGAGGGTGAAGCGGTCCATCCACACAAACTTGGCCTCGTCTATGCGGCCGATGCTGCAAATGTTCTTGAGTCCGGTGTGCTGCGTCTGCTCCAGGTACACCAGCAGGGCGCCGGCGCTGCAAATGCCAAGGGGATACGGGTCGATGGCAAAGCCCTTGAGGCTGTCCACCTGAAACTGCCGTTTGAGGCGCTCCACGGCGGCATCGTACACAAAAGCCCACTCATCGATGGACGTGGTATAATAGTCCCCGAAGCGTTCCCTGAGGCCTTTTTCATAGCCCCGCTGCACCACCAGTTCCTTGGGTTTGAGAGAGCCCAGGAGGGTAGCTATATAGTCCAGGGTACCCTGGGCAATCTGGAACTGCCCGGTGGATACGTCCAGAAAGGCCACGCCGCAGCGGTCCTTTTCCACCGTGATGCCGCAGAGGTAGTTGTTCTCCTTCTGCTCCAGCATGCCCTCGCCAAAGGAAATACCCGGCGTAACAATCTCTGTCACACCGCGTTTAACCAGCTTTTTGGCAAACTTGGGGTCCTCCAGCTGGTCGCAGATGGCCACCTTGTAGCCGGCGCGCACCAGTTTGGTAAGATAGGTTTCGATGGCATGATGCGGGAACCCGGCCATGGGGATGGGCCCCTTGTCCCCGTTGCTTTTCTTGGTCTGGACCAGCCCCAGCACCCGGGCGGCGGTGACGGCATCGTCCGCGTAGGACTCGTAGAAGTCCCCCACACGGTACAGCAGCAGCGCCTCCGGGTGCTGTGCCTTCACCTCGAAGAACTGCTTGATAAGCGGTGTATCCTCTGCAAATTTTGCCATCGTCTTGTATTTTCGCTAATTCACAAAGGTACGAATTTTCCCGGAATCTCCCAATACAGACCAAGGGCGTTACAGTAAGGGCCCGCCGCGGGCGGGCAGGGATGTCGGAGGGCCTTTGGCCCGACGAAATCCCGGAGGAAGAGGGATTACTTTTGACTGGAAATGGTTTCGAAATTATTCAGAACCTCCTTTCTCAAGAGTTCAACCAGCGGAAGATGCCTGTCTCTGACAAGAAAATGAGCATACATTTCAAGCAGCGGCTCCTGAGACCTCAATATAACTTCTATATCAGACCAATGTTCCGATGCTTTTTCGCGATACCGTTGAAACAGAAGTTTAAAAAGATAATTCCGATACTCATGAGAAGGGATATCTCTTCCCATTCTCGGATGTGGTATACCTTCCACAATATCACAAAAATAGAAAAGAATCGTGGTTGGATTATCTTCTGCAATAGAAATCAGAATATCGGCTATCTTTCCAAAGACCTCGACTTTTATAGGACTGTTTCCATTCTCTCGGATAATACTGACTTCAACGAGCTCAAACTCTTGAGATTGAGCGGGGAATATGTCTTTAAGATAAGGATATGAAGAAGAAAGGGAGACAACCACCTTGTCTCCCTCCTGAGTATTGATGTCGAACGACAGATTCATTACATTTGAATGCTGAATGTGTGTTCTTTTTTCTCAAGAAGGTGTTTCCGGGCTTCTTCCTTTTCCTTCTGAACCTTCATAACAAAATCAACGACCTTCTTCGGAGGGTTCTCGATAATAATCCTATTCTTGGTCTTTTCCATAAGCCTTGACCTTTTCTGCAAATGTAAGGTCTTTAATATTAAAAAACAAATTTAACGGTTACTTCCCGTACTTCGTATAAAAGGCTTCGACACGTTCCTTGAAATCCGGGATGTATTGCCGCAGGTCTTTCTCCGACTTCAGATATTTCACATACTTTCCGGAAGCATCCTTTTCCCGCACGTCCCGAACATACGCCAGGCATTCGGCCTTCTTCCCGTCGAAAGCTTGCTTTCGTAAGGGCTGGAAGACGAAAACGGCCAGTTGGCCCGTGGGCCAACAGCTGCATTCTATGCTTTGCAGGACCCCTGGCCAAGGGATGCCGGAGCGAAGCGACGGAATCCCGTGAGGCGGAGGGACCGTGCCGTGGGCTTCGCCCAAGATTTGATAATTTGATGCCGACCGCATTCGCAGTCAGCAGGCTTGCCGGGCTATAAGCCCATGCAAGCCATTATTCTGAGACGGGACGGACTGATTGCCCGTAGTGACGGTAGTTGTTGAACCCGTCCGCACTGCCGGAACCGAAGCCCACGTACCACGCGCGGTACGGGGAGTCCGTACTGACAGAGGAAGACCAGTAGTAGCCGCCGGAACCGACACTGCCGAGATTGGTGTCGAGCCGGTAGCCGGCGGCGGGAAGGAAGATGCTGTTGCCGTTGCTGGCTGTAACCAATCTTCCATTCACCCCGTTCTGCGTTGTCCAAGTCCACGTACATTTGGTCCTAAGCTCCGTCCACTCTTCATCCGTTGGCATACGCCAGTTGCCTCCGAGTGTGACGTGTGCGACGTCGTCCTCCGGATCCAAAACTGTCTTGTTATCAACAGTGCCGTATGATTCCTTTGTGTTGTACTTGGAGAATGGACCAGAAGAACTTGTACCAAACTTATACGTTGACCAGCTGTACTTCTCCTTTGTCTCCGTCTCTCCCCAAGCATAATAATCGCCGTAGTCCTCGGGCTTTTCTGCGCCAAGGTTGCACGCTGACCAATAGAGCTTATAGGTTGTACCGTCGGCGCGCGTCATTTCTATACCAAGATCAACAGCGCCTTCCGGAACCTTATTTTCTACCTTCACGCTGCAGGTGGCAGTCTTCTCTCCGGCTTTTGCAGTAATTGTCGCACTACCTTCCGCTACAGCCGAAACTACACCATCCTGCACGGTAGCCACAGTCTCATCTGAAGAAGACCACTCTACCTCATCCGTTGAATCATCCGGCAATACCGTTGCCTTTAGGGTAGCAGTCTCCCCGGGAGCCAATATCAGTTCCGGTTGATCTAAGCTCACTGATGTAGCAGAAATGACAACCGTCACCTGGCACTTGTCAGTGAGGTTACCGCTATTAACAATGATTTCAGTGCTGCCAGGAGCTACGCCAACGACAACTCCGTCCGTGACTGTTACAATGGATGGATTCGAACTCACCCAGGTAAGAAGCTTATTGGTGGCGTTCTCCGGGGTGAACTTTACCTCCAAGACCTTGTTCCCACCCTTCTCCAAGGTGATTTCGTGCTCAGTGAGGGCAATGCCGGTAAGCGGATTGCTTTCCGGGGTACATGCAAACAGCAGCGCGAGGGCTGCAAGAAAACCAATCTTCTTCATATTATTATATTCTTTTCATCGTTTCCATTATCTGATCATAAAGCACATGGGCATATATATAGCATCCTGCTGCGTTTGAAGGGTCAGTTTACTGTTCCCCAGGACAGTCACATCTTGTTGCGTCGGGAGTCCAAGAGAACTGAGGTGATAGTTGTTTTTATGAAAATAACCATACTCTTTCAGAGAAGGCTTCAGGTTTGCTATGTATGAATCGTGCCTCTTAGCCTGATTGTCAGTGTGATAAGCGCCACGGTTACCGATGTACGTACATCGGGTGGCTAAGGAGTTGCAAAAGTGCCTACACTGCGGCCGGATTTAGAACGACGGTTCAAAATCCCAGTAGCCGTCGGCTTCCAGGAAGAACTGGTCGCTTATGCGATAGCCGTTGACCATGGCCTCCCACGCGCGTTCATCGATGGTTTCCCAGATGTAGGGGTCTCCGCAGGGAAGGTTGTTGGGCCACATAATCTTAAATGCCCTTCCGGGACGATGTCCCTCCCACAGGTACTTTCCGTTGCGTTTGTAGTTGAAGCCGATACCGTATGTCTTGCCGGGCGTGAAGTTTCCTCCTATCGTTCCGGTGCTATAGATTTTGTCAGTGCTTCCGGCCGGAATGTGCAGCATCGTATACTCACCCACTTTCGTGTAGCTGATCCATTCAAAATCTACAGGATTTACCCGCAGGCAGTCCGTATAGGCGATATCTCCCCACTCGTCGCTGTTGGTGGTGCCCGTATAGACTTCCATAACTACATCCCAGTCATCCAGCGTGGGCTTGTCCGACTCAATGGCATACTTATATCCGTCGATGGTCACAAAAGGATACTTGCCCAGTATCCAGGTAGGAACGCTATAGGGAGGGCGTGATTTATGGTAAGTATAGTATGTGTATTCTTCCCCGGTCTGGGGATTGATAGCGGTCTGGAGAGTGCGGTATATAGTCCCTCTCCACATAGTATAATATCCCACCAGTGCGCCGTCCACCTTGATGGAAGGCGACAGGTACCGTTCCCAAATGGGGTCGAAGTCAATCTCCGGGGCAAAGTCGTCCCACTTCTTGCTGATCAGTCCTCCCAACGAGGCTGTAATCGGCGTAAACTGAAGGCCGGGCTTCAGATAGAGTTTGCCGTACCCCCCGTCACCGGAACTGACGCCGGCTTCAAGCCCGAACTTCAGGCTGAATTCGGTGGCAAGGCCTACGCTCAAAAGACCATAGAGGGAAATGGTGGGGGTGGCAGTAATGGAAGCCCCCGCCCAGAGGTCTCCCGTCAGGGATGCACCCAGTTCGGGGTGGAAACCGTCGTCTTTCTTGGGCTCGGCTTCATTGTGGCGGAAGGAGAAACCCTGGTCGTTGTATGTGAAGCCGAAGGTGCCCAGATCGAAAGTCTGACTCATCGTGGTCTTGAGCTCGATGGAACCGCCCACGCTTACGCCGGCACTGATATCCAGCTCGGGGGTAAGGATAACACCCGGGGCGATGGGCACGCCGGGAACAAATACCAGCGTGATAAGATGGATGTCCTTGCCGATGGACCCTTCGGCTTTGATGGAGAATTCGGCCGACAGGTTGAGCGAAGGATTGAAGGAGAAGCCCATATACCAGAGTTCACCGTCCTCTACGCGCAGCGCGGCGCGCATACTCACCGACATAGTCGCACTGAAGGAGGCCGAGCAGTTGTCTCCCGAGTGGGAGATGGTCAGCGGCGGCGAACTGAGGGACTTGTTCATCGACGCACCGGCCTTAGTCACCACATCCTCCATCGTTTCCCCGTCAAAGACAATCTCTCCCCGGGCATTGCGGGTGAAGGGGATGGGGGTCCCTTGTGCATCCCTGACCTCGCTCAAATATTTGGAGAGGTCGATGTCCAGACCGTTCTCGGGCTGCTCCTTTCCGTCTTCTCCGTACAGCTGACCACCCACTTTCAGTTCCTTGTATGCGGCAAAGGGGTTGATGGTGGGAACAGCCTTCACATAGGCGTGGTTTTCGTCCCCGAAGGGATCTTTCATCTCCTTCACCTTCAGGATTCCTCCGGAAGGAAGGTCGTCGGTGGCGTCGAAGACCAGCCAGTTTCCAATCTGGAGGCCCATTTCTCTGGGAACCAGCATCTCAATCTGGGGCAGGCAAATGGGAACGCCGTTTAACGTTGCCCGTTCCGTACCGTCGTCCGACGTTACCTGAACCTGTTCGACCGTCAGAATCTTCACCTTGCGAAGGATTTCCGGGGTCATCTGCCGGGCTCCTTCCTGGAGAACGGCGGCCGAAGGAAGTTCGTAATCCCGGTTGGGAATGTCTCCCACAGGGTAAATGACGCTGCGCTCGAAAGTGACGCCGCCCTGGGTTCCGCTTGTGCGCACAATGCTTTCCCCGCTCTCGGTAATGAAGGTGATTTCTATGCCCTGGGAATACGTTCGGGCCGGAATGATGATGAAAAAGCGCGCAGTTTCACCCGCCTTCACCTCCAGTCCGTCTTCCCCGCAGTTCAGCGTAATCACTTTCTCGCTGCCGCTGACCACGGCAACGGGAGAGGCTCCGGAGCTGACCGTTACCGTTCCGGCAACGGCGGCTCCGCTCTTGTCCCGGAACTCCACTTTCTTCAAGACGACGTCCTTCTCAAACGTCTGGCCGATTTTCAGGATGGACAGGGTATTGCGGAACGATACCCCGCCGGTAGCGTTGCCGCTGCCCACCATCAGGTTGGCGGCAGGGTCCGGCTGGGGAACGCCATTACCCTTGGTATACTTCTGGGTGGCAGGGAGTGTCATCGTCACCTCGCCGCCGCTCACGACGGCATTCTGCTGCCAGGGAGAAAAAGCGATGAGGTCTCCGGAAGGGACAGCTGCATCGCTGCGGAAGACGGCGGTTTTTCCATCTTTATAGATATCAGACGCCCTTACCGAAAAATCCAGGACCTGGCCGCCGGGGCCGGCTACGCCGATATGATCATCGGCCTGCCAGAAAGACTCCATCCGGACTCCCGGATTATCCAGGAGAATCGCCTTGGTTTCGGCCTGGGAAGAAACGATGGTGGCTACCAGTCCATTCTCCTGAGGAACAGACTCGGGCTGCAGGCTTTCCCTGGTGCAGGCCAGGGCGCAAAGAAGGGTAATACTTCCGATAATATACTGTTTCATACGCGTTTAATCCCAATTTTTATTGTCACCATAATCGTAGTCTTCTCCGGAAAGGTCCGGGTCTCCGTCGCTGAAGTTTATCTTGACGGTCTTGTTCCAGTAAATGGTTTCCAGATCTTCTTCCGACCAGGCTGCGCTGTAAAGGGTTACACTTCCATTACGGATTTGGGTGTCCCCATCCTGCTTGGGCGTTGCGCGCACCCTTAGAGTCATACGGTCCGGCTGCTCTACGGTGAACCAGTCGCTGTTGTGCCTCACTTTCCACTGATAGTAGTTGGTATAGATGAAAACATCCAGCGGCGCTCCCGACGGAGAGAGGGTATAGGAAGATATGTAGTTGAGCGTACGTAGTATCTGGTAACTTTCCTGGGCCAGGGTAAAGCTGACGTCGGGGAGTTTGGACGACTTGATGGTGACCTTGCAGGTGCGCGGGTATAAATACTCATACTCTTTGCCATACGGTTCTGCCTCCATACGGATAAGGTTGTCGTCCAAATACACCTTGCACCAATCCGCTTCTTCCACTTCCAGGTTCCATTCGTCGGACTGAAGGGAAGTATTAACCATCAGGGACGACTGCCCGCCTTCCCGCGACATCAGCACCAGGTCTGTCTCTCTTCCCCCCAGGGTTTTCAGGGTAAAGTAATCCTGGGCCGGGGGTTCGCTTCCCTGTTGCTTCACCGTGAAGCTTTTCTTCAGACTGCCCGCCTGAATGGTAATGACGGACGAACGCTCACTCCGCGACGCGTTTTCGTCCACCTCGCAGTTAATGGAAATGTCGGAATCCGAGGCCTTGCCGGAAGTAGGATACACATAACACCACCATCCTTCCGATGACGAGGCAGTCCAATCCTGATTGGTCCTGAATGTGATGCTGAACGTATGTCCTTGGGCCGAAAGGGTCTTGTCGGAAGGTTCGCTCAGGACGAGTTGGGCCGAGCCGGAGTCCGTCGATCCTTTGGAGTCCGTCGATCCTTTTTCACAGGAGGCGAACAGCGGCGCCAGGCACAGCACAATGAAAACAAGGTTCACTGAAAAAATTTTATTCATAGTCACAAGGGTATATCGGTTTTGACAAATATATCGCATTTCTTCCGGCAGGGGGTTCCATATTCACCGAACGGCACCTTCCAAAACAAACAATCCTTTCCATATTCAAAAAAAATCACATTTCCAGCCCTTCATAGTACACTCAAATCATAAAACTGCTTATCTTTGGATATGAAAACTGTCCTCCTCCTTTTGAGCCTTCTTCAAGCCATCCCCCTCATACGGATGGAATACGAGAAGCTGCCCGATATGCCAACTCCCCGCTGCGCCCCGGTCGTCACCAGTTCCGGGGAGAGCATTTTTGCATTCGGAGGACACACCAGCGGCTTTATCCCGGTCGCAACGGCCGCGTGTTTCAGCGGCGGCAAGTGGCAGACGCTGGATATGATCTATCCCCACGACGGGGGCTTCCTGACGGTACTTCCGGACGGGAAGTGGATGCTCGGCGGCGGCAGCGAGAAGCCGTTTGGCATCGGCCAGACTTTCGGAGTGGAACTTTTCGACCCCGCCACCCACCGTTTTTCTCCTCTGACGATTATGGACAGGCCCCGGGCCTACGCCTCCGCGGCCGCGCTCCCGGGCGGCCGCATCATCGTTTCCGGCAACTGGTATAAGGAAGACGGAATTGAACTCTATACCCCGAAAGAAGGCTTCAAAGGCATCAAAAACACCGTGGAGGCCCGGCGCAGTCCCTATATCTTGCCCCTGAAAGACGGCAACGCACTCATCTTCGGAGGAATGGACAGCTACGGCGACACTGCCCGAGGATGGGTCGACCAGCTTGAAGGAGAGCCCTTCTTCGTTCCCCTGCTGGCAGAATGGAGCCCTTTCAACTTTTACGTCAGCTTCTCGCCGCCCGCTCAGATTGCCCCGGAAACCTGGCTTGTTCCGGCCATCAGCCGGACGGACGGAAGTGCCGGAATCCTGCTGGTGCAGGGAAAGACGTTCTCCCTCCTTCCCACCGACGTCCCCATTCCCCGGACCGGCATATCGGCCTGCGACATCGAATATGCGATGCCCCTCCTTTTGGACACCCGGCGGGAATGCGCCTGGCTTCCCGGCATTGACACCGGCAAACGGTTTTATCTTGTGAAACTGGATTACGCGCCCGCCCTGAAGGAGGGGAGGGCCCGGGTAACCACTTATTATGCCGAAAATCCCGACATCGGCTTTCCCAAGGAAATGGGTTTTGTCATCTGCCCGGACGGAAGCATTGCCGCCCTTGGAGGCTTCCTGACAGACAATTTTCTGCCGGTGAGCACGGCCTTCCTGTTCCGCCCGCTCGGGCCGGCCGCATCCGCCGGTCTTAGCCGTGCGCTTGTCCCGGCGCTTATAGCTGCAGGCCTTCTTGCGGCCGCCGGAGCGGCATTATTCCTTTCCAGGCGCAGGAAAAAAGCGGCTGCGGCAGCGCAGTCCTCCCCCTCGGAACAATTGATGCAGCGCATCCGGACAATCCTGGAGGAAAAGCAATTATATAAGGTACACGGGCTTCAGGTCGCAGACCTCGCCAAAGAACTCGGTTCAAACACCACCTATGTATCTGCCTGTATCAACAAAGAGACAGGGGCCTCCTTCAACGACCTGGTGAACGGATACCGGATTCACTATGCGCTGGGCCTTCTCACGGAGAATCCCTCCCTGTCCGTCGTTCACGTGGCCGACATATCCGGTTTTTCCTCCTATTCTTCCTTCCTCCGCAGCTTCCGGCAATACACCGGCAAGACGCCCTCCGAATACCTTTCTGCCGGGCAGGATTGAAAGCCGGCTAAAAATCCATGCTGAAGATGAGTCCTGCGGACCAGCGGCGCTCCTGCTCCGTTTGCCCGTAGAAGGTGCCGCCCAGGTAGTTGACGGAGACGCCCAGGGAGGAGTCGAAGGGCAGGATGAGCTTGGTGAGCTCGGCGGTGAAGTCCGCACCGGCGCTCCAGAGGTTGCCGCCGGAGAGGCCCACGTAGTCCCCGTGCGGAGTGAGCACAAAATTGCGGATGTGGGCGATGCCGGGGATGTACCAGTCGCCCACGTAAATGGGGATGGCGTAGTCCGCCGTCACCTTCCACTGCAGGGGGCTGGCCTGGGCCACGGCCTGGAGGGCATAGCTGTCAAAGCCGCGCGGCAGGATATTGGCTCCCAGCTCGCCGAAATACAGCCTTCCGGCTGGCATCATCTGGTGCTGCGCCATGGCCGTAAGCCGCAGTCCCTGCGTGCGCCACAGGCCCGGCAAATAACCGTACAGATAGGCATAGACGCTGGGGGTGAACACGTTGTCCAGGCCCGGGCGGAAGGTGGCGCCCACTTCTGCGCCTATCCCCAGGCGGGGATAGACTTGGTTGTCGGCCCGGGACAGGATGGCATACCCCCGCACGGAGGCGCTCAGGCGCTGCATGAGCACGGCGGCATCGCTTCCCAAACCGCTGAGTTTATAATAGGCCGGAAGACCGTCGAAGCGGACAGGCGCGTCCCACAGGACCGGGTCGGGCAGCAGCCAGTTGTTGGAAAGGGCATACCGTACCTGCGGCACCAGGCCATAGTTCACGCCAAATTTCCGCCAGGAAAGCGGAATGTAAGCACGCAGCGAAGCCTCCACCAGCGGTGCCTTCCGCAGCGCGTATTGCATACGCTGCATTTGGTCCGAGCCATCCGTGAAGCGATTTATGGAATAGCGCCGGGCGGCCTGGTCTCCCAGGTCCAGCGCGGCCTCGAATACCGGGTATTGGCCGGTGTACACCAATTTGGCATGCAGGGAGTTACGCCAGCTGGCGCGGTTGTCCGGATTGCGGTGCAGGCTGTACCCCGCCATGCCGTACAGCGTTCCCAGCGAGTTTTGGAAAAAGCCCGTCAGGCCGATGGATGCCGTTTTATAGGAAAAGTCCATGGAGCCTTCTTTCACGGCATCGTAGTTCACATACAGCGGAAGCCAGGAATGCAGGCGCAAGGGATGGCCCAGCTTATAATAGCGTTTGGGACTGCTCAACGGAACAGGCTGCGACAGGTCCGGCCCGGGGCCCAGCGTCTTTTCCTGTGCAGTGAGCATATCGGCCAGCGGATAGGCGTGGACATCGGCATAATTCACCTCGCGCGCCTGGAGGGAGTCCAGCGGCGTACGGAAAAGAGCCCTGCCGTCCAGCGTTACGCCGGCCATGTACATGTCTTTGCCGTCGGAAATCGGGTCCACAATGCCGTAACGGGTGCTGGTCAGCTGCAGCAGGCGTCCGTCGGCAGGGTAAAAACGGTACAACTCGTTGGCCCCTGTCCGGTCCGATACCCATTCCAGGCAATCGCCGTCGCCCCCGAGGTTGGTCACCTTCTGGATGCTGGGCGAAAGGATTTCCTTCCACTGCGGCACCACCTGGTAAATGCCGTAGCCGCCCACCGAGATGGCCGATGTGTACAACGTATCCCCAATCCAGCCAAATTCCGCGGGCTGATACCCGTCCGGAACCCGTGTCCGTTCCAGGACCGCTCCGTCCCGGGCCGATAACTGTACCACATAATTCTCCCCGTCGGGCATGTATTCCGCCACCGCAATGCGCATGCCGTCATCCGAGGGCTGCGCATTGAAGTAATTGTGCCCGCGGGCGAGGTCCCGCACCTTGTCAGCGTTGATGTCATAATAGGCGACCACCGTTGTGCCCGCCAGCTTCCAACGCGGATGCAAACGCCTTTCCGTGAAATAGATACGGTTCAATGTGGGTTCATAGGCCAGCGACATGTCCGTTCCGTTCACGTAGGCAATATGGCGAATGCTCCCGTCCTTGACGGCAACGATGTCCGGTGCATGCACATAGCCGTCCCGCAAGGCATAGAGCGTCCCGTTTCCGTCCATTTGCGGGGAACTGTAAAACAAGGGCAGGGACGATGGCGGCGTGATGCGCTCCTGCGGAATGAACGGTGCGCGGCGGGTGGCATCGGCCTGCCACTGGCGGTTTACCGTATCCAGGATGGCACGGAAGGCGTCGTTGAAGCCATAGCCGTTGCGTTTGAGCGTGCTGCGGAAGCTGTGGGAAAGCAGCCAGGGCCGCTTGCTGGCATTCTGGGCATTCTCGTGCATGAGCTGGGGGTTCCCGGTAAGCAGGCGCGAGCCGGCTACAGTGAGGTAGCCCACCGCGTAGTGATCCGGCGTATAGTGCTTGAATGAATTGTAGCGCCAGCGGAACCAGTTGCGGTAGTCGCCCTGGTCCAGCGCTACGCGGTAATAGTCCAGGAAGTCGGCCGTGCGGGCGCGGGTGCCGGTCCAGATGCCAGTTTCCGCCGCCACGGCATCGCCTTCGCCAAGGGCATGGCCCAGGAATACCTGGTAGGCCACCGGATGCCAGGACTGGCCGATGATATAGCGGAAAGCCTTGAAGTATTTCCGCTCCCCCTGTTGCAGCTGCGCCTGGTGACGGGGCTCATGGGAAACGAGCTGGATGCTCCATGGAGCGGGGTCCGAGCAGTCTGCGTTGGGCAGCGTATAAAGGTCCATGCGGGCAGGCGCCCAGCTCACGGAGCCGTTGGGATAGGGGTTGAAAGGATGCAGCAGGACGGGCAGTTTTTTCCACTGGCCCTCGCCGGGGATGATGCCGTAACTGCGGCCTACGGGCTCGCGGAACTGCTCCAGCCGGGTGGCATAGACCCGGGCCAGGGAGTCCAGGCCAGCGGGATAAATGAGCTTGTAATGGCTGCTTTCCAGGGTGTACCATTTTATATAGGCAGGGTCTTCCCCGTTCAGGAAGAACTGGGCATGCAGCGGAAGGGCGGCCAGGAGCAATAACAGGGCCAGTAGGGTCTTGCGGTTCATATCGGCACAAAAATACAGTTTTTTTCCGTAAATTTGCGTGTTATGAAAGTGCAAATGTCCATTCTTGCCGGCCTTTGTTTGCTGGCACTCTCCTGCGGCCCCCGGAAAACCAAGGCTCCGGTGAATCCGACTCGCGCATTTCCATCGGCAGAGATTCCCATGATGATTACCGAGCCTGCGGAACGCATGGCGTGGCTGGGGGAGCATTTCTGGGACCGCTATACCGCCACGGACAGTCTCTATTACAGCGATTCCGTCACCGTAAACGGCGTGAAGCTGGAGGACCTGGAAAAACAGGTGGGCATTTTTGTGACGTTGCTGGAGCAGGTGGCGCCGGAGGAGGGTTTTACCGCCATGGTGAACCTATATACCCGCATGGAGGCGTTCCAGACAGCCTTTGACGGGGCCAATCTGCTGCCGGAACTCACCGGCCTGGTGTCCCGCTATTTCTACGACCCCAACTCGCCCGTGCGCAGCGAGGAGCTGTACCTGCCGTTTGCGCAGGCTTTGGCCCACTGCCCGCTCATCACGGCGCTGGACCGGGAGCGCTATGCCCGCGAGGCGCATTTGTGCGCGTTGAACCGGCCTGGAACCCGTGCGGCGGACTTCCGCTTTGTGGACACGGCCGGCCGGCGGCATACGCTGTATGGCATCAAGGCCGATATGACCCTGCTGGTGTTCGGCAACCCGGACTGCCACGCCTGCAAGGAGCTGCAGGCCGCCCTGGAGGGCTCCGCGGAGCTGTCTGCGGCCATCGCTTCCGGGGAGCTCAAGGTGGTGGACATTTACATTGACGAGGACATCGATGCGTGGAAGGAGCACATTCCTGAATACCCCGCCTCCTGGATCAACGGGTACGACCCGGACTTTGTGATTCGCACAGACCTGCTGTACAACGTGCGGGCCCTGCCGTCGCTGTATTTGCTTTCTGCCGACAAAACCGTCCTCCTCAAGGACGCCACCTCCGAGCAGTTCTTCGCCGCATTGGGGATTTGAAAATAATTGTGTACATTTGTGGTATGCGACAGTATTTAGACCTCCTGCAACATATCCGGGAACACGGCGTCATGAAGGAAGACCGCACCGGGACGGGCACACAGAGCGTGTTCGGCTACCAAATGCGCTTCAACCTGGCAGACGGTTTCCCGCTGCTCACCACCAAAAAGGTGCACCTCAAGTCCATCATCTATGAGCTCCTGTGGTTTATCGCCGGAGACACCAATGTGAAATATCTTCAGGACCACGGCGTCACCATCTGGGACGAATGGGCCGGCCCGGACGGGGAGCTGGGGCCCGTGTACGGCCATCAGTGGCGGTCCTGGCCCGCGCCGGACGGTCGCAGCATAGACCAGCTGTCGCAGGTAATCAACCAAATTAAGCACAACCCGGACTCCCGCCGCATGCTGGTGACGGCCTGGAACCCCGGGGAGGTGGACCAAATGGCGCTGCCGCCCTGCCACTGCCTGTTCCAGTTTTATGTGGCAGGCGGCAAACTTTCCTGCCAGCTGTACCAGCGCAGCGCGGACGTGTTCCTGGGGGTGCCGTTCAACATCGCCTCCTACGCGCTGCTCACCCTCATGATTGCCCAGGAGTGCGGTCTGCAGCCCGGGGAGTTCATTCACACTACGGGGGATACGCATATTTATAAGAACCACTTCGAGCAGGTGACCCTGCAACTGTCCCGGGAGCCGCGGAAACTGCCCGTCATGCGGCTGAATCCGGACGTCAAGTCTGTGTTCGACTTCAAGTACGAGGACTTTACGCTGGAGGGGTACGACCCTTGGCCGGCCATCAAGGCGCCGGTGGCGGTGTGAGATACGCTCGGCCTTCGGCCTCGGTATGACAAAGAGGCGGCGAGGTATGACAAAATAGAAGTTATGCAAAAATGTTTGATTGTGGCCATCGGCCAAAATAATGAAATTGGCGTCAAGGGTGCCCTGCCATGGCACATTTCCGCCGATTTGCAGTATTTCAAGCGCACCACCAGGGGTTTTCCCGTCATCATGGGGCGCACCACGTACTTTTCCCTGCCGCTGCGACCGCTGCCGGGGCGCAAGAACATCGTCCTGAACCTGGGCGGAGACCCCATCGAGGAGGCCACCTGCGTGTATTCCTTCGAGGAGGCGTATGCGGAGGCTGAAGCCACCGGCGCGGAAAAGTGCTTCATCATGGGCGGCGCGTCCGTGTACAAGGCCGCCATGCCGGACATGGACCTGCTGTACATCACCCACGTGCATGCGGCGGTTCCGGAGGCCGATGTCTTTTTCCCCACCATCGACCCGCAAATTTGGGAACGGGAGAGCACCTCGGAAACCTTCACGGATCCGGAAACCGGCTTTGCGTTTGAATTTGTGATTTATCGGAAAAGAATATGATTACCAAAGAGTTATGGGGCACTTCGCCCGACGGAAAAGAGATTTACCTGTACACCCTCAAGAACGCTTCCGGCGCCTATGTGCAGCTGGGTAGCGTGGGTGCGGCTATCGTGTCCATTATGGTTCCGGACAAGGACGGAAAGCTGGAAGACGTGGCCATCGGCTATAAAAATGCGACCGATTATTTTGGCGACGGCCCTTGCAGCGGTAAGATTCCCGGCCGGTTCGCCAACCGCATCGCCAAGGGAAAATTTACCCTGGACGGCGTGGAATATACTTTGCCCGTCAACAACGGCCCCAACCACTTGCACGGCGGCCCGCAGGGTTTCCAGAACCAGGTTTGGGACAGCCGCTTAGTGGACGATGCCGTGGAATTCATGTACTTTTCCCCCGACGGCGAGGCCGGCTATCCCGGCAACCTCAAAGTGGTGGCGCATTACACTTGGGCGGACGACAACTCCCTCAAGCTGGTTCTCACCGCCGAGACGGACAAGCCCACCGTGGTGAACCTCACCAACCACGTGTATGTGAACCTGGACGGCGAGGCTTCCGGCAGCGTGCTTGGGCACAAGCTGGAGCTCAATGCCTCCCAGTGGCTGCCCACGGACGAGACGCTCATCCCCGTTGGCGAGCCCGAGGACGTTGCCGGCACCCCCATGGACTTTGTGGAGGCCAAGGAGATTGGCCAGGATATCCAGGCCAATTTCCCCGCGCTCAAATATGGCAAGGGCTACGACAACTGCTACCTGATTGACGGCGCCATGCCCGGCCAGTTGACCACCGCCGCAGAACTGTGGGGCGCGGTTTCCGGCCGTCACCTGGAGGTCCTCACCACCCAGCCCGCCGTGCAGGTATATACCGGCAACTGGCTGGTAGGTTGCCCCGCCGGCAAGACGGGCCGCGCGTACCAGGACTACGATGCCGTGGCCATCGAGTGCCAGCATTGCCCGGATTCCCCCAACCACCCGGATTTCCCCACCACCGTCCTTCGCCCGGGCGAGGTGTTCGAGGAAGCCATCATCTGGGCCTTCGACGCCCGGTAACCCCTACAAGAACAAATTACTCAGGAACACCACCACAATGCCGATGGGGGCCAGGTAGCGCATGAGGAAATATACCAGACCGAAGAGGCGGACGTTGCAGGTGCCGCCGTTGGTGAGCTCGTCGCGGACATCGGCCTTGGACATCCTCCAGCCCACAAAAAGGGTGAACAGCACACCGCCCAGCGGCAGCAGCCAGTTGGAGCACAGGGCGTCCAGGAAGTCGAAGAAGCTGAGGCCCAGCAGCTTAACCCCCGCCAATGGCCCGAAGGACAGCGAGCACAACACCCCCAGCAGCCAAGTGCCAAAAGCCAGCAGCAATGTTGCCTTGCGCCGCTCCATGCCTTTCTCGTCCACCAGATAGGCCACACCCACTTCCAGCATGGAGATGGCCGATGTGAGCGCCGCCGCCAGGATGGTCAGGAAGAAGGCGATGGAAACCAGGGCGCTGGTGATGGGCATGGCCTGAGACATCTTGTTGAAGATGTACGGCAGCGTCTGGAACACCAGTCCGGGTCCGGATCCCGGCTCGATGCCTGCGGCAAAAACGGCCGGCATCACGGCAAATGCCGCAATCATGGCAAACAGCAGGTCGCTCACCGCCGTTCCCACGCCGGAAACCACCAGGTTCTCCTCCTTCTTCACATAAGACGCATACGTGAGCACAGTCCCCACCCCCAGCGACAGGGAGAAAAAGGCCTGTCCCAGCGCGGCGGCATAGGCATCGGCGTTCAGGCGGGTGAAATCCGGCTTCACCAGGTATTCCACGCCTGCGCGGGAGCCCGGAAGGGTTAACGAATAGCCCACAATAAACAGAATGAGCACAAACAGCAGCGGCATGGCCACCTTGGAGAAGCGCTCAATACCGTTTTTCACGCCGCCCAGCACCACGCCGGCCACCATCGTCATGAATAAAGTATGCGACAGGAGGGGCTGCCAGGTGGAGGAAATAAAGTGGCCGAAATAGCCCGAAACCTCCGCTTCCGACGCGTTCTCCGTAAAGGTGAACGACAGCGACTTAAACAGGAATTCCACCGACCAGCCGCCCACCACGGAGTAGTAGCTCAGGATGAGTAGGGGCGACAGGATGGTGAGCAGCCCGGCCCATTTCCAGGCCGTGCCCGGGGCCAGCAACTGCATGGCGCCATACGTATCCCGTCCGCTGCGGCGGCCAATCACCGACTCGGCAAAAAAGATGGGAAGGGCGACCAGCAGGCTGGCGGCGATATAGACCAGAATGAAAGCGGCACCGCCGTACTGCCCCAGCACATACGGGAATCGCCAAATATTGCCCAGCCCCACGGCACTGCCGGCCATGGCGGCGATGACCGCAAAGCGGCTGCCGAAACGCTCACGCTTTTTCATAGAATAGAAGCTAAAATCAGCGCCAGAATGCCAATGGGCGCCACATAACGGACCAGGAAGTAGATGAGCGGGAACAGCCGCACGTTCCGGCGCAGCGTGCCCTTGTTGGTGAGCTCGGCAAAGAACTTCTTGCGCGGCATCACCCAACCCACCAGGATAACGCTGAGCAGGCCGCCCACCAGCAGGAGGACGTTGGAGGCGAAGGTATCGGCAAAGTCAAAAATGCCGTTGCCCAGGATTTTTACGCCGGACAGCGGGCCGAAGGACAGGCTGCACAGCACGCCGGCCACGCCGCAGACAAAGAACAGGACTACGCAGGCCATGGCACGCGAAAGGCCCTTGTTTTCAACCAGATACGCCACGCCCACCTCAATGAGCGAGACGGACGATGTGAGCGCAGCAACCAGGATGGCGGCGAAGAACAGGATGGCGGCCACGGCGCTGGTCACGGGCGCCTGCGCGGCCATGCTGGAGAAAATGTACGGCAGCGTGTCGAAGACCAGGCCCGGACCGGCTCCGGGAGCAATCCCCGCGGCAAAAACGGCCGGAAGGATGGCAAAACTGGCCAGATAGGCAAAGAGGAGGTCGCTCACGGAAGTGCCCACGGCGCTCACCATGAGGTTCTCGTCCTTGCTCACATAGGACGAATAAGTGATGATAATGCCCATGCCCAGCGACAGCGAGTAAAACGCCTGCCCAAGGGCATCCACAAAGGTATGGACCGTCACCTGTGAAAAGTCCGGCCGGGTAATGTAATGCACTCCTTCCCGCGCGCCCGGGAGCGAAAGGGAATACACGGCAATAAGGACGATAAGCACGAACAGCACCGGAATGGACACCTTGCTGAACTTCTCAATCCCGTCCTTGACGCCAAACGCCACGATGCCCACCGTCAGCGCCAGAAACAGCAAATGGCACAAAATAGGCGTCCAGGTGTTGGTGATAAACGTGCCGAAGGTGCCGCTCACCAGCTCCGGCGCCGTTGTGGTAAATTCCAGCTTGCAGGCCTTCACCAGGAAGTCCAGCGACCAGCCGCCCACCACGGAGTAATAGGAGACAATCCACAGGGGCGTAAACACCATCAGGAGGCCGAACCACCGGCCCGCACGGCCCGGAACCAGCTGGCCAATAGCCGCCCGGCAATTGGCCCCGCTGCTGCGCCCAATCACGGATTCCGCCAGAAAAATGGGGATGGACAGGAGCAGCACAAAGCCAATGTAAATAACAATGAAAGCGGCTCCTCCGTTCATACCCACCAGGTACGGGAAGCGCCAGATATTTCCCAGGCCGATAGCGGACCCCGCAAGGGCCAGGATCACCGCTGCTCTGCCGCCGAATTTTTCTCTGGATTTCATCTCGTTCGTTTATACCGGGTGCAAAGATACGAAATTTCAGGAGATACACTCGCTTCGCTCGGTATGACAAAGGAAATGCCCGGCCGGGGCCGGGCATGACAACATGAGGTCTCATCCTCAGAAAAGGCCGTTTTTAAGGACGAGAAGGGCAAAATGACGGTTTCGTCCTTAAAACAGGCCGATTTTAAGGACGAGACCCTTCAAGGGGTTTGGAAAAAGCTTAGCGGAAGAACTGGTCTATCCAGGCGGCATCGACCTCGGCGAAGCCGGGGGCGGGCTTGACGGCGGGGTTGCGCAGGAGGATGCCGCGGGCGTCCTCGTACACGTTGAAACCCACGTTCACCACCAGCATCTGACCGCTGAGGGGGAAGGCCAGCACCAGATCATTGTCGGCCCCTTCCATGCGGAGGAATTTGAGGGCGGCGGTGGCGGCCGCCGGATTTTTGGCGGCGAGTTCTCTGCGGGTGACCCACTTGCACATTTCCAGGACGGTGTCTTCCAGGCCTGCATCGTGGATATTCACCTTCTCAATAAGTTCTCCCACATCTTTTACGCGACGGAGCGTGTAGCCTTCCAGCTCTTTCACGGTCTCCTCCACGGCCTGCGGGGGCTGCTCTTCCCCAGGGAGAAGCCACACCATGAGTTTGGCGTCCGGGTCATGGTAGAGCGTTTGGTAGCGGGCCAGGTTGCGCTGGCCGCAGTAGGGGCACTCCCACAGGAATAAAGAGCCGTCCTTGACCCGGGCTTTGAGCTGCGGATCAAGGGCGACATTGATACTCTGACGGACTTCTATCTCCGTCTGTTTGTGGCATTTACTGCAGCTTGCGGGCACCATCGCTAATCACTACATCATACACCTTGGGCTCATGGCCGAACTTGGCGGCGAACTGCTCCTTGGCGGCCTTGATAAAGGCGTCATAAAGCTCTTCCTTCACCAGGTTGATGGTGCAGCCGCCGAAGCCGCCGCCCATGACGCGGGAACCGGTGACGTCGCACTTGCGGGCCAGCTTGTTCAGGAAGTCCAGTTCCTCGCAGGAGACCTCGTACAGGCGGCTGAGGCCGAAGTGGGTCTGGTACATCATCTCGCCTACAGTCTCATAGTCGTCACGCTCCAGGGCGTCGCACACGTCCAGCACGCGCTGGACCTCGCCAATCACATATTCCGCGCGGATGAAGTCCTCCTCGGAGATTTTGTCACGGACCTCGTCCAGCCATACGCGCTTGGCGTCTGACAGGAAGTCCACCTCCGGATGGTTCTCCCGGATGGCCTTGGCGGCGCGCTCGCAGGACTCCCGGCGCTTGTTGTAGGCGCTGGAGGCCAGCTCATGCTTTACGCAGGAGTCGATGAGCACCAGCTTGTAACCCTTGGGATGGAAGGGGAAGTACTTGTACTCGCCGGTTTTGCAGTTGAGGCGCATGAGGGCACCCTCCTTGCCAAACACGGAAGCGAACTGGTCCATGATGCCGCACTTGACGCCGCAATAGTTGTGCTCCGTGCTCTGGCCGATTTTAGCCAGTTCAAACTTCTCTATGCCATTGCCATTGAGCTCGTTGATAGCATAGGCAAACACGCTTTCCAGGGCGGCGGAAGAGCTGAGGCCGGCGCCCAGGGGAACGTCTCCGGCGAACACGGCGTCAAAGCCGGCCACCTTGCCGCCCCGCTTGAGGGTTTCCCGGCACACGCCAAACACGTAGCAAGCCCAGGACTGCTTGGGTTTGTCCTCCTCCTTGAGGCCGAACTCCACATATTCATTAAAGTCGATGGAGAAAACCTTCACCTTGTCCGTGCCATTGGGCTTGATTTGGGCCATGATGCCAAAATTGATGGCACCTGGGAACACGTAACCGCCGTTGTAGTCTGTGTGCTCGCCAATGAGGTTGATGCGGCCGGAGGACATGAAAAGTTCACCGCCCTCTCCAAAGAGTTCCTTGAATTTTGCTTGGATTTTCTGTTTCATATGGGTTGTGTTTTGTGTTATCGTTACGTCTTACAAATATAACAATTTTTAATGAGATTCCAGCCAAATGGGGCAATGGTCGGAAACGCCGCCCAGGTAGCGGGGACCGGAGTACGTGCGGAGCGGCTTGCGGCCGGCATGGGTGCCATCGGCTGTCTGCAGAAAGGGGATGGAGATGATTTCCATGCCTTCTGTCTGGACTTTACGGCTCACGAAAAACAGGTCGATAAGTTCCCACGCGCCGTCATACTTGATGGTGCCCAGGCCTTTTTGGTGGAGCGGTTCCGCCAGGTTGCGGAGGGTGGGTTCCAGGCGTTTGTACACGGGATTGGCCGGGGTGTCGTTGAAATCGCCCATCGCCACAATATATTCTGTACCAGCCGCTTGCAAGGAGTCCGCAAGTTGTTTGAGACGGTCCACTGCGATTTTCCGCCGGGGCTCCGACACCGCCGCACCGCCGTACTTGGAGGGGTGATGGTTCACCAGGAAGGCGACGGGCGTGCCGTCCGGCTGCACGAACTCCGAGAGCAGGATGTCCCGCGTGCGCAGGACGGTGGAATCGGCCCCGTATAAATGACAGGGCCTGGCATGCGTGAGCCGGAGCCGGGAGGTCCGGTAGAGCAGCGCCACATCTATCCCCCGCGGGTCCGGGGATTCAAAATGGACAATTTTGTAGTCCAGTTTGTGAAGGGCGGTGTTGTACAGGAGCCGCTGGAGCGCCCGCTTGTTCTCCACCTCCGCCACGCCTATCACATCCGGCAGGCCGCCCTTCTCCCCTGCCGTCCACAGGATGCCCTTGGCGATGGCCTGGCACTTGGTGTTGAACTTCCTCCGGCTCCAATGCCGCTCCCCGAAGCTGCTGAACTCCGCGTCCGAGGTGCTGGTGGAGTCATTCCGGTTGTCAAAGAAGTTCTCAAGGTTCCAGAACATCACCCGCAGGGTGTCCCTACCCTGACCGTGCAGTCCAAGCTGTCCAAACAGCCCAAGACACACCCCTATGGCCAACATCCATCCTCTCATGCCCCAAGAAACGCTAATATGCCTGTTTGTCTCCTCGCAGGATCTGTGCAAGGGTCATGAACAAGATCCGTACATCCAGTTCGAGCGACCAGTGCTCCACATACCAGATATCGTGACGCACCCGGTCCGCCATGGCTTCGGTTGTCCGGGTTTCTCCCCGGCATCCGTTCACCTGCGCCCAGCCGGTAATGCCGGGCTTCACCATATGACGGACCAGGTATTCATCCACCATTTTCTTGTACATCTGCGTGTGCAGTTCCATGTGGGGACGAGGGCCGATAATGGACATATCCCCCTTTAGCACATTGATGAATTGCGGGAGTTCGTCGATGGAGGTGCGCCGCAGAAAATCGCCGAACCGGGTCTTCCGGGGGTCGTCGGCCGTTGCCTGGACCTTGTCGGAATCGGCATTCACCCGCATCGAGCGAAACTTGTACATCGTAAAAGGCTTGCCTTTGTAACCGGTGCGCCGTTGCCGGAAAAAGATGGGACCGGGAGAGCTGAGGGATGTGCCGATGGCCACAAAGCACCAGACAAAAGGAAACACGGTCACCAGGAACAAGAGGCTGAACAGGATGTCGAAAGCCCGTTTCAGGGCAGCATTGACGGGATTGGCAAGCGGTTCGTCCCGAAGCTTGATAATGGTCAGCGGCCCAAACTCGCCGAGAGACATCGAGCGGTGCGGGTACCCGTCCATGTTGGGCACGTAAAAGAAATCAATGAACAGATTTTCGCAACTTCGGATGATCCGGTTGACGACCTGGCTCTTCAACGCAGGATTCAGGCTGCAGTACAGCTGATGCACCTTATTGTTCGCTATGTAGTCTTCAACGGCTTCAAGGTCTTCTCCAAAACAGGCAACCAGCTTATAATCACCAAAATCGGGATTTTCACGAAGCAGGTTTTCCATCTTGCGGGCATTCTCGTTGTCTCCCACTATCACCACATGGACTTTGTTCCTTCCGTGCCTGCGTGCAAAAAGAATCAGCGCGCGGAAAAGCAGGTGCCACACGCAAATAAACACCACCGCAAGCATGCCGTCGAAAAGGAAAAACAGCCCGGCAAAGCTCTGAAACAAGAAATTGATGGAGGCCGCCATGATGCCCAGGGTGAGCAGACACTGCAAAAACACCCGCCTTACCTGCATCTTCAGGGAATAATTCCTCTCATACAGCTCCGACGGTATCACAATCTTGGCAATGATGTATCCCACCACCAGGAAATACAGGCAGCGGTACCGCAGGAGAATCAGGTCCTGCGGATCGGTGAAGTGAAACACGCTGAGCATCCACTTATAAACGCCCAGATGGATGATTAGATCCACGATGTACTCGGGCACATTATAGAACAGGAATTCCTTGGTATTAAATGTCTTGATGTTCATATACTTTATAGACTTGACCGGCGATTGCATCCCAGTCATATTTTCGCATGTCATATTCAGGCGCCTCCCTGCCGGAAAGAAGCGCCGTCAGTTTTTTCCGAAGCTCCGCAGTGTCTCCACAATGGAAATAATTCTCGGGAGACAGGCCGACCTCCAAATTGGCCGGGATGTCGCTGACCAGCACCTTGTTGCCATAGCTCATCGCCTCCAACAGGGCAATCGGAAGTCCTTCATGAGAAGAGGGAAGCACATAGCAGGCGGCATGCGACAACAGCGCGTGGAGTTTTCTTCCCCTGATAAACCCTGTAAGGACTGCTCCAGCCGCCCTGGCGTCCGCTTTCAGCTTCCGGGAATAATCGTCTTCAAAATCGGCATCCCCGGCAAGCACAAGTCTATACCCCTCAATCCCCTTGAAGGCGGCGACGAGGTCGTGCAAGCGCTTTTCCGGAACAAATCGGCACATGCCCAGCACATATTTTCCCGGTTCTATTCCAAGCTCTTCAAAGTATTCCGGATAATCACAGGCAAGCGGAGAAGGAACCCCGTTGTAGATGAGATGAACATGGTGGGTACGCCCGTATTTTTCTTTGACGATGCGCCGGATTACTTCCGAAATCACAATCACGTCATCCGCATATTTCACCCCCATGCGCTCTCCCAGACGAAGCATGAAACGCGCGGCCCCTCCCCACTTCTCCCTGTCATAATCGGGGCCGTGATGCGTAAAGACCACCCTGAGCCCTCTCAGCTTTGCATAAGGGGCCAGAAGCGCAGGCCCCACGGCATGAATATGAACCCTGTCGGCATGTTCCTTTACCGCGTAATTGATTGCGCGGAACGTATGGACGATAGCTTCGAACGCCTTCTTCTTCGGGGCGGGGATATCCATGAGTTTCACGCCCTTCCATTCCGTTAGGGAATCCGACACATACGACTGCCGGCGGACCACCGTTACATCAAGGCCAAGCGCGGCCAGACGCGGAAAGAGCTGCTCGCAGTGCGTCTCCACTCCGCCCATAATATCTGGGATTCCCCTGGTGCCGGTAACTACTATTTTCATTGCTTCAATCCATCCTTTGCCGTTGCGTCCATGTCGCATGTACTCAACGCATCAAGCTCCTCCTTTGTGACCTTTCCGTCGCGCAAGTCCCGCACTGCGGGAATCTCATACATGGAATACTTCTTTCCGGGCTTCAGTTTATGTCTGATCACCCAGCAGGCCGGTTTCCATATGTATTTGTGCATCGCCGGGCTCACAGAGCCTATCATCCAGCACTGCCGGTCGCATTGACGCACGCATCCACGCACCCTTTCCGCCTCGGGGCTGTTCCACAGGTCATCCCAATCCTGGTTGTTCAGGTTCCCCATCACCAGTTTATCCTTGGTGCCGTTGCAGGGCATGACATCTCCGTAAGGATCGACGAAGAAGGTGTCGAAACTCATGTCACAGGGCAACAGACGGGGCTGACCGTAGATGTAGTTGATAAGACCATGGTTAAAATAGGCCCTGAACCACTTCTTGGGGCTGTTGGACTTTAGAAGCTCATTCACCAGGTTTTCAAAGTTCCGGGCAACCATGGGACGGTCGTGGATGATGTTCTTCGCCTCCACGAAATAGAAGCTGTTGTGAAGGCTGGCAGTGGCAAATTCCATCCCCATCTCCTCGCTTATCTTGTACAGAGGTACCAGGTCGGGAGCGTTCTTGTCCTGCACTGTCATCCCGAAGCCCACATCCTTCATTCCCATCTCACGGAGTTTCTTAAGTGTCTGATAGCCACGCTTGAAACCGTTTTCGAGGCCGCGTATCTCATTGTTGGTCTTCTCAAGCCCCTCGATGCTTATGCGGATGCCTATCTGCGGGAATTCCTTGCACAGGTCGATTATCCTGTCCGTGAAATAGCCGTTGGTGCTGATGACTATCCGGTCCGACAGCTTGAACAGTTCACGGACAATATCCTTCAGATCCTCGCGGATAAACGGCTCCCCTCCCGTGATGTTGGTAAAATACATCTTAGGAAGTTTCTTTATTGTCTCCACGCTGATTTCATCCTCCGGCCTGGAGGGCGCCTTATAACGGTTGCACATCGTGCAACGCGCATTGCAGCGGTATGTGACTATTACGGTGCCGTTTAGTTTTTTTGATGGCATATCAAATCAGTTATTAATACAATGGGCCACGTACTCCCCTACGGTTTTGCCGCGGCCGGACTGCGAACAGTTGTCGTGGACGTATGACCCGGCATTGCGGGCAAGCCTTTCATATTCGGCAGGATCCGAGAGCCGCGCAAGACTTGCGGCCAGGCTTTCTTCCGTATTGTCCATTATCAGACCGGTTTCTCCGTCCTTTATATAATCTGCAATTCCGCCTGACCTGGTAACAATCACGGGCTTGCGCATCTGCATGGCCTGCAACACCACCAGCTGGCCGGAAGATACGAACTGATTGTCAAGAGGAATGATCACGCAGAACGCTCCGGCCATATAGTCAAGCATTTTCTGGCCATAGCAGTTACCAAGCACCTCCACATTGTCCGGAGCATCATCTATGGCCAGATCGGTAGCGATAAGCAATCTATATGGAAGGTTCTTGAAAGCGCGGCACAGAAAGGTATAATCCCTGTTGCTCCTGCCGGCGGAGAAACAATAGTCGCCCTTGTTAACAGTCACTGTGGGCAATTCGCCAATGCCGAGATGGACATATGTGAATTTTGACGGATCGCAGCCCAGGCAACGCGAATAAAACTCCACTTCACCCCTGGAATAAACAAACAAACCGTCAAGGTAACGGGAATTGACAATGCTCTTTATGTAGGATTTATACAAGCGTCCCAGAAGTCCTCTCTTCTCCTTGTAGATGAAAGTCATCACAAATACCTTCGACTTCTTCTTAATCCCCAGCAGCTTCATGAAGAAAACCAGATTGAGGGCGTAGAACTGCTGATATCCTATAATCGCATCATACCTGCCGTTGTACTTGAGCTGGCTCAAAGGGAACGTGAAATAAAGCAGGTAGCGCTTGACCTTAAGCCAAATATTGGTCCTCAGCCAGTTGGAAACGCAATAGTGCACATCCGGCTTTTCTCCAAAACCTTCCTCAAAACCTGCGGAGAACGGCCAGTCCTCCGCGGGCTTAAAGTCGGTCAACAGCAAACACTTAGGCACGGGCGGAATAGATTTGCAGCAACTTGTTCAAATAAGCGTCTCCGCTGTATTCTTCCTGGGCTCCGGCGGCAATGTCCTCCTGTCCTTCTTTTATGATATTCCGCAGTATCTCCTTATCCATGAATAATGCTTTAAAACCAAGGCAAATATACTAATTCAAATTAATAATATAAAAATTGACACGGCTTTTTTTATTACAAATAAAAATATTTGCGGTGATCTTCATTTAGTACTCTTCAATCCACCGCACATCAATAATGGTTTCCATCCGATCTTTTCAACTGCTTTCGAAACAATTACCGGTATATAAAGATAAGCAAGCCTTTTAATCAACTCTTTACCTATATTTTCTAATATTTATCAATTTTCCAAGTTCAATATCTTGCCGGAAATCTGCAAACGGCTGCATTCCGCCCCAGTCATAGAACGTGAACTCGCCAAAATAGGGATGCCCGCCCACTTCAAAGAAATCAACACGCACAAAGGGAAGTCCTGCACTGAGCCTGGCCGCCAGTTCTTTCATCAGGTCGAAACTCCGGGGTTTTTCGAATTCCGGTTCCATGCGCCGGAAGCCATGGTCGATGGCAACCGGATTGAAGTCCATGTCGTAGAAGTTCTCAAAGACGTCGTCGTTTTTTACGGTGATGTACATATAGCAGGGCTCCCCGCCGAAACACCAGAACTTATAGTCCAGCAGGACACCTTCGTGCCCGTCATCCATGAATTTGTCCGCAAGCACCCTGGAGGGAATGTCCTTGTACACCCACTCGCGCAAGGGTGAAAAGTAGTTTTTCCGGAGTTTCCATCCAATCTGCCTGACAGCTTCGGCCCTATCAAAGGAAGCCTTGTCTCGGCAAAGGAAAACGCCCCCGCTGTCGTGAGTACATTTGAGCACAAAACGCTCGGGAAGGGCCTCGAAATCAATAGCTTCGGCTTTATCCCAAACACCCAGGCACGGAACCACATATTCTGCTCCGATGCGCTCCGACACAAATGCCTTCACCGCATATTTGTCGGCAAGACGCGGAAGCAGCGGATTGTGGTAATGGAGTTTCATCCAGTTGAGTTTTTCATTGAAACTCAACGGATTCTCCAGGTTAAGTTTCCTGCCGAAGCGAATCAGATACATCAGCTTCAAAAAAAATACGTCATCCTTAAAAAAGGACGCATTTCTTTGAAGGATGCGGACCAGCATATCCCGCGGATGCGTTAAATAAAAGATAAGTTTAGACGGTTTCATACAGTTCCTTTAATTTTATCGCGACTTCTCGCATGCCATATCCTCTTGCAAGAAACAACTCCCGCCCCTTGAATGCATCGTCATTCCGCAAACAGGCTTTCACGGCGTCAGCCAAAGCTTCAGGCATGAAATCATCCACCACCTGGCAGCCGGGAATATCTCCTATCCTCTCCCGGACATTGCCGACATCGGTCGAAACAACCGGCACATTGCAGCACAGGCACTCTTTCACAGAATTCGGCGAACCCTCGAAATCGCTGCTGATCAAGTGAGACTCTCATAAAAATTGAAGTGCGGCGACTTACGATTGAAAAAGGTCGTTCATAGTCAATTTAACCGGGACATCGGCGGCATTGGCATTGTCCGTGAGGCCGAAAGTCGTAATGATCGACAATACAATCCGTTTTCCGACTCCGGTCTCGCGTTTGAATACCGCCTTTCGGTATTCCATTTTTGACAATTCTTCAGATGACAGCGAATAGGGCGACTTGCTGTATTTCATCTCGAACAGGTTAATGGTATCGTCGTTACGGTCAATGAGAAGGTCTATCTGCACTCCAGGTTCTTTCGACCCTTTTGGAGACTTCCAGTTCCAGGAATGGGCCGTACTGATGACAGTGGTAAGACCCATCGCCTTTTTAATCTGATCAATATGCTGCAGGCACACCCGCTCAAAGGCCAGGCCGACCCACGCATCATAAACGCCTGTGTCCAGGCTGGAGGTCCAGAAGTGGGTTTCGCCGCGCGAGTTTTCGCCGATGAACATGAACCAAAAGAGCGTGTAGTTATCTACGAGTTGGTACATGCTCCCTTTTTTTATGTTGCCTATCATCGTGTACTTGCGAATGAAACCGCATTGCTCCAATTCCTTCAGGGCCTTGGAGAATGTCTCGTTGTCACTCAGGGACGTTGCGCTCAGAATTTCTTCCCGCAGCAAGCCGCCTCTCCTGGTTGCCAGCGCATTGACAATGGCAATGTGTGTTTTTGGGTGTCTGAAAAGAGAGGCGTAGAGAGCATCATATTCGTGTACCATTTCACCATCTTCTTCAAAGAACATGCGGTCAATGTTCTGTGCGACGGAAAAACCGGGACGAAGGAAACTCCAGTAGTATGGGATGCCGCCCATAACCATATACGCCTCCAAAATCTGCCGACGGGTGAAATCAAATGGGACACTTGCAAACTTCCGTGGCATAATGTGACATAAACATATACTTGAAGGTAGGTTTGTGTATCAAAAGACCTTACCTTTGAAGTATGGAAGACAACACATCTGCAAAGTTTGAGTTCCTTGC
>Ga0256405_10002836_pt1 | contig 37793 bp, 42 predicted proteins | sample RumenRJG_02DNA_FD_189096 | JGI IMG/M metagenome (GOLD analysis project Ga0256405, IMG submission 189096) | Bovine rumen microbial communities from Lethbridge, Alberta, Canada - RJG_02 | ecosystem: Host-associated > Mammals > Digestive system > Stomach > Rumen | place: Canada: Alberta...
TTTCTGCCGTATGAAGTTTCAATCATTAAGCTACCTACCTTTCTTTAAAAGCTGTTCTCTTTACTCTTCTATTATAGTACACGGTACATACATTGTCAATCTTTATATCATATTCCTCGATAACGTTTTTACCGTATATTTCCTCAACATCCGAACATTAAAAGCCCATAAAAAAGGGCCTCCGGAGCCCCGGGTACCTCTTGGAGCCTGCAGGGGTGTTGGGGGCGCAAAGCCCCTGACATATTCATTCAGCGTTCCATTCCCGGTCCTGAAAAGTCCGCATTAAAATCGTGATGCGATAAGGGAAATCCCCTTTTTTCTTGATACCTCTTATCGCCAAAGCGGTGAGGATGCGGACGGTATCATGTGTCAAGGGACAGTACGCTGGGTCACCGGGCAGCCCTTGACATGTGATGTTTCAGGAACGGTCCATATTAACTTTTTCATCCGGAGTTGCCTTCCGAAAAATTACTCAACTTACATCTGAAACCCTTTATAGGCCTTGAATATCTCCCTAAATGCATCTTTCCATTTCAGCGTTATAGTCATATGTTTAATCCAAAATTTGGTTCTTTATTGAAGTCCTAAAGGGTATTACACTGTATTGAAAAGAACCGGAAGGAGAGAGGCATGATGATAGATTCAAATCTTAGGCTTGTGGAGAAAAGGATAAAAGCTGCATGTGAAAGGTCAGGACGTGATTCCTCAGAAGTGACCCTGATTTCAGACTCCCGGTACTTTCCATGGGGATGACAGGAGATTATGAAGTGGCAGTGGAAGAGGGCGCAACGATGGTGAGGGTCGGTACCGCCATATTCGGGAACAGAAACTATAGCGTGTAGTGATCCTGAAAACACAGGTGCTAAAGCCCTGGACAGAAAAGTATTATAAACTCCATTCAAAGTTCCTTTAAATCATCCCGGCAAAGCCGACATCTGTATGAAAAAAGAGTCTACGTCCATCGTAGACCCTCTTAGAACGTGACCTAAGGCCATTGCCTTCAGTCACGTTTGTTCATTTAAGCTACATAATCTGTAATCCCAAAGAAGAACAGCTCGTTCTCATCCATCTCACAAGTGTCAAGGAAGTACTCCATGGCATCATCCGAACTGTCCTCAATCAGCCCGTCCTTGAACTTCGTAGCAAGCTCTTCAAGCCTGTGTCGATTTATGTAGTTCGGAGTAGTGCATCTCATGAATTCTTCATAGCACTTCTGAAAAGCCTTGGTCCTATTCTCCTCATGAAATCTGAAATCCGAATAGGTGACAGTCCATGCCCAGGAACCATCTTCCTGGTCAAGTCCGTTCACCACCGCATATTCCTTTAAATCCTTGCCTCTGAGAATCAATGCATAGTCGCCATCTTCCAATATAACCTGATAATTCATACCTTTAAGCTCCCTTTCAATCGTAAAATCAAATAACATACCTAAGTCCTTTCTTAATGCCACTGCCCAAAAGGGCAGTAGCCATATAATCAATCCGTGAACTTCTCTGCAAGTGCTTCACTTGCAATGGCTGTCCTCTGATTAAATGAAAGACCACTTTCAGCTATGAATGCCGTGTCCTCCTTTATCTTCTTAAGCTCCTGCTTCATCTCGAAAAGGGCATTGTTAGTAGCCCTAAGCTCATCGAGTAGCGACTGTAATAATAAAGTATCCATTGATTTACCTTTCTGCCTTCCGGCTCTGCTAATTTCCGCATATGGCGGTTCTCTTTACTCTTTAATTATAGCATTTAGTACATACATTGTCAATTCTGCATAGAAATACTTATCACTTAAATACCGGCATGAAAGAACTTTGCCTTTAAAGAAATCAGCCACAAATCAACGCACCTTTATCCCTGGAGCCTTTCGTTCAGGGGAAATCCCCTGATTATAATTCAACGTTTTTTATGCTCCATTAGTCCATGATAGGATTGGAATGGCGGTAGGGATCTTTATCCTTTTCCTTTATCCCTATCGCCACTGCGATCTGGTCATGGACGGTCTGCAAGTCAAGAGACAGTACGCTGGCGTAAGCCGGGCAGCTCTTGACTTGCAGAATGATTTTTCATTCAACGTAAATGTATTTAATAAGGCCTTAGCCTTTTGCCCCCTGGAGTCGGGGAAGGGGCTGCGCCAGGTCACTTAATGAGCCTTGCGAATTTAGTGAATCGGCGCTGGGGTTAGGAATGGTATCAAAAGACTATGCTCCAAAGAAAGAAGATGTCTCTCTAAAAAAATCCGAAGGACAAGAAACAGGACAATGAAGAAAAGAAAAAAGCCCTCCCGAAGAAGGACTTTGAAAAAGCAGTAAAAAGAAAATGTATCAGGCAAAAACTTCCTCACGGTGAGGACACTCGATATCCGGGCACCTATCATAGATAAGTTCTCGTAAACACGAAAAACAAATATGCCTCGTATAAGATTTCGGATTATTCTCCCTAAGTAAGATATTGCACTCACGCTTCGTATGGGTACAGCAGAAGATAAGAAAATCCCGGACCGTATCTATGCCTACCTGTCTATAGCGGTAATAAGCAACATCACCTAAAGAAGAATAAAACACGTCATAAAACTCAAGATCAAGAATAGGATCTATCAGCTGCCAGAATTTAACCCATACACCATAAAAATTAGCGTAGGAGGGAAGTAGTGACTCCGGAAAATAAGCATTCTTGGTATTAGGCAGGGAAACCTTTCCTTCACAGAAATTAAGGCAATAATCAAGTTCATTAACTGTCAATCTCATAAGACACCCTCACCTTTCATAAGAATTACGTTCGTGGAGAAGACTACTCTTTGAAGAATCATAAGCCACTCTGAACGAATGATCCTCACCACGTTCTTTAAGACTGTCAAAATATTCCCGAGAAATTGTTTTAACAGAATCCAACGAATAATTCAACGTTTCATTCTCCCTGCACCACCCGGAAAGCCAATCTGAGAACTCTGAAGACAGTGATACGGTTCTTTTGGCTTTGAGCTCACCGGAAGTAGAATCAATAAGATTTATATGCATAGGGTAGCTGTTCAGTGGACTTGGCACATTGAAGGTCGGATAATCAAGCTGCAGGGACGGTGCGAAAGCGGAGCTTCCGCCTGTTCCTGAAAAATTGAAAGTAAAGAACCCGACACCCTTCATGTCCTCAAAATAGATCACAAGATCCGAATTCTTCGACATCCTCTCAATCTCTTCATCTGAGGGACTCTGCAAAAATGCATATAAGGAAAAACCATGCAGATCCGAGTAATCTATCCTGTAACCGGACAGATCGTTTTTCCATTCTGAACGGACCGTTCCTATATCAATGTTTTCAAGCATATTATACCCCATAATCCCAAAAATCCATAAATTAAAGATAAGTAAACTACGCCTATCATATTTTCAATTATAGTATATATTATATACGTTGTCAATTATAAATATAAAAGGAAGAACCGGTTGAGAACCGATTCTTGAATATTTTTTGAATGGCTTATGTATTGTCAGAAATCAATACATCATTTCGCCTGCAGCACAATATCTATTCCTATCAAATCCTTTATCTCTCTTGTAAGCCTTGCTATATGCTCTGATTTGTAGTTCTCAAGGAAATCAGCACACTCTTTTTCTATTTCTGTTCCAAGCTCTATAAGACGGTTAAGAAACTTCTCTGCTTCAGGTGTAGGATATGTGTCATATCTCCCTTCATGTTCTCTAACGACTTTGGGAATTGTTCTATATGCTTTATATGCAATTAATTGAGATAAGCTTGATGCTTTTACAAGTTTTCCGTATTTATTATAGGCATAATCATATTCGCTATAATTCAAACATGCATCTCTTACGAAAGCTAATCTTTTTAATAGAGGCAACAGTTCATCCTTTGTTTTGATTAGTATAGATATATCAGGCAACAGATATTCTTCTAAAATAGAGAATCCCTTTGCACTTTTTCTGTGCTTGCCAGTATTCTCCAATGGATCATAATCGAACTCATAGACCCATTTATCATCTGAATCCGGCGCAATAAGCCATTTTGTTACCCTGCACAACATATTGTCTACATAATCACTGTAAGAGGCTCTTATTAGCTTCCCGGAACCTTTCTGAACTCGTTCTACTCTGGCATTTATCTTTTGTTCATCGATGTGCTTGTAGAGCATATAAGCTTCTGTTTCAGTATATCTGTATCTCTTGGACGGTTTGCCCTTGACTTTTACTTCCTTTTCAAACATGAACAGATGCTGTCTGAGCTTCTTATCCCATTCGTTGCCACTATATAAGACAATGGAATCTCCTGTGATTTCAGCATTCTTTTGAGGTATCTTCAAAATATACCCGGATAGTTCTTCTACATCCGTTGGCGGTTTGAGAATGTATGCAGGTATATAGCCATCCTCTTTTTTTATCAAATACTCTTTTGGCAAACGTAACTTCATACATTTCTCCTGGCCCATTTACGTTACAGAATGTAGCTGATTAATGATCTCATTATCAGGCATCCAATTAAGGACTACTTGAACTTTATCATCTTTAAATCGCTTTCCTACAAACTTTGTTATATCTGTACCATTGGTCACCAAAACATTAATGGCATCATTAGACATAAGACCTGTCATATAACCAATATCTGTGATTTCTAACTTGCGCGGCTTCACACAGTATTTGATCCTAAACTCATATTTCGCTCCTTTGGAGTCTACCGCGAAGAATCGTTGCCTGGTCTGCCTGCGAGTGATTTTAAATCCTTCTGCTTCAAGCTGTTTGTACACAGCTTCTATATATTCTGACTGAGTCATAATCCTACCTCACCATTCTAAATTTACAGGAGTATTATCGTCATAAGAGCATCCATCTATAATTTCCTCACCGTGAGGAAATTTCAGATTTGATATATTCGTTCCAATCCTTTCCGGAAGGGGCCTGCCGGATCACCACATTGATATCTGTCCCTGCAAGACTTTCCTTAGTAGCTTCAATAGCTTTCTCACCGGCCTCATCGTTGTCGTAGCAGAGTACGACAGTCCTGTAATCAGGATTCTTATCTGTGTGATACTTGACACTCATCAGCTTGTTGGTTCCGGAGAGTGCAAGATAGTCATAGCTCACAAAACGCTCGTCCCTGTGGCAAATGTCTGTCATGACGCTCATTATGTCTATGACAGACTCCGCAACAACCAATGTGTCGTTTCCTTTCCTTGTCTGTATGTGAAAGCATTCCTGATAATCACATCCCGGCTTGTCCTGTACAAACCTCTTTTCTCCGGTGGATCTGACACAGCAGAAGAGGGGAGTAGCAAAGACACAGTTCTTATGCTCATCCTGGTAAAGCATCTTTTTTGAGAAGAAGTACCGGAGAACCGCGCGATCTATGCAACGCTCACCATGAAGGTAATTGAACACATCCTCATTGGACTCTGCCTTTTTAGGAAATTCTATTGATGTAGTGGGCCTTGATGGAAGAGAAGCAGTAAAAGAAGAGATCTTCCGGTAGGAGACAGCAGCTTTCTTCTCACCCTCGATGCCATACATCTCAGCAATCTGCCTCATTGCTTCCTTGTGATCCGAAGCCCCATTAAACTCCATTGCAAAATCTATGATGGATCCGGCTCCGCCCTTCATACCTCTTGCGAAGGTCGAATTCCTCCAGAAGCAGTTCTTATATGTGTCTATCATCACAGAGTCATGCTCCTTAAGAGAAACATACTTGTGACCCTTGCGGACAGTAGTGAACCCTATACGCTCCGCAAAATCTGTTATCGGTACTGCTTTAATATTTTCCAAAAAAGACATTTCAAAACCTCACTCATGTTGTCATCTAAGTCTGTCAAATTTCAAGTTAAATACTTATTTAGAGCATGATATTCTTTTCAAAAGAGAAATGCATATAAAAGAATTTATACCCTTTATCTATTATGATCCCGGTATTCTCATCATCCCCAAAAGGACTTTCACAGATGTTATGCTCATGCCCCGGAATCGCCCTGGCACCATCCTCATCATATCTTTCATAGTCATCTGTCCCAAGGCTTGCGAAAGCCCTGTCTATATATGGTCTCCAACGTCCTCTATCCTTATCAAAGGCATAGCAGAGCCCTTTGCTCCAAATAAGATTATTGTACTCACGGATCTCACGACCAGAGCCATTAGCGGAAACATATTCCTCAATTTCTTTTAAACTAACCATCTGATAAACCTCAATAGGTAGAATTCCCCTTATTACTGATTATATTATAGCATTATATACATACGTTGTCAATTATGTTATATAGATTCGGTAAACATCCTCACCGTGAGGAAATTTGACACAACCTCATAAAACTATAGACGCATTTGATAAGGACAGGACATCGTCACCGTTGTTTTATACAAAATAGTTCTTGAACGATATATAATTAATTTGAGTTTAAGGTGTCCTATACAAAGATCTATATAGCGCTATTGTATATATTCACCTTACCCTTTAATGAGAATATGCCTATGAAATATATGATTATTAATAATTTGAACGGAGTAATGTATGAAATACACAACTAAAATGTGTCCTTATTGTAGGCATCCTTATGTGATACATGCACCAGGAGATCAAATAAAATATGGTTGTCCTCTGATAATTTGCTCAAGATGTGGTAAAAATTTTTGGGATACAGATATTAAAGAACCAGCTTTATATGGGTTTGATAATGAATTTGAAAAAAGAAAACGTCTAGAAACTAATTTGGCAATGGTCATGTATGGTGGTATAGGGTTAGTAATATTGATTGCAAGTATTATAACAGAATACTATTTTATGATAATATTTGGAATCCTTATTGCCGGATTTGATTTTTTTCTTATTTCTAAAGAGTTAGAACGTAGAGCACAAAACAAAAAAAATCATGACTTGATTATAAAAGAGCAGCAAAAACAATATGATGAATCATTCAAAAGACTTCAAAACATGAATTATCTCAGAGGATTAGCAGACGTCGATTTTCGTGCAGAATTTGTTCTAAAAGAAATAGAAAGCGGTGAAAAAGATCCGTTTTTTGCCGATAGACCAGAATAATGAATTTCCCGTTAGTAAAATAATTTGAATATATAAACAATAATCAGAATACAACAGAGGATGATATCATGTTTCCTTTTAAACCTTCACTTTCAGATCCTTATTGGGGAATGCTAAAACTATATAAAAACAATTATTTATTTTTCACTGAACAACGATATTATGATTTGACAAGAATACTATCATTAGAAGAAGACACAGGTCTATTTACAGAATATGCAGGTAACCCCAAAAGAAAAAGGAATTACAAAGCAATAAGAGACCACTACGAACAGAAGATAAAAGGAAAACCTGATTTACTAAAAAGATACTTGCATTTCCACTTTTATGATGATCAGGCAAAAGAAGTAGTATCGGATTTTTTGAATAAGTATGCAATAACCTTTAATGAATGGTATTTCAATTCAAACGATACAAATATAGATTATTATAAATATCCCTATGGAAGACATTTTATGTTCGTTAGGCATAAACCTTTTCAAAAAGATTTAGCTATGGCAATAGATACAGACCACGTCATACGATTATGTGGCACAGTCGAACATTGGGAAATTGCATTTGATTATGGATTCTCGTATTGTGTATCAAAAAAAGAAGGTATACGTATAGATACTGCAAATAGCGGTGGCATACTAAAAATGGTTAAATCGATTCGTGACGGTAATTATACATTTGAAGATATTTTTAGCTAGATATTATCACAGGGATCAGTTTATCTATCAAATAAAGGCCTTGACCACGTTTTTTGGTCTAACCATATATCCATTCTATGGTTATATTGTATTACGACAATTGAAGAGGTTAACGAGACCTTTTGAGGTAAAAAAATGGTCAAAAGTCTCGTTAACTATTTCATTTTAGGGCGCGTGGCACATGATAATTAAGAACATTTGTTCGCTAAACTCTACTTTAACGAAACAATGTATATTGTATACATTATGCATATTGCATATTGTGGGTTACATATCGTGTGTTATGCATTATTCGAATATGATGTCATAGTAAAAATAAACCGGAGGTTATTGTGCCTCCGGTTCTTATAGCTTCATTGATTTTTTTTCATATAAAAGCAAGTACTCAACTTACTTAACTGTATATTTAGTTTATTTAGTTTATCACCGTCATAAACCACGATGATCCGTTAGGATTACGATGCAGATAAATGTACCTTTGCTGATTATTAACAACCAACTTGCAATGATATACTAAATCACTAGATGTAACATAAACACCATCTGCCATCGTCCTTGTTGCTTGTCCAGACAAATCTTTGTATCCTCTTATTGTATACTCAGTTCTCTCTCCATCATTATTGGTAAATCTGAGGCGTAAAGGTATTATAGTGCCATTTGTATTATGCTGTAGTATTACGTCCACAGGGAATCGCTTACTCATTTTCAGTCCTCATAAATCAAACACTTGTTCCTAGAATATCATACTCCAATTTTTGAGGATAATCAAGAACAATAGTTTGTTATGATGATCAGTTTAAAATAATATATAAAAAATGTATCATCTAATTATATAGAAACATATCACTTGCTAGCCGTTTATCATTAAACATTATTACTATTAGGATAAATTCCATTCTGCGCATTTAAAATCGCCGAAATCCATGTATCTGCACTTATCCCAGAGACCCCAAGTGAAACACATGAAAACATCCCAGGATATTTAAACTGTATAACAGTTCCCCAAAACTTACTAAGTTCACTTATCTGGTTTACATCATAAGATTTAATTTTCCCTTTTTTATCCTCAAAGCAAAGTATTCCCTTCATAAGTTTTAATGTTCCCTGATTAAATCCTAAATTTGCATTGCTCCTAAGGTATACATAGTTCCGGATAGCTTCTTTTACTCGTTCAGAACCTCTAAATGCCTCCTGATTCTCAATGTCTATATCTAAAACTTGTTCATAATAATTAAGTGCATTTCTAAGTTCACCTTTTTCTTCAAATATCTTTGCTCTTTTTATCAAATTTTCGAGATTTTTTCCCTGAATATTTATTGTAGCTGAAGCCACATGTATATTTCCTGACACCGAAACATTGTAATTATTAATCGCCTTTTCAACTATAAATGGTGTATTGCAATACCGACAGACCGCTGCTTCCTGTCTTGGATCCACTTCTAATGTTGCTCCACAGCATGTACATTTAGCCGGCACAAATGAAGGATGCGTTAATGGCTGTCCATCTGCAATACAAGAGTTTTTGCTGTCCATTTCTATATTTGTAAGTTGTGCTCCGCAAAATATACAAAAATTGGACCCTTCAGCTATCTTTGACCCACAATTAAAACAGAACATTGCAATTACCCCCGTATACCGGTTTAATACTAATAAAAGAGGCTACTTTACAACAATTATACATTGCAAAGTAACCTATAGTCATAACATTTAAATCAAACCCTTAGTTTTCACAAAGAAATCTGCATATCATTTAAAATATCTGTCCATATTTTTTGCCTGAATGACATCATCCATAAAGAGCTTTACCGCTCCGCTTACAGATATACCATTCTCTTCGCACAATTCCTTGAACTTAACCTTACGATCCTTATCGATGCGATAGCTCATACGAGAATCCGTCTTAAGTGCTGCTATCTTCTCATAAGCCGTAAGATCTATATCAAATCCGTTCTTTTCGATGCATCTTGTTATAAACTTAACTATAGCCTTGGATTCTCTTATGCCTACTCTCCTGCAAATCTCCAAAAATTCTTCTCTCATTGATCTATTGATTTTTAAATTCTGAGAATCATCTTTTACCATTATCATTTCCTCAAACAAAACATTATATCAGGTTCTATCAAAAAGAATATGGAAGTTTAGGTCTATATGTAACGCAGTAGACCATAAAAGCTTTTACCACATTCGCCATCTTCAAACAAATATGTTCCTCACAGATTACACGGAACTGCTCTCTTTTATCGCTTTCAATAAAAATTGATTGCCGTGATTCACTACCACTATATTTCAAATTCGCTTCATTATAACTACCTAATGAGAAAGGAACATTCTTATTCTTTATACATTCATCAACGAGAAGTTCCATTGCAAAGGCAATAGATATACCTCGTTCTTTACAATAATCTTTGAATTCCCCATATAGCTCCTTGCTAATGCGAACTGAAAGATAATTTGTACTGTTTCCCATATAAAATCTCCTCACGGTGAGGATAAAACCCGGAAGGGAACATCCCCTCCAGGTATTCCTTTATTTAATTATCATCCCCATTCAATGGATTAATAATATATTCATCAAGATTTTTCTTTAATTCTATCGCCATCTGAACGGCTGCTTTGCTATCTTCGAAATCAAAGAACTTAGTAATAAGAGTGGACTCCAACTTTTTCATTGTACGAATAAGATCATTTGCCGTCTTTCTTTCTTTTGACGAAGGATCACTATCTGATGATTTATCAGTATTTTCTCCACTCTCAGAATAAGCTTTCTTACCTTCATCATATTCAGCCTGAGCCTTATCATCTTCATCGGCATTAGCAGCTATTGGATCAAACTCTTTTCTTACCTCAGAATTTCTATCTAATGTATTTTCGTTTTTCTTATTTCCATCATAAGCACCCATTTTTTGCTGTGGAATATCGCTTATCTTTTCCTGATCTATCTCTGACTTAATCGCCGCCCATGAACCCAATTCCATCTTGAAGTACTTAATGATTTTAGGCATCTGTGTACGTGTAATAACACCCTTCATATCAGGATCTTCAAGAGAATCCAGTAATAAAGGATAAAATCTCTTCTGTTCCTCAACATCTAATGGTGCAATATATGTGGCAGTAGATAGTCCAATCTTTTCATCAGATACCAAAGCAAGGATTTCTGGAATACACTTACCAAGAGCTTTATAGCGATCTGCTTGCTGTATCGACACACCAAGTCTACTCGCAATCTCATCTCTTATATTGCCATTAAATCCAATTTCCTTCAGGTACTTTTCATGCTCACCATATCTCTTTACAAGAAGCAGTGGATCCTTTGAAGAATCCCTTTGTGAATTAGCCATAAGTACATAATTTTTAACATCTGCATCAGTCTTAAACTTAGCAGCATCAACAATTATGCATTTAATAGGCTGTTTGCCATTATGAAGTGTAGTCCATGCAGTAAAACGTCTATGTCCGGAAAGAATCATGTACCTACCTTCATCACACCCATAATTTGTTACCTCTATTGGGTCTGTAAAACCATTCTCCTTCATAGATATGATAAGATCATCAATATTACTCACATCTTCGTTATTGTCCTCATAAGAGTCTAACAGATTTGTATCTAAAACCTTTATTTCATCAGCCTTAGCCATGATACTCTCTGCAGCTTTAGCCGCAGCAAATGCCGATTTACCTTTTCCAAAATCCTTTTTAGCCACTTTAAATAAACCTCGTTCTTTCTTCTAAAAGACAATTCTCTTTACACTTTTATTCACACAATATACATGACAACGTCATACTGTATCTTTCTTGATTCTGTCATCAATAACTTTGACAATTTTTCTATATGACTCACTGCCCTTTGACTGTGTTTTATACAAGCAAACGGGCCTACCAAAATAAGTAGACTCTGCAATCGCAGACTCATAAGGAACATCACAGATATAGTAATCAAGCTCCTGTAATTCCTCATCAACAGCCCTATGCAAGCCAAATCTATTATCTTTCTTGGCAAGAAATGCGCCAATTATTCTTGCCTTTGGATTAACTTTCTGAGCATCTGCAAGATCTATCATCAACTGCTCATAACCAGCTGCGGAATAAGAATCCGGAGAAAAAGGAACAAGCATATAATCAGCTAAGTACTTAAAGCAAAAATCATTTATCGCTTTAGAAGAAGGTGGCATATCAACAAGAACCCAATCATAACCATTAGAATTAATATACTCATTGATACGTTTTCCGGCTTCTGCAAGCTTTTCTTCATCAATTGAAACAAGGCCATCAGCGGCATCTATGCCTGAATCACCACACAACACATCAACGTCATACTTGACAAAATCTCTTCGACCTCTTGGTTGCCACAATACGCTACACAAAGCGCCAGTAACATCCTCTCCATTAAGCACATCCATAATTGTCTTTGAAGGCATCTTATCCTCATCCACATTCATAAGCATAGTGCTTGTAGTATTACGCTGAGCATCAAGATCAATGACAAAAACTTTCTTATTATTCTCACTAGCTAATACACCTGCTATCGAGAACAGAGAAGTAGTCTTCCCACACCCACCTTTACGGTTTACAAGTGCTACTCTTCGTACCTTTTTCATAATAAAATCCTCTTTTCTCTTTGCTACCAAAGACGGTTGTTCTTTACACAATATATTATAGTAATCAGTACATACATTGTCAATCGCTATTGATAATTAATTCTAAATACTCACAGTAAGTAAATAACTTTCAAAATATCCTCACGGTGAGGAACTATCAGGCAGTATTATGTTCCTCACAATCATCAGATTGATCACGCCCATCCGGTGGATGAATAATACCAAACCCCAAATCATTTATTAAATAATCATTATAGTATATTTCACAATCCTTACCGCATAACAGAGCTAAAGCTCTCCTCCAAAAGGCAGGCTTAAAAAATGAGACAGTGCATAATAGTGAAACCTTAAGCCACGAAAACATTAAATTTCGCTTTGAATCTATTACTTTTATTGAGATTTTGTTATCGATTGCATCATTTTTATAAGTATTTACATCCATCTCTTCCTGAGATTTTGTCTCATCCTTATTACGCAATTCTGACTCATTTATCTTAGAAAGCATCCTGTAGTAAGTAGCCCTCGATATCCCAAGCTTTTCGATTATTGCAGAGGCACTGAGACCATCCTCTAATAATCCACGGATTTCCGAAACTCTGTCTCCAATTTCCATCGACTTGGTAATTTTACCATTTTTAATAAGACGCATAACATAGGCATTATGGTTCCTTTTCTTCTTCTCTTCCCTTTCTTCGTCCTTTGTACGTATCTTAAGATATTTAAGGTTAGCCATCTCTTCTTTTGTTATTTCAAGAAGATCAATCAATGTTTGCTTTTTATAGTTATATCTTAGACCTACGGCTATCCTTCTTACTGCAGACTTAGTATTATGTTCAACATACTTTTCAGGGAATGGATACGCAAAGGAAGCATTAAGGGCAAGTGTTTCCTCTAACGCTTGCTCCTCATCCCTGTAAAGTTCATAATTCCAATAACGACAGAGAAAAAGTGCTATTTCCCTCTTGCAATCAGGCTTATTTCTTAATGAGAAAAGAGTCCGCAGATCCGACAGATATCCCTTCAAAAGTATCTTTGGTGATTCCTTATCAAAATACGAGATATTGTAATTAGGCTTTCTGTATGGAGCCACATCTTGATACTTCTCAATAAATTTATAGGTAGCTGATCTTGAATCAAAATCAGGCAGTTCCACACCTGCTTTGGCTGCTAGAATCTCAGCATATGTCTTTTGTTTATCTGAAGCTTTTCTTTGCTTTTTTGGATGTTTTACAAAGCTATAATCAATTTCAAGTTCCTTCATGATGCCATACAATGTGTACTCATGGCCATAATATCTCATTACACTTACTTCTGTATTAGACTTGGAATTGATAGTATTAGGTACTCTAAGTACTCTTGCTGCATCCTTACAAGCAGCATCTGCCCCATATCTTTCAAGAGCATTGATAAGATATGCCTGGGTTCTTTCCCATCTCGGAAGAGCATTCCTGTCCTCCGACTTTTTAAATTTCCATATAAGATATAATCCACGTCCTGAATCTATTACGAATGTAGGATAAGGGAGTTCATCACCAAAAACACGTTCTTCCAGATCTCTGAGTACAATATCATTCCTCATCCCTTCTTTATAGCAATCTATATCTACGTATAAAGCATTTAATCTCTTAAGGCAACGTACTTTTCTCTCCGGCTTCTTGGATTCTTTTGAGTAAAAGAAAGTGTTCATCGATACGTATGTATCTCTGATTCCGGAATATTTCTGATATGACAGAGGTTTTGCCTGATAATACTTTGAGACAAAGTTTTCTTCTCCGTTTATAATCTCCTTCTGACAACGGAATATGTACCCTTCAGTAAAACGGAAAAGATATTGTAAATAATCTCTTGATGATGTGTATTGAATTTGATTCTGTTCAGCAATAGCCAGATTCGTCATAAAAGTCATCCCCTAAATTCCAGTGAGATAGACTTTTTATGCGCACAGAAATGACACCTTTCAAATTACTTGACAAAATGCCATAATGAAAGTAATATAATAAATGAGCATAAAAAAGTGAAGGGTATCCATTTGAATACTCGTGGCGTAGCAACCGTATCTCACTTTTATTTCATCGAAGTTATTTGCAGTAACCTCGATGACTTATGTAAAAACTTTTTGCAGAAGTTTTTTACATATGAACATGGTATCACAAAAAATGATATCGTGCAAGTATTTTAGATTAATCTATTACATCAACAAAAAAAGAGTCAGGATTTTGCAATCCTGGCTCTTTTTTTGTTGATTTGCATTTCTTTAATTAGATGACTATATAAATAATAATGTATGTATCAATTTAAATATATGTCACATCCTATTATTCCTCACATACTTCTTTTGCCCTTTTTTCATCAAAGAGAAAACTAAACCTATTCCTAACAGCTCTGGCCTGATCATCGTCCAGTGTACCTTCAGATACGAGCTCCTTAACAGCTATTCTTATATAAGACTTGGCAATATCATTAAAGGCAGAGCTATCAAACATATCGTATATATCATCTTGATCACAACTTCCTAAAAAATCAAAAATCCTACATTTTTTAACTGCTTCATCCTGGGATATCTTACCTTCAGCAGCTAACTTCCGATAGGAATCTGCCATCATCGAAAAACCATTCATAAAGATCTCCTTTCTAAAAAAATATTTCACTTACATCATAATTAAACCAAAAGAAAATGACAAAAAAATGTGCATTAGTAGAAAAAACAGCAACTGTGCCATTGGATTATATCGTAAAATGTTAAATTTGATTATATTTCATCCAATGAATGTTTTTGACCATTCTCTAACACCCATTTGCAATATTTATCTACACCACAATAAGAAACTTTATACAAAAAGTGGGCAACCCAAAGGGTTGCCCTTGTAAAGAGAACCGCCTCGCAAAAAGCAAGGTAAATTCTGAGCTTTATAGTAGCACATCATACATACAATTTCAATATCTCAGATCAATTTTATCTGCCACAAGGAGCTTCCGAAGCTCATCCCCCTTCTCTTTTTTAAAGTAGGCTCTGACAGATTCATATTCCATATCACTCCGGATGGGTTCTGTAACAATAGCTTTTTCTCCATTTTCAAGCTCTACAAATTCATATCTATAGAATCCTCCCCTATGCTCTTTTACTTCCGGTTCAATATATGCCACCAAGACATAACCGTGTTTTTTATCTTCAATCAATCCGTAATCAAAGAACATTAAAGCTTGTCCCTGCTTTGTCATATGACTTTCTCTACCAAGTCCTTGTACATTGATAATAGGGGCTGCATTATCATCCGCTTCTCCTACAATACCCGGAAGATGTACAGATTTGAAAAGATCTAGAATATTTCCATATAAAGGCTCTGCAATATCATATGTGAAGAATCTAGCTTCTTCATCATATCCATATCCAAGTACCTGGGTTTCATATGGTTCCTCAGTTGTGGTAACGGCACAGTACCATCTGCCTTCATAATCGAATTTATAAAAGACTTCTGCATCCCTTATTTCTCTTTTGGAGTCAAACACCTTGACCGTGATTACTTCATCAGTATTCATTTTAAAATTACCCTTCCTATAATAAGTAATATTGTCATATGTACCGGATAAAACCAGTAGTATATCTTCTTCGGGAGCTGGACCTTTTTATCGAACGGTTTCAAAATAGCGATAAATATTATCGCAAATACCGCAAAGAACTGTTCAAAAGATTGCCTCATCACAAGTACATAGAAAGCCCACAGAATCACCAATGCAAGGAACATGCTGTAAGGATCTTCCTTACGTACCATAAGGTAATACATAGAAACAGCTGTCATCACACCATATATTCCAAAATCGAATCTTACGAAATGGTAAATTACAGCAGCAAAAAGAAGAATCGCCCCTGAAATCATGTACCTTTTAGGCTTATCCATGCCACTTTCCATAACATGTAGGACTGCTACCGCTAATAACCATGTGAGTCCTATGTCGATGGCCGTTCTCTGTTCCATAATGCAGTACGGAACTTCCGATACAACTGTAAGTGCTATAAGATTTGAAACATACCTTTTCAGAGATCCGTGTTCTTTTGAATAGTAGAATCCTCTTGCGATGCAATATCCATACAATGGCATGGCCAGTCTTCCGATATACCGGATCCACCTTATATCCTGGAAAAATATAAGCCCGATATGGTCCAATAGCATCGTTAATAGAGCAAGGAGCTTGATCATGATTTAGTTTCCATCTGCACGTCTCCGGTTTTAGAAACAGTACCATTTTCTTTTAGGATGTAATAGTTATGGGTATCCTTCATCAGATCATTGAACTGTAGATAAGATCTTCCATTGTAGTAATTTTTCAGCGGATCCTTCATAGTAGATAGCTGTGGCATGGTATAGAATCCATGAAGGTGGTAAATACTCTTTATCTGCTTAAACAGACTGTCGTATTCATTCCTGCCCATGATCTTCCCGTTTCCGTCATTTGAAAAAACAAAGATACGATATTCCCTGGAATGGTCTGGGTTCTGATCCTTTCCAAGAAGCAATACACCATAATATGATTTTGGATAGCACAGGGTATTGTAAGTAGTGGTTATACCCTTACCGCTTGTTGCCGTAAATGCAGTGTAATACCATTTGCCATCTACAGATACTCTCGGGGAAGTATTTCCCAGTTCGTCAACGATTGGATAACCGTCACTGTCATTTAGGGTTATGTCGTCGATCATCGGGTAGTTGATAGATAATAACGATGTAAGATACGTGTTGTATGCAGCAAGTGATGATTTCACTTCTCCTCTGCTAAGTTCCCGATCAGGGGATGCCTTGTCCTCACCGGACAGAACATAGAAAAGAATGTCATTGTCTATAGCTTCTTTATAGTCTGTATTCTGCGAAATATCTCCCAAAAGACTGCTTACATCATTAGAAATAGTTGATGGTGTAGCCTCTTTATCCTCTGTTTTCCAGACTCCCACAAGCTCAAACTGATTGTTGCTTGTGCTGTCGGTGAATGTACCGGTACCGATAGTATATCCTTCAGGAACATTCAAACTCTTTTCTCCGAGATTGATCTTAACATCATCGGTCGAAATGAGAGCATCATTCGGAATAAGCGACTGTTCTGTGTCGGCTTTTGTTCCGGAAAAGCTTGAAAAGCTGCATCCACTCAATGAAAGCACACACAATATACCAGCCAATACTGCTATTCTTTTTTTCATTAATTCTCTTTTTCCTTCTATTCTATAAATATACTCTTTTCATATTATAGTATGATGTACATACGTAGTCAATTATTAAGTGTAGCTCATGTATGTAAAAATACCAAACTTGAAGTGTAAAATTAAATTCCTTAACAATATACCCTGCGTTTTATTTAGTCTTACACCCTTATTCATATATATGACATTCATTCTATATACATCAGTACATGAAACGTCGCCAGATACATCTTCTCGCCAGGAATACGTTCGACAGCCATGGCAACTTTGTCGCCGACGTAATTCCTTTCTATGAATCGATTAAAGTATTCATAGAACTGTGAACTCTGGTATCCATTCGGATGTTCGCTTTTGTAATCAAGCCAGCAGTAAAACATGTTTACCCGGCTGCCTTTAGTCATCATCCTTTCGTAGTAGAGTTCAAAATCAGGCATAGGAATATCAACCTTCCTGATATTATTCGGAGGATAAATAAGTTCCTCCACCTGTGAAGGTTCCAGTTTTAGGAAGTCTTCCCAGGATAAACCGGATTCTTTGTACCGGTTCATGATTAGGTCTATGCCACTGTTACCAATGCCATAGCGTTGACGTATTACCGGATAGGAAACCTTATCGTTTCGAAGGCTGATAACGCCAACAATTGTGTTGTAGTCATGCATAATCATAGCTCCTTTCGTAATAAATTTTTAACTACGAAAAGAACTATATCATATATAAAATGTTTCCCGTTTAGTGCGGAAATGCTTCCCGAACGGGCGGAAATAGTCATCCCGTTTTAAGCGGAATCAATTTCCCGATGGAGCGGAATACGCATACAAATACGAGGGTCAATTTTCCGACCATTGTTCAACTGAGTTAGGCAAAAAATTTGACCATTCAGAGTATTTAAGCGGATAGGACAAGACAAAAATAAGCCCCCATTCCAAGTGGAACAGGGGTTTATGGCATTAGTATGGATTCCAAGTTGTATAATATGAAAAAAGACCATCAGGATTTTTATATAATCTTCCTTGAGAGTCAGACAAACAACTATCTGGACTTATGTAACCTTTATTAATGAGTGTCAAAGTATAGTCTACATAATCATCATAAAGCCAGAGATGCATTTGGTATCTTCCACGAGTGCTTTTTCCGTTGTAGTAATCGTCTTGACCATACCCATAGATCATAAAGTCAAGTTCATTATCACTTATAACACTGGATATATCGATAGATGTATGCAACCATTCCTTATCTTCTATAGTATGGTCAACGTACTGAACTTCAGCATGGTTTGCATCTATTACAATATCTAATCGATTTTTCATGTACTCTATGTAAGGATATTGATCGGTCTTAGGATAATAAGTACCAGTAAATCTGTAAAAAGATGAATCAATCTCGCCCGTATCATCATCAAAGTCTTCACACCAAAACCAACTACCATCTACATCTTGTATGTATGCTCCTGCATATGATGGGATAATCAGCATCATTACAGCAAGCATAGTTAATAAACAGATTGATATTTTTTTAGAAATCATAGTAATCTCCTTTATAAAGACACACCATACTACTGGTATTATCGTCACAAATATGAGGTTATATAAATTGATAGATTTCCCAAATACGAGGGTCAATTTTCCGACCATTGTTCAACAATAACGGTTGGTACCTTTATAAAGTTGATAGAGAATCACTCAGAAACTGTGAATATTCTCGAGCGGCGGAGCCGCCTGTCCGGGAGAGGCAGAGCCATGCTTCCGGTTGTGTAGAGCCGGTAGTTTTATGCCGCGAAAGGCTCTTGATATGAGTAGCACATGATAGGCTATTTGCCATGGCAATAGAGCTCAAAGCGCCTATTTGCCGCATTGCCGGACAATCATGTGTGATGGAGGCTCATGTCAAGAGCACCGTGGAATAAACTGCTGGCGGGTGGCTCTCACGTATCGGAATGGTGGCTCTCGAACTCCGGACAGGTGGCTCAACCGGCCCCGGATTATTCAAACTGCATATACCCATGCAAAACTAAGAGAAATATTTGGTCTTGACCGTCAAATTGTAATGAATGATTTATAGAAAAAAGTCCTTTTGGATAACATCCAAGAGGACTTTTTTCTTAACTGAAGCAAAATGATGAGTATGAGAATACAAAGAATTGTGTTTTAAATGTGTTTATATTGTGTTTAAGCTGTGTGTGAATCTAAGAGATTTCTTTGTGCCGTTAAAAATGCATCTAATGTGTCATACTCTGTAAGTATTATTCTTAAATTATCAATATCATCAATTCCGATTTCTATAGCCCTTCTCAGTATGTCGAAATTAATAAGCCGGGTTCTTCCATCTAATAAACTAAGTTTATATTCATATGTATTTGGAATAGAGCAAGATGGGCACTCTTCACAGAAAGACCATTCAAAATCAGATTTTATATTGAATACTTGGGCCGGATCCAAGTAATAATCATCTAGGGCATTAAGATCGTAAACACATATTTTTTTATCTATTATGTCACCTAATAGACAATCTATCTGTGATTGAAGATACTCATACATATCTTTCATATCCTTTAAATTAATTTTGTATACAGGCCCCTTCAGATTACGTTGTTTCAATGATTGTTCTTCTATATCACATATATTTGTGAATTTTAGAAGTGGCGGTTGATCAAGTATAGTGTATTTGCACTCTTTATATACACTGTCACCTATATGATATCTTAAGAAAAGACTATAGTTGGTGACTGTCATTTCACAACAACTACCAAGCTTTAACATTTGATAATATATATTTCTTGTAGGCTCAAAGACCTCAGAATATATTTTCATAAGACCATTTTCAATTCTACAATCAAATCGTATTTTGTAATTACGAGTGTCATTAAGAATATTTTTTGTATCTTCTATACGTTTATTGAGTTTTTTCCTTAATTCAAAAAATTTGGACGAAAACTCCGGCACGGGGCAATTTTTTAGTGTTGCAAAATATTTAGATGGTTGCATGCTAGAAGGATCATCATATATATAGAATTTTGTACTATCGGTTATTAGCTTATAAACTTGAGGAGAATCTTGATTTTTTACTAAAGCAGAAGCTTCAGCATATAAATAATCTGGATTATAAAGCATAGATAACCCTTTAAATCCGAAAAATGTTGCAGCATCAAAGCAATAGATATCTTCTAATAATGTTATGCATTTTGAAGAGGTAGGCTTTGGCTTTATGGTTTTTTCTTTAAATAAATTTATATCCAGTCCATCCAGTTTATTATCAAGAAGCTCTTTGTGAAGCGAGTCTATATCCATATTATTATCGATGGCACTCATTATGATTATATCTCGTTCATCCTCTTTGTTAAAAATTGAAAGATTATAGCATTTAAGACATTGGTTGGTGGCTTTGGATGATAATTTTAAAAATACGCAAATTGCAATAATAAGATCACGGTTAGAAGTTCTTCCATCTTCGCCATAGATTATATTTTTTATTCTTGTTTCACTATACCCTAAATTTAACCCCAGAGCCTTTTTTGTTAGACCGTTAGGAAAATTATCGTCGTCATCAAAATTAACTTTCATTGCCTTATTAACAATTAATGTAAATTTATTCTTAGCATCGCTACTAATAATCTCCTGAATCCAATCCTCGTTTGTATTTGTTCGGTGTATCACAGGTGGAGTTAGATTTGATTTTTTGTTCAAATTCCAAATTTCACTCATACTCATTTTATATACCTCGCTTATTGAACAATAAACCTAAGTTATTCATCTAAAGTATTACATAAAAATATCAGTTTGTCTTGATATTCGACACATTTACTGTGTCGAATGATATGGAAGAATAATTATTAAAGTCATATACTCCATATAAGAGTAAATTATCAGTGACAACTGAAGGAGGAAAAAATGAACACAGTATTGAATTTAATGCTTAGAAACGCAGTAAAAACAACACAGATTATTTCAGAAAATACAATTTCAACCGTAGCAACAAAGGTACTTCCATCTGGAGTCAAAGTAGGTATTTTTGTTATTGCACCTAATTATTTAGTAAAAGGAAAATACGGAGATTGTGTGCGTGATTTATCAAAATTAGGATTAAATCAAAACGCTATAGCAAAGTTGTTAGAAATATCTCCATCAACCGTATCAAGACTGGTTCATGAAATACTATAAAACAGTATTTCAACCTTTCTTCTATACTCTGGGCTGTCCCAAAGGGCAGTCCTTTTTGGTAAATAAACCCAAAACAAGGAATAATGTAAAGATTCACTAACTTGTGTCTGAAATGTGTATAACTTGTGTGTATGCTACGCTTAAAACATGCAAGCTATATTAATCAAGCCAAAGGTGATAAACTAGTATAATATCATATATTTATAAGCTGATGATTTGAGTATCCATTTCATCACTTTATAGGGAGGCCATATGAAGAAATTTTTAGCATTATCTCGAAGATTATTTTTAATGGGAACAATTTCTCTTGTAATCATAGTTATATTGGTCTGTTTAAAATACAAGGGGTTAGTTTTTAAAGGGTCAGAAATGATTGGTTCATATTATGCGTTATTTGCAATTGCTTCACCAGTTATATGGTTATTGCTATGGATTGTTTCGGCAGCATATATTAGAAAATTTGGTCAATCTGCGGCATATCAACAAACCATCAAGTTTTCAAAAACATTAGGGATTATTATCAAAGATGATATTACTGCCCCCTTTAGACTAATAATCGAGCAATTTGCATCAAGGAAAAAATTGATAAAATATTATAGTCAAGTAGTTCAAGACGAAATCGCCGGACCACTTGCAGATGGTTCAAAGGCTATTAATTTTTTAAAACTCCAAAGAATGATTATAGTTTATGCATTTTGTATAATTGGTATATTAACAACGGTATCTACAGTGGTTAATACAATGAAAGTAGTTTGACTAAATCCAATAAGATAAAAGAGCTGACCTATCCACGGTCGGCTCTTTCCTCACAAATACGAGGGTCAATTTTCCGACCATTGTTCAACCTAATATCAAGTACATACAAAGTTAATTATACATACTCGTTACCGTGAGTATTCTCATAATGAAAAAGGTAATTGTATATGGTCTTCCTTGAACATCCGACTACCCTTGCGAAAGCTGTAGCTGTAAGCTGCTTGGATCTATACAACGGATAATACTTGTAGAACTTATCAGGTAGATTTGAAGCATTCATCTTGGGTCTGCCTATCTTCTTCCCTTTCGCTTTGGCATTCTGCATCCCAGACTTTACCCTCTGCGATATGATATCCCTCTCCATCTCAGAGAATACTCCCCACATCATAAGCATCCCCTTTGTCATGGGATCCATATCATCACTCGTACAGTCCACGATGAAGCTTCCAATCACAAGCTTTATCTTCTTCTCCTGGACGAACTGCATGATATCGCATAGTTGCTTTGTGGATCTAGTGAGTCTTGAAACCTCAGTGGTAATGATACAGTCCCCTTTTTTTACTGTTTCAAGCAATCTGTTTAGTTCTACTCTGTCCGCAACGGTTCCATGCTCATACTCCCAGAATATATCCTTTTCATCTACGCCAAGGTTTTTAAGCTCTCTCTTCTGTCGATTAATATCCTGCTTGGTTGCATCCGTGCTGCATCTTGCATATCCATATGTCTTAGCCATACCCAAACACCCGTTAATGTGTAATATAAGGTTGATTTAATATTTTACACAAATCAGACCATATATATCCTCTTATTGCTATAAAGAAATATTAGAAAATAATGTGTAATAAATCAATTCTTTTTTTATACATAGCATCGGTAGGACTCTAGCCCCGAAGCAACGCATCTTCTAGAGGAATCTAATAATAACAATAACATACAAAAACCGGAGCAATTAATGCTCCGGGATATCACTTAGTTTTCAAAGCCAATATCTGAAAAATACCTATTTGACATTCGCTTAAGGACTTCCTCATCGATATAAAACATTTTGTCTTTAGGTCTATAACCAATTATTTCAAATTCAACCTTTTCTATTAATTCAGGCGATATTCGATCAACAGAGATACGCTGTGCAATATTGGTTCTTGGATTGAAAATCCCCAAGTATTTTACATTTTTAAATTCTTGATGAACTGAATGTAAGCCCATTCTCCAATATATTAAAAGCTGAAGCGTATGGCTTGTATTACTTGAATATTTAGATACTTTGAAATCCCATACTGTATCAGAAGTCAGATAGTCGCCATCACCTTTAGCTATGATTGTAGTGTAACCACCCTTTAGATCAAAACCCGAAAGTACACAAGGTCCATATTTTTCAAAGAACTTTAGAGAACGATTTACCATAGTGATAATATTTTCTAACGTTTCATCATTTGGATTTATTGTATCTACTGGCCTATACCCAAGTACACTGGATCTGTAAACCACATCATATCCGGAGAGTTTTAACGCACTTATAGCTGATTCCTTATCAAGTCCTTTTACTTTTGATATTAACTGCATTGCGTTTTCGTTTTCCTGGATTATTTTTGCTCCAATGAGCGAAATATTGAATGCTTCTATAACATCTTCACCTATCATAAAACGAGTTAGATAATCAACAGCTAACCCTATTAGACCTGCCGGAATATTCTCGTTGGGATTAAGTCCATCCAATCCATCATTTGAATTTTGACCTAAAAATATTTTTTCCATATCCCTAGGACGTATATAGCCACCACGAGGTTGCTTCGTCATTTTAACTCTTCCTGTAACAGATAACCCATATGAATTTAGATAACGGTATCTGCTATATTCTTCGGGAGTCATATATTCAAAAATATTTTTATAGAGTCTTTTCTTTTGAGTATCTATGACAGATTGATCTTCGTGTTTTATTTCAAAACTATCATCGTGTTTTTTTAAATCTGTTTTGAATTCTTTTCCCTCAACTCTGCTAACTAATGGTTCAATTTTCTCTTTTAAAATAGACTCATTGAGGTTCTCTTTCGATGCATTATCTTTATCGTAAAATGCATCCATAAAGGCTTTTATAGCCAGCTTCAAGCGTGAAAGAAAGGACATATTATTTCTCCGTTTTTGTGTTGCTATAACAGCAATTCACCTTTCGCATTATTCATCGACAGATTTTTTTCCAAAATAACGTGCAATCACAACAATGGATTACCTTATATATTCACTTGTAAAACATATGAAAAGCAAGAATGAAAAAGAATAATTCTTTTTATAATTACCAATCTGTGAAATATTAAAGTTATATTTATTCTCTAACTTAACGATATATAAATCAGAAATCATAAAAGATTGTATTTATAGGAGCAAATAATATGGATAATCTAAAAATATCTATAGACAAACACAAACCTCTGATTGTTTTTATCTTGAGAACTTTTGCATCGTTATCTATTATTATTGGAATGATAGTATTTTGGATGGCCGTATATTCCAAGATACCTGGTGGTTTAATTATAGGATTAATATATTTACTATCTGGTATATTGTCAGGTACTATTCTAACAGCATTATCTTTCATAGTAGAATATCTTTATTTGATTGTTATGAAATTATATTTTGATGCCAAAGATGTTAAAACTGACTGATATACTCCTTATATAAGAAGCAACTAAGAAAAAAGGCCGCTCAAACACAATAGCTTGAGCGGTCTAAATTTTTTTGTTTTTTTTGGTTTTTTTTTTGGTTTTATTTTTAAAGATCAATTTTAAAATCCGGATTACTGAATCCGTCAATTGTGAAGTAAGCACATGCATCGGCTGGCTTTACAAAAATTTCGATATCATGAGCAACGATGTAAGGATGTGAACTTATATATGCTTTTACTCGATCGAAAAGATCCTTTTCAGTATACTTCTTATCATTAAATTCAAACGTGAAAGACTTAAGGCCGATCTCAGGAGCAGTCTCTTTCTTAGCCGTTACAGTTGTCTTAACTTCCGCTTTCTTTGCAGCTGTTTTCTTTGGTGTTGTTGCCTTCTTTGTTGGTGTTTCTGTACTCTTCTTACGACCTCTCTTGGGCTTCTCTTCTGTTGTTACGTCTACGCTCTTTACTTCATCTGCCATGGTTTGACCCCCTTTTTTATCTGATAACACAATTATATTTAGAGGTCATAAAAAAAGAAAGACATATTTTTCTCTTCATACATTATATGGTCTTATCTACTCTCCCATCTTTAGTGTATATATCGACATTTCTAACGCCAGAATAACTTCTCACACTTGCCACTTCCATAGCTTCCAACACCTGTAGCATTTGACCTTTCATTTACAGTTTTCTCGCATCCACCTTACCTGCTGTAAAGAGAAGCTTACAACAACTTCTTATTATCGTAGAATACTTCTATTTAGAAAAAATTTAAACTCTCATAATAATTAATGGTCACATTAAAAGTAATGCAAAGAATCAAATCAGGACTTCATATCCTTCGAATCCCCAGAACTAATAACCTCACCGGAATCCGCATTTACAAATTCCACATGAATATTATCTACTTCTTCTCCGGAAAATACTGCGTACATACCACCGTACATGTATAGCGCCATAACTGCAAAGGATTCAGCAAAGTCCGGCTCCTTATTCTTGGTCGTAACAGTAAAGTTTGTAAAGTCATCATTGGCTGAAATAGCAGTGATATTCGGATAATTCTCCGAACCTATCATCTCCTGGAGAGAATCGTTAATTGATTTTCTCACATCAGAAATAAGCTCCTCATGCTGTGCCTTATTCATGACATAGGTTGCACTTCCATCGCTATTAAGAGTTATGGATTTGATTCCTTTTTTCTTTGCAAGATCATCAAGCTCTTCCTGTGTAGTTTCACCAATGAAGTCTTTCGGTATCGTCAGCGTTACATTGAAAAGTCCCTTGTCGACATCTATATCACCGAGTGCTTCCAGATTTTTAGTACCATCCTCCGAAGTCTGTTCAGCTTCATCTATTTTAGATTCAGCACTATTTTTAGTCTCTGTAGTTGTGCTCGTAACCACCTGAGGTTTTGATTCATCAACTTTGCTGCCACATCCAGAAAGTGCCGATATACCAATTGTAAATGTTAGTATTATGGCTATTACTCTCTTCTTCATAGCTTAAAACCCTCCTCCCGGTAAGACATCTTCGTAGATTGTAATCTACTGTGATAATGTCATACCGGGCTTTATACCAGTTTTTTGTTTGTTGCAGTACCGACTACATTCTCATCATATGTTACCCTTACTTAGTTACTTGGTAGAGAATGTGATTGGATCAGTATCCTTAATAGTCATAAAGGTACTACTATCAAAGATATGGAATTTCAGCTCAATCTCATCAACGGACTTAATATCATTGTTATCAAGGTCTGATTGCATAATGGTAATATCATTAATTGACATTTTGCCATCATAAACGGTTGCAGAGAAGAATGGTTGTACCATGAAGCCATTGATGGACATATCATCTGCCTGCACCCCAATATTTTTACCAGTATTGTTTTCGATGTAAAGAAGGACTGCTGTTCCCCAAATGCTGTTTTCATCAACATACTTTCCTACTATGCGTAATCCATCTTCATTATAAAGCTCATGCCCATCATCAAGCTTTACTGTTTCCATAGAGTCATATGCTGATGTCTTAATTGTTACACAGTCTGTATCAAATACGCTTTCATAGGTGTCACCATTAAAAACATGGAAATAAATCTCAATTTGACCCGGTGTATCAATACCGGCTTTTTCCATATTTCCGGAAAGGAAATTTAACGTCTCGTTAGCTTTTTTTCCTGCGGCAACAGTCTTTGAGAAGAGATCCGTTACCATATAATTATTGACAATGAGCGCATTACAGGAAATACCAAGGTTTTTGTCACTGTCATTTTCGATGAGAACCTTAACACCAGGTCCCCAAATCGGATCTACAACATATTCCTTAGCAGTGACCTTCAGACCATCCTGATCAATCAGAACCTGTTCTTCAATGGTGATATCATCTTTTGCCGCTTCTGTTGGTGCTTCTGTTGCCGCCTCAGTTGCTGCCGTTTCTTCGGTTTTAGCCGCTTCTGTTGCAGCACCGGCATCTGCTTTTTCTTGTGTTATTGCCTTAGTTTCCTTCGTACCAGAGCCACTTGAACCGCTCCCAAGAGACATAAATGCAAAAACCGCCAGCAAAGAAATTAGACCAACGACTTTACCTACTTTTTTCATGATTATTCCTCCGTTCATAAAAATATATTACATATATAGATATCGTACAAATCACAAACTCCATAATGATATCAAGGATATCAAAGCTTCCCGGAGTCTGTGGTAATAACTGGAGCAATTCTATAAGAACAATAAAACTTAAACCTATAATATATGCAGTTCTAATCTTGCTTCGGCCCAGGTAAAACACTAAAGAAAAGGTCAGAGCATAAGCCCATAATATGTCACACAGATAGTACCTCACGAACCGCTCTATCCCCTTTGGGGATCCTGGTACTATACCCGGCGACACATTAAAAAGACTAAATATGAACCTGGATATATAAGCATTTGGCCGCCAATATAAATAAATAATTGTCCCGATCAGAAGCGGAATGCCTATATTGCATAAATAAAACAGGTTTCGTCTCATGCCATGCCGATAATAAAATATATTGCGGAAATAATTGACGCGATTATAATTTCCTTCTTTGTTTTCATAGCTGCAAGTAAGAACACTATGCCAAAGATACAAGCCATAACGCCCCAAATACGTAAATCTGTAAAGCTTCCGGAAAACATCCTTGAAAGGAAGAATGCAAACCAATAAAATACACAGCTTGTTATCGGTCCACCTTTCTTTTGGGAGTTCCTGGTTAATAATCCGACCAGACCGCCAACAAAAAAGCATACTGAAGTGATAAACCCGGCCGAACCACTTATCTCTCCGGAATTACTCATCATATTTGATGCTCCGGCCGCACATGACTGAAGTGATATTAACGGAAACAGCACCAATGACAGGATGCCGATTATCATCCTTGCAAGTGCCCAATTACCTTTGTTGGGTTCATCATAATTATGTGTTTGTTCCATACGATCTTCCTCATTTAGCTGAATTATACCATACAACAGTGTCAAATATCATCTGATCCGCATGTGGTCAGAAGAGGGAATCCGTACTCTTCCATTAGCTCATCAACTCGCTCGACATTTTTAAATCTCTGATTTATCGCTATTATGATCACGGAGTCCCTGGGGATTTTTGAGTACAGAATAGGCATTGAATACAGCGTCAGTGCCGTCTGGGTATCTTTGAGAGAAAACCCGGCCACGATGCATATTCTTAAGATGATGTCTCTCTGTACGGTTTTCTTTTCGCCGGATATAAGCTTATATCCATATCTTTCCGGTATTCCAGCTTTGTCAAAAACTTGCTGCTGAGTCAGTTTTTTTGTTTTGAACTGCCCTCGCATGAACTCAGCAAAGGGTTTGTCGTTTAGATACATGGAATCCCGGTTTTCTTCCAGGTAATTTTTCAGTCCATCCGGCTTTGTCTTACTTAGGATAGCCTGCAGTTCATTCGTTGTTTTTTCTTTCATAACTACACCTTTTGATATATCATTACAATCAGATGCAATACTTGATAAGGATATGTATAAATGGATTTAAGTGAAAGATGCAATTATTCATACTATGTTCCTGTTGCTCCAATAAATGAGGAACATGAAGTCTGGCTTGTCCAGCATGCCGAAACAGGGAAGTTCTATGTCAGAAAATCAACCCATTACTATAATTTGGCTGTTTTTCAGTTCCTTAAGGAAAATCCTATCCCTAACATGCCTAGGATCTTTGAGCTGTTTGAAGATGATGGCACTCTCCATATCATTGAAGAATACATATCCGGAACCACCCTTGAAGAACTCGTGTTAACACAAGGGCCTTTTAGTGTGGCCATCACAGCAGAATGGACGCACCAACTCTGTGAAATATTAAAAGGTCTTCATAGCTGTACTCCGCCCATAATCCATAGGGACATCAAGCCCTCAAACATCATTCTTACTTATGACGGTAAAATCAAACTGTTGGATCTTAGCGCCGCCAGGCAATCAAATTACGATAAATCACAAGACACGGTCATTATGGGAACTGCCGGGTATGCAGCACCTGAACAATATGGTTTTTCATCCTCATCTGAGTCAACGGACATATACGCTGTCGGGATCCTCATGAATAAGCTGCTAACCGGTAAATTGCTAAATGAGCAGGCCTATACAGGTGAATTATCAAAAATCATCTCAAAATGCACTCAGCTGGAGCCATCAAAGCGATATGAGCGTATTGATCTTTTGGACAAGGACCTTTACCGCTACTTAGACAATCCTCCGATAAAAAGGATATCAATCAGAGACTATCTTCCACCAGGATTTCGTTCAGGTAACATCGTGATAATGCTTCTAGCTCTTCTTGGTTATTGTCTTGTGTTATCCGTCGCTTTAACTATGACAACGAAAGCCACAACGCCACGAATACTATGGGCTACCCGGATTTCTACTGCACTCGGTTTATTAAGCATGATCTTCTTTTCAGGAAACTATCTTGGATGCCAAACATATTTGCCTTTATCCCGTAGCAAGAATCCTGTGCTCAGAGTCATAGGAGTGATAATTTGGGATGCAGTCATATTCTGTATCTGTGTTTTGATTGGAGCAACTTTCACATAATACCTATTGCAACCAATTAGGTGTGAACGACTGAATTCATTATAACATAGCGTTTTCAAGAATCTTGCACCCTGCAAGGTGGCAATTCGTGGGCAATTCAATCATTTCAACAACTTGCTCTTTTGAGCCTGCGGGGGCATTTGGGGGCGCAAAGCCCCCTTAATGATTATTCGAAGTTTCATTTTAAGCTCTTAAGAAGTCCGCACTATGATAGATGAGCGATAAGAGCATCTAAATTCTTTCAACTTGCTCCTTATCGCCATGAGATAAGGGGTGCGGACGGTAGCAACAGTCAAGAGACAGTACGCTGGCATAAGCCGGGCAGCTCTTGACTGTTGCTATCAAAGAGCTTATCCATTCCCATTCACAAGTACTTGTCCGAAGTCCTTATCTGAGTCATTAGCATATACCAGATGCCAATGGAGATAATAATCTTCCTGGTCCTGATGTCCTACCACGCATATGGGGCTGATCTTATCAGCTACCACCATTGCTTCATAAAGTTGTTTTCCAAATTCAACGTTAGCTTCATTGAACCTTCTTGTTTCATCCATAAGTTCTATGCGTAGCATCCTTCCTCTTTTGAGGAAATCACTTTCTTTATCGATCCTTTCACGGAGAAGTTCCGCAATCCCTGATAACTCATTCAACGTTTTATCAAAGAAGATTATCTTTCCTTTATTGATATCTGATTCGAAGTATATCGCAAAGTTCCCTTTAGAACTATGATTAGTCCATCGCTGGGCCTTATCACAGCGAAATAAATAATATAAATGATTCCTTATATGAGCTGCGTCTTTAAATCGCAGCTCTTCCTCTACCCTAATATTCATCGTATTATGCTTCTTTCCAACCATTCGAAGTATCAGCCGCAAATCCTCAGATTTGCGGAAAAATTTCAGTTTAAGAGAGTGACATCCCTGCCACTCCCTTAAACCTTATAAAGAGATTCTATATTTTAGATAGCCATTGCTATTGGGGCATCTGATAAAATATCTTCTTCTGCAACCTCATTTGCATTAACTTCCTGAATCATACGAGCAATGTCATCCATACTCATTTCATCGGTATGAGGAACAACGATGCATTCATGTATTGATGATGGGATGATGATTACTTCATCAACATTCATCCTCTTTTTGATTTCTGCCTTTGCGGTTTCCGTAAAGACTGAATAAGCACCATTGCACTTGCTGTGATTTGAAACAACTAGCATTTTTTCATCCTCGGATGATTCCATAAAAGCTGGGTCATAACCCATCATTTCCTTTAAGGTATCAAACATCCCCTTAACTTCAACATCCTTTTCAGAATTAGCCTTTGCTACTCTCCAAAGCTCTTCTTCACTTATGTTCATGGTAGCAAGTAACTGTGGTGTAACTCTGCAAGTCGCTCTTCCTATATCTGATTGACTTACATCAATAACCACTGTTAATGTGAGTCCGTTCTCCTGTCTATTGATACAGTTCTGATACGTGTTAGCCTTGGAGCAAACAATCTTTGCATTTTCAAGGCAGTAATCTCTGTCATTAATAAAGGATGTATAACGGTCTGCATCATCATCACTTAACTTGTGACTCTCTGCAAGTTCTATAACCTTATCAACCGTATCTGCAACAGAACAATCCTTATCATAGAAACTGTCCAAATAGATGTTAGGTCTTACAACACCCTCTCCAACAGTGACTCCTACATGAGGGACACCATTTTTAGAAACCTCTGCAATCTGTGCAGAATAACCACGCTCATTAAGCTCCCTAACAACCTCGTCAACAAAAAACTTCTTTTCCATAAAATTTACCCTTTCTGCCTATTGGCACTAAACTATATTCCGCATAAGGCGGTTTCTCTTTACATTGTCTATTATAGTATATGGTACATACATTGTCAAGTTTACGGGTAAATTCCTATGTATATATAAAGAACATAATAAGTCTTTACAAACCCGCACAGCGGCGGCATTCTTGTCCTTAGAGCCTGCAGAGGTGTCGGGGGCGCAAAGCCCCTGACAAATAACTAATCCAACGTTTTATTAATGCCCTGTCATAGTCCGTGGTACAATCAGAGGGGCGATGAGGGTATGAAAGACCTTTTTCTTATCCTCGTCGCCACTGCGATGGGAACACGGACGGTAAATCAGTCAAGTGACAGTACGCTGACCTTTAGGTCGGGCAGCACTTGACTGATTTACATGACATGGGCAATCCTTCATTAAGTTTCTTATTAAGGATTTATATTAAGATTTTTATTCGAGGTTCCATTAGAACTACTATTCAAAGTTCCATTCCATTAAAACTTTTATCCGAAATAGGTGAATGCTCCGGATCTGATTTAGCCACCTGACTGGTGTATTTGAAAGCAATCATTCCTGGTAGCTCACTTGAACCGGTAGACTGGCTCTCTCCAAACCGGACAGGTGGTTCCGCTGCACGAGAGTATTCAAAAGAGATACTGTGTTACTATAATAATACAGGATGAGACCGTAATTTTGTTATATACCAAATATAGGTGCCGAAGACTCCTGCTTCGACCACTAACATATCTAAAAATCGGCTGTTGAAGCGTCTTCACTATCTGAATACAGATTCTTTAAAGTCACTCCAGATTCATTTTTCCAAAGCAATCTCCCATTCAAATTACTACCCAGAATACATGAAGCCGCTGTTGATGGGGAAGCGAATATATATTCTGAAGTGAATTGGCCATTAGAAACTACTCCATTATCTAAAAGTTCCTGTCTAAGCTGTATAATATTAGTTTTACAAGAAGGCAGCTCGGTCTGCGCAAATAAAGATCCTGTATTTACTTTTAATCTCTTGTCCTTTAAATAATAACCAGTCGCTTTTATATCATTGGAATCAAGATATAAAAGCATTTGATCGTCTATTTCTACCGTAGAAAATTCAACAGGCCATATTTTTATGAATTCATTATATATTTTCTTAGTCCGATCTCTAATTATTTTTTCATTCCATCGATCATTGTCATCGAAAAGCTTTATAACTTCTTGTGCAACATCCAAAGAAGCATACCTTCTCATCCCTTTTGTCCTACCATTACCATCCAGTTTCTCTTTCATGGTCTTATTACTAAGGGAAGAGTTTAATTTGCGATTAAGAATAGTCATATTACCAATCTCATATATCGCTGCTCGCCTAACCTCTCTTGCATTTTCTTCATCTTCAATCAGTTTTTCAGTATCTGCAGTAACAACCTTAACCTTATCTATTCCCCAATTGTTTTCCCAAGACTGAGGCATAATATGCTCAAGGCTATATGTATACTTTAAATCTTTCAAATCAAATTTAGAATCATTTGCCCTACGGTAAAGTTCTATCCAAAAAAGTAGCAACGTAGCAATCTTATTACTTGGAACATTACAAAGCGCCTTGATAACAGCATTATCATCCAGTAATTCTCTTTTGGCGCTCATTTCATTTTGTATACTAGTCTTGCCTGCAATAAGTAACGCACAAACTTTATTGAAATTCTTAGTACTTGCATTACACAAAATATGGCGGATTACCATTGTTTCAATGTTCTTTAACTCATCAAGAAGATCCTTGGGTAGTTCTCCCTCATCATTTGCTGGATATTTTTTCAACAACATAAGGATATAGGAATGGAGCGTAGAAACATCACATACAGAAAGAATATGAAACAATCTCTGCACATTATTACAATACTCAAAGCATGTAGTTGAATCACTGACAGTAAAATACTCTTTATATATAATCCCGTATTCAGCAATTTCCTTAACAAAGTCATAAAGCTCAGACTTATTCAATCTAGCTGAATAACTTTTATAAACGTCAGCGAGATCCGACATATTATTCTTATCCGGATCAAAAAAACCTTTGATAAGAGCTACACAATGAAGCAAAAGTTCAAGATTGTCTCGTGAAATACGTCCCATGCGCTGTTCAGTGGACCAATACTTTGAAATAGCTGAATCAGAAATGAAAATCTTTTCCCAATAATCTTTATATAGATTAACTACCTCTGCCTGACTGTCTTCATCTGAACCAGCAAATTCCATTGCCTTTTGAAATAATGCATTTTTTATAGTATCAGCACAGGTCAGTCTTACTCCTGAGGAATTAACAGAATCAAATATGGCCTGCTCATTTTCATCAGGCTCAAGATCTATTTTGACCAAGAACTTCTGTTGTTTACTTAGCAAAAGATTCCATATTTTTGCAGCTTGATCCGAATCATCATGAAATCTATTGTTAAAATACTTATAACATTTTAATATTCCACTATCTGTAGCAGGAAGGTCTTTCTTTTCTTCACTATCCAGAACTACTTTGCTAAGTTTGTCTTTTATAGAACCATCAATAACTGAGATAAAATCCTTAGAATCAAGTCGAGAATGAAGAATTTTCACTTCTTTCTTTGTGGAAAGCTCATTTTCTTTGTAATACAGCATCATCCGTAGTTTCGTATTGGTTTCTGAAACAATTTCTTCTGGAAGCGCACTGAGATCAAGATTATCATAACAAGCTTTAAGCAGAATTGTTAGCGTTGTCAGTCTTTGTTGACCATCAATAACTGAAAATCTCTCAATCTGCCCTGATACAGTATGTATTCGCTTAAGAATAATCGAGCCTAAGAAATGACTTTGTTTATCATCAATCAGATTTTCGAAAAGATCCTCCCAGTTTTTTTCACCCCACACATATGGTCTCTGAAAATATGGTATTTCCAGTCTCATATCCTTTTGCAAAAAGCCAAGCTCAGTCTCATGTGCCTGCATATGTGTTTCCTCCTAAATATATTCCTTATTTATACACTTTTTTTAATTTATTGTCTTAATTCCATTGAATACATATCTTAAATGTATAATAAGCGTGGCTATAATCAGTAGACACGCTTATTATTGTTTTTATATGTTATATACTCATTTGTTTTTAAGCTCAGGAAACAACTCCTTTAACTTTTTCTCAAGTGCATTTGCTTCAGTATATTGAAGAGTATCACAGCACCTGATATTGTGTTTCTCTATTTCGTGATCCTTGCTGAACCCAAGAATGTAAGATAGACATATCCTATAGATAATCTCTGTCGGAGCCAGACCATAAACCTGCTGTGCAAAGATATGGTTAAGTCTTTCACCATCATCAGGGTATTGCTTTTTTATTTGCTCGCTCTGATAAAGCCTCTTCACTATTTCTGTAATGTACATTCCTGACTTCATATAAAGATCTGCAAACGTGTGATTCGGATCATCGAAGCAACCCGGATTCTCTGCCTCTAATCGATTAACCATATCTTTGACCACCCATTTTGGTGTGAAAATTTGGTTTGTTTTCTGTGGAGGAATATAATCAAATATATCCTCTTCTTTTCCAGGTTCAAAATAATTAGCAAGGGCAACCTTCTTAGCCATAAATTCCTTCACGGAGTCATTGAATACAACCGGATCGAATAAATGGCCGTAATAGTCTTCTTCTAAACCAGTCTCCGGATTCTTAACCTTACCGCCATCACGAAGCAGCCTAAATGCTTCCAGAGAGATACTTGTCACATCCCTAAATACCTGATCAGGGATTATCTTGTCGAAGTTTTCTAATGTGGTCTCTTCGTCACCATAAGCCATAAGGAATGAAGGAATGGTTCTTGAAAACCCTCGCAGATGATCCTTTATAGAATCTTCAATTGTCCGTTTTCTCTGTTCTCTCTTTTCAGTCTCTACAGTCTCTACAACAGTCTTTCCTGCATTTTCAACAAAAGATTCTACTGATTCTTTGATGGTATTCTGCAAAGTCTCTACTGCTTTTTTCTGTTGCTCATCAATCATCTGATTGATGGTCTGCATTTCTTCTTTAGTGGAAGCTTCTGCAAGCTTTTCCTCACGCTCTTTCTCAAGTGTTCGCTGCTGAATTTTAAAATCTCCAACGGCTTTACCTACAACTGCATGAGTCTCTGTCTGAAGCTTGCGTTCCAAGCCTTTCTTTGTTGCAGTAGACAGCTCTTTGCCATACTGTTTCTCGGCAACATTCAGAATATGATCTGTAACTTCTGTCTTGAATGTATTTGATAACTTTTCTATAAGCTCTTCTTCTTTTTTAACTGAATCTGTTTTCTCAGGAGCCGTTTTTTCAATAACATCGGTTATTACGTCGTCTATTTCACTTTTATCATAAATCTTGTCACCGAACATATCGGCAGCTTTACCAATGACATAATCCTCGTCAAGCTGAACCTCTCCTTCATCATTTAATGAGAGATCTTCAGCAACCTGGGAATTAACTTCAAAATCATCCTTTGAAGGTGCTATGGCTGTAAGAATATCTAATACTTCCTGTGGAGCATTGAATACCCTGCCAATGTTCTGGAATAAGAAGTCTGACATAAATCCACGTCTTACTACTTCCTGAGATTTTAGCTTTCTCGGTATAGAAAGAACCTTTTCAGCATCAAGCTCAATCATCTCACCTTCCGCATCTTCTGCGTATACCGGGAAGAAGTTTAAAAGCTCTCTGACATGCTGTTTGCGTGTATCAGAGTCTCCTTTATCTCCTGACGTATCATCAGAAAGGCCGTTAGCTATCTGCTCGTATATGATAAGAGTTCTCGCTGGATCAAAGTCAAAGACATAGGCATTTTCTTTTCTGTAATGTTCTGTTCCTTTTGTGAAAAGACATGGGTTTTGTGCTCTGAATGCAGCCTGCATATAAAGGGCCGGACTCTTAAGGCTAGACAGCATTAATACGGCAGACCATTCCGGGATAGTTACACCGGTTGTTAATTGGCCAACAGATAAAGTTATTGTTTTGTCGTGCTCTTTAATAGCCTTGTTAACCTTATCAAAAGCTTTCTTTATTTCAGCATCATCAGCTTCCCTATCCTCGTCAAGCCTTCCATCACCTGCGGCAAGAACAATCTCATAATTTTTAAATACTGGATGATTATTAAGCTTCTTTGCAAGAGCCTTTGCACTATCTACTCTATTAAGAAGCCATAGAGTATGTTTAAGCTCATCCCTTAGATCATCAGTAGAAAATGGAAACTTCTCCTGAGATGTAAGAGCGTCAAGGAACATATCTACAGAGTCATCATATACAAATTGTCCATTGTTCTTTGTAGAGAAGAACTCGTTTAGGTCGAAGGCATACTCTTCTGTCTCTCCGTTAATCTCAACACCTTGAGACAATTTATCTCTTATAATCTCTGACATCTGATAAGTAAACATATTAAGTCGAGGAAGCTTACCATAAGGATTCTCTTCTCCGGGTTCTCCCTTAAACTCCCTCTTTGCTTTTTGCTCATCAGCATATGTCCAGTTATATATTGCGTCTCTTGAGAATTTGTCATTTGCAAGAGCCTTAAAAGGTGTTCCGGAAAGATGTAAGGTATGATTACGTTCAATATGATCAAATGCTACGTCGGTTTTGTAGGTATCGACGCCTTCGTGAGCTTCATCGATTACAAGAATATCCCAATTTGTATCACGTACTTCTTTGAGCTTGTCATACTGACCACCAAAATAAATGGAACCCTTTAGATCTTGTAAGCTTATGAACTCGATACATCCACAAAACTCATTTTCATCTGCATGAGCGGCATATTTCTGGTATTCCTCACGGCTCATGACGTAAGGATGTTTCTTTCTATCCTGTATTCCATCAACGGTACTTACAAAGTGATACC
>Ga0256405_10002838_pt1 | contig 37763 bp, 28 predicted proteins | sample RumenRJG_02DNA_FD_189096 | JGI IMG/M metagenome (GOLD analysis project Ga0256405, IMG submission 189096) | Bovine rumen microbial communities from Lethbridge, Alberta, Canada - RJG_02 | ecosystem: Host-associated > Mammals > Digestive system > Stomach > Rumen | place: Canada: Alberta...
AAAATTGAGGTTAAAAGGAATGAGCCCGGTACAATACCGAGCTCACTACTATAAAGAGTTGAATAATTAATGTTTAATTTAGTGTCCAACTTTTCGGGGTCACATCACAAGTGATTGCCTCCCTTTTTTATTGTCTGTTGGTTATCTTCAGATAAGATCGATGCTTCGCTTCACGAACTTGTTGAGTGCTTCGCCTCTCAGCAAGCCATTCTGTAAGAGCGCCAAGTCAATGAGTTGGCTAACTACTTCTGGTTTGGCTTCTTTGATGCTCTGCTTGATGAGCGGATGGTCGGTGTTGAGCACCAGGTTGAGCATTGTCGGCATTTCTCCATAGAACGCCATGCCCGGCTGCAGGCGCGACATGTCCTTCATGCGTCGCATATACTCACTCTGCGTCATCACCACGGGTGCTGCAGTCTCGCCCAGTGCCTGTGGCTCCACGTTGAACTCGATTTTGTCAATCTTCGGCAGAGCGTTCTTGAAGGTTTCGGTGAGTGACTTCTTGTCATCCTCTGGCAGTTCTTCCTTCTTTTCATCATTCTTCACGATGAGTTTATCGACCACATCAGAATCGACACGGGTGAATCTGCTCTTCTCAAACTTCTCCTCATAGAGGTTGCACATGGCTGGGTCGAGTTGACCGTCCATCAGCAGCACATTGTAGCCCTTGGCATTGGCGGCATCGATGTAACTGTACTGGTCGTCCTTGTTGTTGGCATAGAGATAGATGAGGTTGCCGTCCTTGTCGGTTTGCTCACCCTTGATGAGGGTCTGATACTCCTCGAAAGTGTACATCTTCCCCTCGGTGTCCTTCAGCAGGGCGAAAGCCTTGGCCTTGTCGTAGAAGTCGCTCTCTGAGAGCATGCCGTAGTTGATGAAAATCTTGATGTCGTCCCACTTCTCCTCAAACTGCTTGCGGTCGTTCTTGAAGATAGACGCCAGACGGTCGCTCACTTTCTTTGAAATGTAGGTGGAGATTTTCTTCACGTTCGAGTCGCTCTGCAAGTAACTACGGCTTACGTTCAGCGGAATGTCGGGCGAGTCAATCACACCATGCAACAGGGTCATGAAGTCAGGCACGATGCCCTCTACGTTGTCGGTCACAAACACCTGATTGCAGTAGAGGTTAATCTTATTCTTCTGAATGTCGAGGTTGGTCTTCACCTTCGGGAAGTAAAGAATACCCGTCAGGTTGAAAGGATAATCGACGTTCAAGTGAATCCAGAACAGAGGCTCATCGCTCATGGGGTAGAGTTTCTTGTAGAACTCCTTATAGTCCTCATCCTTCAATTCTGAAGGTTTGCGAGTCCAGAGTGGGGTGGTGTCATTGATGACATCGTCCTCGTCGGTCTCCACACTCTTCTTCTCCTTGTCGTCCCACTTCGTCTTCTTGCCAAAGGCTACAGGCACGGGGAGGAAGCGGCAGTACTTGTTCAGCAACTCGCTGATTTTGTACTTCTCCAGGAAGTCCTTGCAGTCGTCATCGATGTACATCACGATGTCGGTGCCACGGTCAGTCTTCTCCGCATCCTCGATGGTGAACGAAGGACTTCCGTCGCAACTCCACTTCACAGCCTTCGAGCCTTCCTGCCAACTCTTCGTGATGATTTCCACCTTCTTGCTCACCATGAACGAAGAGTAGAAGCCCAAGCCGAAGTGGCCGATGATAGCGTTGGCATCCTCCTTGTATTTGTCGAGGAAGTCGTTGGCACCCGAGAAGGCAATCTGGTTGATGTACCTGTCAATCTCCTCTTCGGTCATGCCGATACCACGGTCGCTCACGGTCAGTGTGCCCTTGTCCTTGTCGATGCTTACACGCACAGTCAGGTCGCCAGCCTCCTCCTTCAACTCACCCTTGCTAGCCAGCGTCTTCAACTTCTGCGTGGCATCCACGGCGTTGCTCACAATCTCACGAATGAAAATGTCATGGTCACTATAGAGAAACTTTTTGATGACGGGGAAGATGTTCTCGGTTGTAACCCCGATGTTACCTTGTTGAGCCATAATGCTATTTACAATTTGACAATTTACTATTTATATTTTATTTTCGTTATGGGAGAAGAGGCAAAAAAAATGCCAGCCATTTCCATGACTGACATTTTGTCGGTGCTATCATTGTCTATTTCTTTTTAATGACAATCCTGTCATCTTTCAATTCTGCCAGAATTGTGTCGCCTTCGTGTACTTGCTCCTCGACAATGCGCTCGCTGATGCCGTCTTCCAGATGCTGCTGAATGGCGCGGCGCAATGGACGGGCACCAAACTGTTTGTCGTAACCTTTCTCGGCAATGAACCTCTGGGCTTCCTTTGTAATTTCGAGGTGCATGCCGAGGTCTTCGATGCGCTTGTACAGGCCTCGGAGTTCTATGTCGATGATTTGGAGGATGGCATCGAGTTCCAGTTGGTCGAAAGTGATGATTTCGTCAATGCGGTTGAGGAACTCAGGAGAGAACTGCTTGTTGAGAGCCTTCTGAATGACGGAGCGAGAAACTTCCTTGTCATCCTTGTCGGCCATGGCTGCAAAACCGACACCTCTGCCAAACTCTTTCAGTTGGCGGGTACCCACATTGCTGGTCATGATGATGACTGTATTGCGGAAGTCTATGGTGCGCCCCTGCGTGTCGGTCAGACGACCATCGTCCATCACTTGCAGAAGCAGGTTGAACACGTCGGGGTGTGCCTTCTCTATTTCGTCTAACAACACAATGGAGTAGGGTCTGCGACGTACTTTTTCGGTCAGCATACCGCCTTCTTCGTAGCCCACATATCCCGGAGGGGCACCTACCAGTCGGCTGACGGTGAATTTCTCCATGTATTCGCTCATGTCGATACGGATGAGGGCATCGGTGGAACCAAACATATGTTCAGCCAATTTCTTTGCCAAGAAGGTTTTTCCAACACCTGTAGGTCCGAGGAACATGAACGTGCCGATGGGACGGTTGGGGTCTTTCAATCCCACGCGGCTGCGTTGGATGGCATTGACTAATTTGTCAACGGCAGCATCCTGTGCTATGACGCTGTTTTTCAATTCTTCACGCATACCTTTTATACGGATGCCCTCAGCATTGGCCATCTTGCTCACAGGAATACCTGTCATCATGGAAACGGTTTGCGCCACTTGTTCTTCGGTTACTTTTTGCCGTTTGTCTTCCAGTGTGTCTTCCCAGCGCTTCTTCATTTGTTCCAGTTCATCACTGGCGAGTTTTGCACGGTCGCGATAAGTTCCTGCAAGCGCATAGTTTTCATCTCTGACAGCATTTTCTTTCAGCCGGTTGAGGTCAGCAAGTTCTGCTTCCTTGTCTTCAATCTCTTTGGGTACACAAATGTTTTTGATGCGTACGCGCGACCCGACTTCGTCCAATACGTCAATTGCTTTGTCGGGGAAACTACGGTCAGTGACATAGCGTTCTGTCAGTTTGACGCATGCCTTCAATGCCTCGTCTGTGTAACAGACATTGTGATGTTCCTCGTAGCGGTCTTTGATGTTATTGAGAATAGTCAGTGTCTCTTCTGGGGTGGTTTGTTCTACAATCACCTTTTGGAAACGGCGTTCGAGGGCGCCGTCCTTCTCAATGCTCTTTCTGTATTCATCGAGTGTGGTGGCTCCGATGCACTGTAACTCGCCACGTGCCAAGGCTGGTTTCATCATATTGGCGGCATCCATCTGCCCGGCTTGGTTACCTGCACCGACAAGCGTGTGAATCTCGTCGATAAAGACGATGATGTCAGGGTTGGAACGTAGTTCGTTGATGATGTTGCGCATGCGCTCTTCGAATTGTCCGCGATATTTTGTACCAGCTACAACGCTCGACATGTCAAGGCTGACGATGCGCTTATCAAAAAGTACACGTGCCACTTTTCGTTCGTTGATGCGTGCAGCCAATCCTTCCACAATCGCGCTTTTGCCCACTCCTGGTTCACCAATCAGCACGGGGTTGTTCTTCTTTCGACGTGAAAGGATCTGTGCCAGGCGCTCTATTTCAATTTCGCGTCCTACCACAGGGTCAAGTTTTCCCTCGGCTGCCGCTTTGGTGAGGTCGAAGCCAAACTTGTCGATGGCAGGCGTGTCAGAATTACCTTTCTTTGTGGTCTTCGAAGTTGTTGTATTGTTTAAGGCTGGTGCAGGTTCCCCGCTTGATGGTGGTGGGGTTCCTTCCTCATCCTCATCTTCTTCGTCAAAGTCAATGTCGTTTTGTGGTTGTGTGGGGGCTTTTTGTGTGCTTAACGAATCGTAAAACTCCTTGTATGTCACATCGCAGTCATTCAGTACGCGTGCCACCGTGTTGTCGTGTTGTTTAAGAATGGCAAGCAGCATATGCTCAGCATCACTCTCCTCGCTTTTCAACAAACGTGCTTCAAGCACAGCCAACCGCATGATGGTTGTCGATTGCTTGTTGAGAGCAATGTCGGTGGAAATCAGGGCTTGACCATTGTCTCTCACGGTACGTTCCAGCACCTCCTTGATGGAAGGGATGTTGACATAGAACTTTTTTCGCAACAAGTCTATGGCGCGACTTTCGCCGTCACGAATCATCCCCAACATCAGATGCTCAGGGCCAATGTAGTCATTGTTGAGTCTTAATGCTTCCTCTTTGCTGTATCCGAGGATACGTGTGATTCTTTCAGAATATTTGTAGTTCATCTATTGGATGTAATCGTTTGGTGAATATACAAACAACACTTTCAACAAAACAGGTGCCGAAGAATGTCATTGTAGCCATTTTGTCAGTCTCTCAATGATTTCTGCCTTCATGTCTTCGGGCATGTTACTGATGCGACTGCCATGACTGCCTCTCGGTTGCACATAGACACGCATATTCTTTTTTTTCTTGCAATTGAGCCATGTGCATACTCCGCTGGCACTCCAAGGGTCAATCTCTCCGTATATAAATATATGTGTAGGGTCTTCTTTCTTGAGGAACTTCACTGTTCGTTTATAGAGTGTAGCGTCAAATTCATAGTGTCTTAAACTGTCGGGTAGCATGATTTTTTTCAGATATCCTTTGGTGCTCTTCAGCGAAGTCCATTTCTTAATGGGCTTGAGCGAATATCCGTAATAGCCCAGTTCCTTGATGGCTTGCACATCGAACGGCATATATTTGTTGGGATAGCGGAAGTAATCTGGTTCTGCCACATTCATGAGGTTGCTGAACCATGTATTGTCGTCATCGTCCAGCGATGGAATGGTGCTGACTGGAGTGCCCCATTGCCATAGGGCGAAGGGATACTCGAGCACACAATAGTCGTAGATGTCTTCTTCTGGAAGATAGAAGTGATAGTCGTGCTTGGTGCAATACTCATGGAAAAGCGGCATCAAGTCTTTCTTGCGTTTCATGAATTCCTGCATGGCTTGCTTGACGACCTTTCTCTCTGCTTTCGTACCTACCTGCTTGGCCAGGAATTTCTCATGCCGTCCATCCTCGATTGCTCGATTGAGTGGTGCCACATAACTCACGCTGACATCGACATCGTCAGGGTAAGTGGCACGATAGAACATGGTGGTTTGTCCGCCTTTGCTGATGCCTGTGCTAATCCACTTGCCCGTGAAAAGTTGTCCCATCGTTTGTCGCACATGGTGGTAATCTGCCAATGAGTTATCGACTGTCATGTAGTCCCAGTTGGTGGGTTGGGGTACGCTCTCGTCGAAGTAGCGATACTCGCACAAGATGACGTTGGCATCGAACAGACGGCTCAGCTCCTCTTCATAATCAGAACTTATGCCGTAGTTAGCAAAATAACCTTCAGTAACAATGATGGTGGGCTTGTTCAAACCTTTCATTCCAATAATGATACGTTCTTTCAGAGTGCCTTTCGATAAAGTCTTCCAATCCACCTGCTGCTCCATCTTCAGTACATATTTCTCCTTGAAAGTGGAAGTCTCCAATGGCTTCACATCGCTTATGCCCTCCAAAGCGCACAATTGCCGCATGAAGAGGGTTGAGTCATTTTGTGCCGCAAGCCCTAAAGCCATCAGTGCGGCAACCCCAAGGAGTGCTAATCTTTTCTTATTCATCGTGAACGTACCTGATATTGTCTCAGTCCGGGAGGTGTTGTTCATAAGTTATGAATAATTGTTTGTACCATATGAATAATTATTCCAAACTTATGAACGACTTCTCTTTAGGATATGCGGTCTTTGTTAGTATGCCCGAGCAATCAGTACACGATGCTTGGCAGGTTTTCCGCTCACCATATCCACACCTTCCGTCTGCTCGAACATGAATGGAACGCAGCGAATGGTTGCTTGCGTGTCCTCCTTGATTTTGGCCTCGGTCTCTTCGGTGCCGTCCCAGTGGCAGAGGAAGAAGCCGCCTTCCTTGATGCGCTCCTTGAACTCGTCGTAGTTGTCGCACTCGTAGATGTGGGCATCGCGGAACTTGATGGCCTTCTGGTAGATGTTCTGCTGGATGTCGTTGAGCAGGTTCTTGATGTAATCCTCAATGCCTTCAATCGCCACATTTTCTTTTTCCAGTGTGTCACGGCGCATCACTTCCACAAGTCCTTTCTCCAGGTCTCGGGCGCCTAACACAACGCGTACAGGTACACCCTTCAGTTCGTAGTCTGCAAACTTGAAGCCTGGACGCTTGTTGTCAGCATTGTCATATTTCACGCTGATGCCCATCGCCTTCAGATTCTTTAAGATAGCCTCAGCCTTCTCGTCGAGCATTGCCATCTGGTCACCCTTTCCGATAGGGATGATCACTACTTGCAGTGGAGCCAACTTCGGAGGCAGCACCAGTCCGTTGTCATCGGAGTGAGTCATGATGAGCGCACCCATCAGACGGGTGGAAACACCCCAAGAAGTTGCCCACGCATATTCCACCTTGTTGTCTTTATTGAGGAACTGCACGTCAAATGCCTTTCCGAAGTTCTGACCCAAGAAGTGGCTCGTTCCACTTTGCAGCGCCTTGCCATCCTGCATCATTGCTTCGATAGTGTAGGTGTCGAGTGCGCCAGCAAAACGCTCTGTCTCGCTCTTCACACCTTGAATGACTGGCACAGCCATATATTCTTCTGCAAATTTGGCGTACACTTTCAGCATTTGTTTGGCACGCTCCTCAGCCTCTTCACGAGTGGCATGAGCCGTGTGACCCTCTTGCCAAAGGAACTCCGATGTGCGGAGAAATAGACGGGTACGCATCTCCCAGCGCATCACGTTGCACCACTGATTGCATAAAATAGGCAGGTCGCGATAGGACTTAATCCAATTCTTATAAGTGTTCCAGATGATAGTTTCCGAAGTGGGGCGAATGATAAGTTCCTCTTCCAGTTTTGCAGCAGGGTCAACCACCACACCATCGTGGGTGTCATTGGTCTTCAAGCGATAATGAGTCACAACAGCGCATTCTTTGGCAAAGCCTTCTACGTGTTCTGCTTCCTTGCTCAAGAAACTCTTCGGAATCAGCAGGGGGAAATAAGCATTTTGCACACCAGTCTCCTTGAACATGTCATCGAGCACACGCTGCATCTTCTCCCAAATGGCATATCCGTATGGGCGGATCACCATACACCCTCTCACGTCAGCCTGTTCTGCTAATTCAGCCTTCACCACCAGTTCATTATACCATTTGGAATAATCTTCTGACCGCTTGGTCAGGTCTTTCAATTCTGTTGCCATTTTCTTCTTTTTGTCTATCTTTTTTTGATGAAAATTCATTTTGAGCCACAAAATTACTGAATATTTAGGAAAAAATCATTTTTTTTCAATTTTATTTGTCACAATGATGAAATATATCGGCGAAAATTGCGATATTTGCACTTGATGTTACTTTTTTATGTTACAATAAATAATGTTTCTAATATTAACTAAAAAGCAAGTGAAAATTATGAAGAAATCAAAGTTTAGTGCTATGTTGATGGCTGCACTTATTGTTCTTTCAGGATGTGGCATGAACAACACTGCCAAGGGTGGTCTCATCGGTGGTGGTGCAGGTGCAGGTATTGGAGCAATGGTCGGTAACCTGATTGGAAGAAATGCAGGTGGTACGCTGGCTGGTGCGGCTATTGGCGCTGCTGTTGGTACGGGTGCGGGTCTTCTGATTGGTAAGAAGATGGACAAGATGAAAGCCGCTGCAGAGCAGGTGCAGAATGCTCAGGTGGAAAGCGTGAAGGACAGCAATGGACTTGATGCTGTAAAGGTTACATTTGATTCGGGTATCCTTTTCTCATCTGGAAAATCCACACTCAGCGGAACTGCAATGAACAACCTTAACGACTTCACGAACAATGTGTTGAAGGCATATCCGGATTGTGACGTGGCTATTCAGGGCTACACGGACAATACAGGCTTCAAGGGTTCTACGGCAGAGGAGAGTTTCCAAAAGAACATCAAACTTAGCCAAGAACGTGCTGATGCTGTAAAGTCTTATCTGTTGGCTCAAGGTGCTGCAACCACTCAGATTAAGAGCAGTACAGGTTTTGGTGAGAACAATCCTGTGGCTGACAATTCAACCAAGGAGGGTAAGGCACAGAATCGCCGCGTGGAAATCTATCTCTATGCGTCAGAGGCAATGATTAACGCTGCAAACGCTGGTACATTGCAGTAAAAACATCGGAGCAGGTGCAGGGCTGACCGTCAGTTTTGCACCTGCAACGGTTCATAAGATGGTGTGAAAATGGGGAATTTCTTTTCCAAATTGGGGAATCTGGTGAAGTGGACGCTCATCGTCTTATTGGCGGGAAGCATCTTGCTGGTCTTTGCCTTCCGTTACCTCCCAATTTATACCTCACCGCTCATGTTCATAAGGGCGTATGAGCAGGTGAGCAGGGGAGAACAGATCAGATGGCATCATTCGTGGGTGCCACTTGAGGAAATGTCTGCCGACTTGCCGCTTGCAGTGATGTCGTGTGAAGATCAGAATTTCCTCATCCACAATGGCTTCGATTGGGATGCCATTCAGAAAGTGATAGATGAACGTGCTGAGGGTGAGCGTTTCCGAGGTGGCTCCACCATCAGTCAGCAGACGGCTAAAAATGTGTTCCTCTTTCCAACATCCTCTTCGGGAAAGTTGGCATGGTTCCGCAAAGGTGTTGAGGCTTATTTTACTATTTTGATGGAGTTTATGTGGGACAAGCAGCGGATTATGGAAGTCTATCTGAACACGATAGAGATGGGGGACGGTATATATGGCGCACAAGCCGTGGCGCAAGAACATTTCGGATGCGACGCAAAAAATTTGACCCGTAACCAATGCGCAATGATTGCTATCACGTTGCCCAATCCAATCAAGATGAACTCGGCATCACCGACTAACTATATGTATCGTCGTCAGTCGTGGTGTCTCCGGCAGATGAAGTGGCTGGGGCATTTCCCTACGAGAGAAGAGATGCTGAAGAATGACGATGCAGATGGAGAAACTGAGGAGTAAGAGGTGGAAAAACGAGAAGCTGAGGAGTGAGGACGTAACCGAGACAGGGTGGAGGGATGAAAGCCCCCTCCGACTCCTCTAGGGGGAGAGGAATGATGAGAGATATGAAAAACATTTACAATTAAATAAATGAGAATGGAAAACATAGTGAATGGTTGCAACAGAGGCATACTTGTCATTTTCCTTCTGTTTTCTTCCTTCCTGCTGCATGCAGAGAAGTTTGTGTTCACGACTGCGTGGACTCCTCAGGCGGAGTTTGCGGGCTATTATGTGGCTAAGGAGAAGGGTTTTTATAGGGATGTCGGACTGGATGTGGTGTTTCGGAGTCCTTCTTTGACGGGGTCTGTTTACCATCGTCTGGAGACTGACGGGTGTGATGCGGGCATGTTCTCTTTGATGGCTGCCATCGACATCGTTGCCCATGGGACTTCTTTGGTGAATATTTTCCAGACTTCGATGAACAGCAGTTACTTGATTGTTTCCCGATGGGGCAAGAATCCGCTTGCCCTGAGGGGGGGACGTTTGGCTGTCTACATGTCGGAGCCGAATTATTTGGCTTTTATCCTGGACAGGAAACGGCGGATGAATTTTGAGTGGGTCTTTTTCACGGGCAACATCAATGTGTTTCTTTCGGGGGGTGTGGATGCGATGGCGGTGGTGAGTTACAGTGAGTTCCTGCTGCTGAGGCAGGCGGGGTTTGAGATGAAGGAGGGGAGCCTTTTCAGGTTTAAGGACCATGGTTACAACATTCAGGAGAATGGTGTGTATGTGAAGCGTGATTATTTTGAGTCTCATCCTGAGCAGGTGAGGCGTTTTGCGGCTGCCAGCAGGAGGGGGTGGGAGTGGGCTGCCTTGCATCCTGAGGAGACGTTGGACATTGTGATGGGGTATGTGCGCAGGGAGAATGTTCAGACTAATCGTGTCATCCAAAGGCTGATGCTGGAGGAGATTCTCCGTTTGCAGATTGACTCTGATTCGGGTAGGCGTGAGTTTCGGGTGCGTCCCGACATGGTGAGGAGGGCGTGTTTGCTGATGAGGGACTTTGGCATGATTGACAGGGAGGTGTCTTATCAGGAACTCATGGGGCGGACTAAACGGTTGGGAGTTGACAATTGAGAGTTGACAGTTGACAGTTAAGGTTAGGGTCAGGGTCAGCCTCTCTAAACTCTAAACTCTAACGAACTCAACTTTCGGAAGTCATAAAAGCCACGGATTGCACAGATTTTTCCAAAAGCCCTGCAGGGCTTTCCAATCTGTGAAATAAGAGAGAACCTTTAGCTCGACGAAGTCAAACTTTAATAACGAACCTTAAAAAGAAAGACATAGGGAATGAATGTCGTCACTTACATACGTCGTTCGTTGGCTGCACGGCTCAGCATTGGGGTCGGGTCGTGTGTGGTGTTTCTTTTTGTCTTGGCTCTTGGCGTCTTGTTTCACTATTCGCGGTTGGCGGTGCGTGAGGAGGCGATGGAGAAGGCGACGCAGTCGCTGGAGAGCACTTTGCTGAATGTGGAGAACACGCTGCATGGGGTGGAGGTGGCTGCCAATAACATGAAATGGTTGGTGGAACAGCATGTTGACACTCCCGATTCCATGTACACTTTCAGCCGCAAGATTCTGGAGAACAATCCTAACCTCTATGGCTGCTCCATTGCTTTCGAACCTTTCTTCTATGGGGAGAAAGGGCGGTATTTCTCGATTTACTCTAACAATGCGGGTGACTCGATACAAACCGAACAGGAGGGTAGCGATGAATATGAGTATTACTATATGGATTGGTATCTCATTGCCAAGCTGCTCAATAGACCTTGCTGGGTAGAGCCTTTCCGCGATTATGACAATGGGGGCATTGAGGTGGATGATTTCATCACTTCGTTCTGTCAACCCATTCGCGATAAGGATGAAAAAATTGTGGGCATCCTCTCTGTTGACTTGTCTCTCACGTGGTTCTCAAAAACTATTTCCCAAGCTAAGCCATACCCCCATTCATACAGTGTCCTGTTGGGAAGGGGGGGGACGTTTCTTGTCCATCCCGATACGACCAAACTTTTCTATGAGTCCATCTTCACTTCCACTCTGGAACATCCCGACGAAGAGATGACTGCATTGGGCAAGGCGATGATTGGGGGTGAAAGCGGATATAAGGTGCTGCACCGCGAGGAACAGAACTATTATGTATTCTACAGACCTTCCACTCATACGGAATGGAGTGTCGCTATTGTTTGTCCTGAAAATGACATTTTTGAACCTTACTACCAGTTGCGTACAAATCTGATAACAATTACGATTATAGGTATCTGTCTGCTGCTCTTTTTCTGCCTGTTTATTATTCGCTATAATCTGAGACCGCTCAAACAATTGGGGCTTTCTGCTGAAAGAATATCTCAGGGCGATTTCGATGTGATTGTTCCCGACAGCAGACGTCGCGACGAGATTGGTCAGTTGCAGCATAGTTTCTATAAGATGCAGCGTTCGTTGGTTGACTATATCAATAAGATACGTCACTCCACTGAAGTGTTGACCCAACAAAACGCAGAACTGACCAAAGCCACCGAACTGGCAAAGGAGGATGACCGTATGAAGACGGCTGTCATCAACAACATGACCGGTCAGATGTTACATCCTGTTGACATCATTGTGGCGGAGAACGACCTCATTCGTCAAGAATATAAAAACCTCTCCGAGGAAGAGATGACACAGCATGTTGACCGCATGCTCGAAAGCACGGAAGATGTGACCCGTTTGCTCAATCAGATCCTGGAGGCTTCCGACGCTTCTTCTGATACGTCTGCTTCTTCCGATTCCTCTGATTTGTTAAACGAATCCCCAGTGACCCCATGAATATAATGAACCCCATCACGAAAATAAGACATTCATTATCAACGAGAATAGGTCTCTTGGTTATGATTTTTGCGGTGCTCATCTTTGTGGTGTCCATCGGATTCCTGTATGTCAAAACGCGCAACTATGTTCGCGAAGATGCCCTTCGTCGTGCCTCACAGGTGCTCAACAACACAGTGCTGAGAGTCTCGGTCATCCTGAATGAAGTTGAGATTGCCACCAACAACACCGATTGGCTTGTCCGTACCCATTTGCATCCAGACTCGGTTGTGGTTTATTCTCGTCGATTGATTGAAATGAATCCCAATTTCAAAGGGTGCTCCATTTCCTTCGAACCCTATTTCTTTAAGGAAAAAGGGGAATATTTCTCCGTCTATTCTTCTCGTGAAAACGACACAATTCGTACCGAACAGGAGGGTAGCGACGAGTATCGTTACTACGATATGGAATGGTATTTGATACCCAAGCAGGAAAACAAGCCCTGCTGGGTTGACCCTTTCTATGATGATTATATAGAAGATAATTTCCAGCGTGACATGATCACCTCCTATGTCGTGCCTCTCATCAGCAAAGAGGGGCAATGCATGGGTGTCATCTCCGCCGACCTCTCCTTGTCATGGCTCTCTCGGACAATTACCTCGCAGATGCCTTCAGCCCATTCCTACTGTATCATGTTAGGCAGGGAAGGAACCTACTACATCCATCCCGACACGAAGAAACTCGTTGTTCAAACTATCTTTACCGATACTGACCCCGACCGCGATGCCGACTTGATAGAACTTGGTAATAGTATGCTTAGGGGAGAAGAGGGCATGAAGCAGTTGCGGCTGAATGATGAGAATTGTTTCGTATTCTACCGTCAGTTGCCACAGACAGGATGGAGCATGGCCATCATATATCCTGAAAACGAGATATTTCATGGCTACAACCGGCTTTTCTACATCGTGCTTGCCATCATTTTCGTCGGACTTCTGTTGCTGTTCATCTTGTGCCGCAAGATTATCAACAATGCCATCATGCCAGTCAATCAGCTCGCTAACTTGGCGCGGCACATCGCAGCAGGAAACTTCGATGAGCATATACCTCGCAGCGACCGCATCGACCCCGTAGGACAATTGCAGAACACCTTCAGCGTCATGCAGGAATCCATCTCTGGCTATGTCAACGACATCTATCATGTAAAGGCGGAGATAGAGGAACATAACAATGAACTTGTCCGTGTCAACAAACAAGTACAGGAAGCCCTTGAAAAAAAGACGGCTTTCATGCAGGATCTCACTCATCAGGTGCGCACGCCGCTCAACATCATCATCGGATTCTCGCAGGTGCTTCGCATGGGGCATCAGTCCATCCCCGAAGAAGAGTTGGTGACCATTCTTAATGGCATGCAGGTGAATTCTCAGAACATTAAGGGCATCATTGATAAACTGCTGACTGCTTCCTTTCTTGAGAGCACGACAAGTGTGCCGAAAGACACCCTGTTTGCTTGCAATGACCTTTGCCGCAAGACACTTGCCAAAATTAAACTCAAATGTCCCGACACTGTCAAGTTGAAATTTGTCACTTGTGTCCCAGATTCTCTGACCATTCCTGCAATCTCTGACGCATTGCCTAAGATGCTGCAGCAAATGCTTGACAATGCCAACCAGTTCACACAAGAAGGACTCATCACGTTGGAATGCAGGTTGAAAGACGAACGGAACATCCATTTCATCGTGACCGACACGGGCATAGGTATTGCGAAAAAGAATGCCCGTCGCATCTTCATCCCATTCCTTAAACTCGACTATTACAGCGAAGGACTTGGCATCGGTCTTACTCTCATTCGTCGTGGAGCAGAGTTGATGGGAGGTACTTTCATTCTCGATTCCTCTTACAAAGGAGGCGCCAGGTTTATCCTCACCTTGCCGCTGTGATTTCATGCACCGTGCGTATAATATTTCGTGCACTCAGCGCGTAATATTTCACGCACCATGCCCGTATTGTGGGGTTAAAGGCAGTCTTTTATGGTAAATAAATGGAACTTTTATGTGGAAACAAAAGAAAACTTTGATGAAAAGAGAATAGAGAGAGAATTTTTTCGTACCTTTGCACAATTATTGTATATTTAAACGCAAAAACTTTATCTTTCAGATATGCCCCAAATATCTATACGAGGAACGGAGATGCCCAGTTCGCCTATTCGCAAACTGGCACCGTTGGCTGACGCAGCCAAGAAGCGTGGCGTCAAGGTTTATCACCTCAACATCGGACAGCCCGACCTGCCCACACCCCAAGTGGCACTCGATGCCATCAAGAACATTGACCGCAAGATTCTGGAATACAGCCCATCGCAGGGTTATCGCAGTTACCGCGAGAAGTTGGTCAACTACTATGCCAAGTACGACATCCATTTGACTGCCGACGACATCATCATCACCAGTGGTGGTTCTGAAGCCGTGCTCTTCTCTTTTTTGGCATGCCTGAATCCGAGCGATGAAATCATCGTGCCAGAACCCGCCTACGCCAACTACATGGCGTTCGCCATCTCGGCAGGTGCCGTCATCCGCACCATCGCCACCACCATCGACGAGGGCTTCTCACTTCCCAAAGTGGAGAAGTTTGAAGAACTCATCAACGAGCGCACACGCGCCATCCTCATCTGTAACCCCAACAACCCTACGGGTTACCTCTATACTCGTCGCGAGATGAACCAGATTCGCGACCTCGTGAAGAAGTATGACCTCTACCTCTTCTCTGATGAGGTGTATCGTGAATTCATCTACACAGGCTCCCCCTATATCTCCGCTTGTCACCTCGAAGGCATCGAACAGAACGTCGTGCTTATCGATTCCGTGTCCAAGCGTTACAGCGAGTGCGGCATCCGTATCGGTGCCCTCATCACCAAGAACGAGGAAATCCGCAAGGCGGTGATGAAATTCTGCCAGGCACGTCTCTCTCCGCCACTCATCGGTCAGATTGCTGCCGAGGCAAGCCTCGATGCCCCCGAAACGTATAGCCGTGACATCTACGACGAATACGTGGAGCGACGCAAGTGCCTCATTGACGGACTTAACCGCATTCCTGGTGTCTATTCGCCCATCCCAATGGGAGCCTTCTACACCGTGGCACGTCTTCCAGTCGATGACTGCGAGAAGTTCTGTGCATGGTGTCTTTCTGACTTCAACTACGAAGGTGAGACCGTCATGATGGCTCCGGCTGCAGGATTCTACACCACACCTGGAGCCGGCAAGAACGAAGTCCGTATCGCCTACGTGCTCAAGAAAGAAGACCTCACCCGTGCCCTCTTCGTGCTGAGAAAGGCATTAGAGGCTTATCCGGGCAGAGTCGATAATCTTTGATTTTAAAGAGGAATTCCTCATTCCTAACGGTGTCTTTCGAACTTTTCATAGCCAAACGAATTTATGCGGATAAAGCAGAGGACGGGGAACGGTTTTCCCGTCCTGCTATTCGTATAGCCATGCTCGGTGTAACCATCGGTGTGGCAGTCATGTTGGTGAGTTTGGCTGTGGTGCTCGGCTTCAAACATGAAGTGAGCGAGAAAGTCATTGGCTTCGGCAGTCACATTCAGGTGATTAGCCTCACACAGAACCAGAACTATGAGATGATGCCCGTGCTCACCAATGACACCCTCATCCGCAAGGTCAAGAAAGTGAGAGGCACGGAGCATATTCAGCGTTTCGCCACCAAGATGGGCATTCTGAAAACAGAAGAGAACTTCCGCGGCTTGACCTTCAAGGGAGTGGGAGAGGACTACGACCTTTCTTTCTTCCGTACTTCTCTTAGAGAAGGGACAATGCCCAAGTTCTCGTCTAAGGAGGCATCTAACGAAATCCTTTTGTCAAAGAAAGTGGCAGGTGACCTTGGCGTGAAAGTGGGCGACAAGATTTTCGCCTACTTCATGGGCGAGGAATCGATGCGTGCCAGACGTTTCAAGTTGGCAGGTATCTTTGAGACCAACATGAACGACTACGACAAAAACTATGCCATCACCGACATCTATACCATTCGCAAACTCAATGGTTGGGATGCCGAGATGTCTTCAGGCTTGGAGGTGACGGTCAATGATTTCGACAGGGTTGAGGAATTGACCAGCAAACTTCAGTTCATCCATCAGGGCACCGACCGTCAGGGAGTCACCTATGGTGTGTTCAGCATCAAGGACATTGCCGCCCACACCTTTGCGTGGCTTTCCGTGCTCGACATGAACGTGGTCATGATTCTCGTTCTCATGATTCTCGTCAGTGCTTTCACTGTCGTCAGCGGTTTGCTCATCATCATGCTTGAGCGCATCAGCATGATAGGCACCCTCAAAGTCCTTGGAGCCACCAACGTGTCCGTGCGCAACATCTTCATCCAGTTCAGCATCATGCTTGTAGGCAAAGGACTCTTTTGGGGCAACATCTTCGGTCTTCTCCTTTGCTGGCTACAACAACAGTTCCACGTCGTATCCCTCGATGCCTCCGTCTATTACATCGACTCCGTGCCCATTCAGTTCAATTGGTGGCTCATCCTTGCCATCAACGCAGCCACCCTCCTCATTTCCACCCTCGTCATCTGGGGCAGTTCCCACCTCATCAGCATCGGGAAACCCTCAGAGACTATTCGGTACGAATAAGCCTCAATGTTTTATCACGTTATTCGTAAAGAAGAACATACCCTCCTTTTTGTATTGCACGTGAACAATAGAACCTTTAGGTTTCCAGCAAATGGAAAAACTTTGCGAATGTGATAGCAAAAGATTTTCCATTTTTTTCATACAGAGGGAGGAATGCGGCACCATGTTGCATTCCTCCCTCTGTATGTATTGTTTTTACAATTTTAATCAGACAATCTACATGTCAAGAGTCGGACCTGCTCCAGTCTTGGCATCAGTAAGAACTGACTCAACCAGCGTGGCATCGTATGAGGTGTAGGGATAAGTGGGGATGAATTGTCCTTGATTGCCTTGCTTCAATTCCACATCGTCAACACCCAAACATCCTGTAACCTTGACGTTGAAATCGGCATCTCCATGCCAATCGTACAGATAATTGTCTTGAGCATTCTTTGTCGTAAATGCACATTTCTCCGCGTAGATATTTGAATAGACACCATAACCTATACAGTAGGTGAAGTCATTGCCGTTGTATAGGCTGTTGACCACATGTACCTTCCCAAATCTTACGCGTGGGCATCGCTCGCTGCAACCTTCGCCCCACCAACAATTGATGAACGTGCAGCTTAGCCGTCCAGCATCTTGTTCCACATTTTTGTTGCTGTTGCCTATCAGATTGCTGTTCCGGTGGTCGTTGTTGCCACCGCTACCGCTAGCCATCGGGGGAATGAGATAACGGAAGCGCGTCCAACTGACACAGATGCTGTCTGACCCGTTGACGATATCCATGTTTCCATCAATACCATCTTGAATGTCGCAATGGTCAACCCATACTTTTACGGCTCCCACAAGCGAGATGTTATCGCTGTTGTTGGCATCAATGTCAAGGGCTCCAGGTCCCAACAGAGTCAGGTTACGAATGATGATGTTGCGACTGCCTTCAAGCAGGAAGATGCCCGCCTTCTCGTTTCGTTGCAGATTGCTGATTGAGGCACCTTTCCTTCCGATAATCGTTTTGTTGGAACCGACAGAAATCATATTCTTGAGTGAAATCTGTCCTTCTACGTAGATGGTGGCTTCCTTCATGCCGCTAAGGGCTTCTTTCAGTGCTTCTTCCGTTTTGACGGTGACAGGATTCAACCCGTTCCCGCCCGTGATGCCTTGTCCAAAACCAACAGGGCTATTCATGTCGTAGGGCGAGAGTGAAACTGGGAAATTGTCTCCGTCGTCATCATTGTCCGAACATGATGAGAACGATACGGTTGCCGTCAAAAGCATGGCATATACAATGCCCGTAAGGGAATGTTTAATCAGTGCTTTCTTTTTCATACTTATTAGTGTTAAGATGTTTCTGGGGCAAAGATACAAATAAACCATCAAAAAAAATAAAGAAATAAGATTTTTTTAATTGAGAGGATATTAGAATTAGTTTTTGATGGCATTTTTGAAAAAGAACTGCACTTTTGTAAAATATCTTAGAGAAATGGAAATATTTTTTAGGTTTGTAAAAAAAAAGTGGGAGGAAATTTGTTTTCGTCTTTCATCTTTTGTAACTTTGTGGCTGAGAATATATGATAAAGTGAGATGCTAACCTGAGAGGGTTGGTGGAAATAATAGTTTAACTTATTAAATTCAGCGAATTGAATGGAAGAGAATGCTGACAGAGTGCAGGAGCAGAAGCGTGTGTCCTGTGCTGGCGGGTGGATTGGCTCGCCTAAGGAGGATGAGTTACCTCCTTTCAACTTTCCCATTGAGGACAAGTCGGAGAGAATTATCAAAGTGATTGGCGTTGGTGGCGGCGGCGGTAATGCTGTGCAGCACATGTGGGAAGTGGGCGTGAAAAACGTCAACTTCGTTGTGGTCAATACGGACAGTCAGGTACTGGTGCCCAACAAGGTGCCTAACAAGATTCAGTTGGGTGATGGCTTGGGTGCTGGCGGTGACCCTGAGGTGGGGCGAAAAAAGGCAGAGGAGAGTATTGAGGACATCAAGGCGATGCTGGAGGGTGGTACCAAGATGGTGTTTGTCACGGCAGGTTTGGGTGGTGGCACAGGAACGGGAGCCGCTCCTGTGATTGCTCGTGTGGCAAAAGAAATGGGCATCCTGACGGTGGGTGTGGTGACGTTGCCGTTCTTGATGGAACGTCCCAAGCGTATCAACATAGCCTTGAAGGGATTGGAGGCGATGAGGAAGTGTGTGGATTCGCTGATTGTGATTAACAATGAGAAGTTGCTGGAGGATGAGCGTTATGTGGAGATGGATTGGGATGAGGGGATGCAGAAGGCGGATGAGGTGCTGACCATTGCTACGAAGACGATTGCCGAGATTATCACGGTGAGAGGTAAGGTAAACCGAGATTTCAACGATGTGAACACGGTGATGAAAGATGGTGGGGCAGCCGTTGTTTCGGTGGCGAAGGCGAGTGGTGAACAGCGCATACTGAAGGCGATGTCAGAGGCTGTGAACTCGCCGTTGATTGCCAACATGGACAAGCAGAAGACGAAACGACTATTATATATAGTATATAGTGGAAAGAAGAATCCTGCAAAGATGTCGGAACTGCGTGAAATCAATGCCTTTATGGAAGATTTTGACGAGAACATTGAGGTGCTTTGGGGACATTATCAAGATGATGAACTGGAGGACGAAATCAAAGTGGCGATAGTGGCCACTGGTTTTGACCAAGCGGACACCTCCACGGGGAATGAGGAGATGTCGGACGAGAAGCGTCTGTTGCAAAGCCTGCGTGAGAAATACTATGCAATGGTTCCACGTGTTGTGCAGGAAAAGGAAAAAGAGGGGAATGAACATCCCATGGATGGCGTGACGTTAGAAGAGACACCTGAGAGTGAAGTGCTGTCGGACGAAGAGGATGGGGTGGCTGTGTCAGAGGACAATGAGGGAAACGAAGGCGATTTTCAGTCAAAAAGAGGATCTTTTTGGTCGGCTGTCAAGGAGAAGTTGAACAGGTGGGTGGAGGAAGTGTGACCTTGCAATAGGCGAATAGGTGTGTTGTTGACTCCGCTGAAGGTACTTACGTTGGGAAAACTCAATTAAAATTTGGTAATTCTCTCACTTAATCGTAACTTTGCAAGTCAAAACTTTTATACCAATGGAATTAGCAAAAAATTATAATCCTTCCGAAGTGGAGGGAAAGTGGTATCAGTATTGGCTGGACCACAAACTGTTTGCCAGCAAACCCGACGGACGTGAACCCTACACGATTGTGATTCCGCCACCCAACGTGACGGGTGTGCTCCACATGGGACACATGTTGAACAACACGATTCAGGACATTCTCATCCGCAAGGCGCGCATTGATGGCAAGAATGCTTGTTGGGTGCCGGGCACAGATCATGCGTCAATCGCTACCGAGGCTAAGGTGGTGAACCGCTTGGCTGAACAGGGCATCAAAAAGCGTGACTTGACCCGTGAGGAGTTCCTGAAGCATGCGTGGGCTTGGACAGATGAGCACGGTGGCATCATCCTGAAGCAGTTGCGCCATCTGGGTGCTTCGTGCGACTGGGACAGAACGGCGTTCACAATGGACGAGAAGCGCAGCGAGAGTGTGCTGAAGGTGTTTGTTGACCTCTATAAGAAGGGCTTGATTTATCGTGGCCTTCGCATGGTGAACTGGGATCCGAAGGCACAGACAGTGCTTTCGACCGAGGAAGTGATTTACCGCGAGGAGAAGAGCCACTTGTTCCACCTGAAGTATTATGTGGCAGACCCCGAAAACCTCAAGTCGGTGAGCGGAAAGGTGTCTATCGACGAACTGGAGAAGGAGGGCAACGTCATCCACAAGGATTCGAAGGGCTACTATGCTGTAGTGGCCACCACACGTCCTGAAACCATCATGGGCGACACCGCCATGTGTGTCAATCCCAAAGACCCGAAGAACCAGTGGCTGAGAGGTCACAAGGTGATTGTGCCGCTGGTGAACCGTGTCATCCCTGTGATTGAAGACCGCTATGTGGATATAGAGTTTGGTACGGGTTGCTTGAAGGTGACACCTGCTCACGATGTGAACGACTACGCATTGGGCAAGACACACAATCTCGACATCATCGACATCTTCAACCCTGACGGCACCCTCTCGGAGGAGGCAGGTCTCTATGTGGGTCAAGACCGCATGGAGGTGCGCAAGCAGATTGCCATCGACTTGCAGGCGGCTGGCTTGATGGAGAAGATTGAGGACTATGACAATAAGGTGGGCTACTCGGAGCGCAACCAAGACACCGCTGTGGAACCTCGTCTGTGCAAGCAGTGGTTCCTCTCGATGAAGCACTTTGCCGACATCGCTCTGCCTCCTGTGCTGGAAGGAAAGATTAAGTTCTATCCGACCAAGTATGTGAACACCTACCGCAACTGGATGGAGAACATTCAGGACTGGTGCATCAGCCGCCAACTCTGGTGGGGACACCGCATCCCGGCCTACTTCCTGCCGACTGCTGAGGGTGAGGAAGAGAAGTATGTGGTGGCTCTGACTCCAGAAGAGGCATTGGAAGAAGCCAAGAAGATGCCAGGCTATGAGAACATCACCATCGACCAGCTGCGTCACGACGAGGATGCACTCGACACGTGGTTCTCTTCATGGCTCTGGCCTATCTCTCTCTTCGATGGCATCAACAATCCTGGCAACGAGGAAATCAATTACTATTATCCTACTTGCGATCTTGTGACCGCTCCCGATATCATCTTCTTCTGGGTGGCACGCATGATTATGGCGGGTGAGGAATATATGAAAGATGTGCCTTTCCGCAACGTGTATTTCACGGGTGTGGTGCGCGATAAGTTGGGTCGCAAGATGTCGAAGTCACTCGGCAACTCGCCCGACCCGCTGGGACTTATCGACAAGTATGGTGCCGATGGTGTGCGTATGGGCATGTTGCTTTCTGCTCCGGCTGGCAACGACATCCTTTTCGACGAGCAACTCTGTCAGCAAGGTGCCGCCTTCTGCAACAAGATCTGGAACGCGTTCCGTCTGGTGCAGGGTTGGGAAGTGAAGAACGACCTTGAGCAGCCAGCCGAGAACAAGAAAACCATTGCATGGATGGAGGCTGTCATCAAGACGGCTTTGGCCGACATCAACAACCTCTATTCACGCTATCGTCTGAACGAAGCCCTCATGGCTGTCTTCAAACTCTTCACCGACGAGTTCTCTGGCTGGTATCTGGAGATGATTAAGCCTGCTTATCAGGCACCTATCGATGCCGAGACCTATAAGGCAACGCTTCTGTTCTTCGAGCAGTTGATGAAGATGATTCATCCATTCATGCCGTTCATCACCGAAGAGTTGTATCAGCATATTGCAGAGCGCAAGGAGGGTGAAAGCATCATGATTGACCCACTCATCCTCGATGCACCGGATGAGGCAGATGCACGTCTCATTGCTCAGTATGAAGAGGCAAAGCAGGTGATTTCGGGTGTGCGTGCAGTGCGTCAGAGCAAGAACATCTCGCCACGCGAGCCGCTCACATTGGAAGTGGTTCTCAGCGGAACTGATGACCGCAATGTGACGAAGTGCCCTGCACTTGGCCCTATTATCAAGAAGATGGCTTCGTTGGCCGACATTCAGTATGTGCAGGCAAAGAGCGACGGCACTTCCACCTTCCTGATTGGCACGACCGAATATGCGGTGCAGTTGGGCAACCTCATCGACACTGAGGCCGAGCTTGCCAAGATGGAGGCAGAACTGAAATACTTGCAGGGCTTCCTGGTGGGTGTGCAGAAGAAACTCAGCAATGAGCGTTTCGTTGCCAACGCACCTGCTCAGGTGGTGGAACTCGAACGCAAGAAGCAGAGCGATGCCGAAACGAAGATTGCCGCTTTGACGGAGAATATCGCGAAACTGAAAAAATAAGGTTCAAGGAAATATCAAAAGAAAGCCGCTTGTCATTGCTGATAAGCGGCTTTTTGTGTAATGATAAATTGGTATAATGCGATGTCTTGTTGCCTCAGAAATTAGTCAATTCATTAATGAGGTTCAAGTCTTGAGGATTCTTAATTGCCACATTTTGGGCTTTCCCAGTCAGTTTCATTTTTTGTTTGCCGTCATTGATGACTATAAGGTTTTTCACGTTGATGTTTGCATTGATGTTGGCGGAACTGCGTGAGTAGATGGTGGCATCCTCAGCATGGAGGTCGGTGAGGGTGATGTCGCCAATGTCAGTTGATTGCAGATTGAAGGTGGTGCATTCTACTTTCCCTATATTCATCTTTCCTGTGCTGAGCACACCCAGTTGCAGGTCTTCCGTCCGCCATGTAGCTTCGCTTTCGAAACTGCCGTTTCCGCAAACGCTGACACACTTCAGATTGGGGGCAGACACATATAGTTTGATGTTGCTGGTGCTGCCAAATTTGTTGAAGTCTGTGTTGTTGTCGGTTTGAACATTGACGGTGAGCACGTTGCTGTCAAACTCTGTGACGAGATAGTTCAGCAGGGCACTGTCTCCTTCTGCGTCAATGCTGTAATTCCCTTGTGTGTAGATGATGTCCACACTGCCGAGATTTGTGATGTAACTGAAATCGAAAGGAATGCTGATGTGTTTCTTGATGATGTTCAGTTCACGTGTTGCAGGCTTTTCGGATTTGGTGGTTGAATTCTGTCCATCTGCTTTCGGAGCGGAAGATTGGCGACATGACCCCAGCAGGAGCAGTGACGCAAGTGTGATGATGAATCCGTATTTCATAAGTTCTCTTTTTATTTTTCGTTGCAAAGGTAATAAATAAAATTGAGAATTATTTTGTTCTTCACATGATTTGTACTACCTTTGCAATCTCAAAGTGTATTATATTATTTCAATTTCATTTTTATGGAGATAGATAACAAGTATATCACACTCGCATACAGACTCTACACGATAGAGGATGGCGAAGAAGATGAAGAACCAGTTGAAGTGGCGAATCGCCGTCACCCTTTCCAATTTATCAGTGGACTGGGCTTGGTGCTTGCTAAGTTTGAGGAGAGTGTGCGCGATCTTGCGCGTGGCGATGAATTTGATTTCGTCATCCCTTGTGCAGATGCCTATGGCGAATTTAATGACGAACTGATGTTTGATGTACCTGAAACCGTTTTCATGGTTGATGGGAAGATAGATTTCAACTATATTCACGAAGGTGCAGTTGTGCCCATGATGGGTGAAGATGGCAGTCGTTTCAATGCTACCATCATCGAAATCAAGAAAGATGCTGTGACCATAGACCTGAACCATCCACGTGCAGGACAAGACCTTCACTTCAAGGGACACGTCATAGAGTCGCGTCCTGCCACCAACGAGGAAATTTCGGAGACACTCAATGCCACAAGTGAATGTGCTGGATGTGGTGGTGGATGTGAAGGCGGATGTGGTGGCTGCAATGGCGGTGGATGTGGAGGATGTTCATGATGAGGAACACGTTTGGACATCTATTTACACTGTCCACTTTTGGCGAAAGTCATGGTGCAGGTATCGGTGGAGTGGTGGACGGAATGCCGGCTGGCATACCTGTTGACCTCGACTTCATTCAGGCTGAACTGGATCGCCGTCGTCCTGGACAGAGCCGCATCACTACAGGGCGTCAGGAAGGCGACCGTGTAGAAATCTTGTCCGGGGTATTCGATGGCAAAACGACAGGGTGTCCTATCGGATTCCTCGTGCGCAACACCAACCAGCATTCTGGTGACTACGAGAATGTGCGCGAAGTCTATCGTCCGTCTCATGCCGACTACACTTACACGCAGAAATATGGGTTGCGTGATTATCGGGGGGGGGGGCGTTCCTCGGCACGTGAAACGATTTCTCGTTGTGTGGGAGGTGCTTTGGCAAAATTGGCATTGCGTCAGTTGGGCATCAGTGTCATTGCCTATACTTCACAGGTTGGTGACATCGGTATTGATCGTGACTATCAGAAATACGATTTCTCAGAGATAGAAAGAAACCCTGTTCGTTGTCCTGACCCGGAGGTTGCACAACAGATGGAACGACTCATCCTCAGCGTGAAGGCTGACGGCGACACCATCGGTGGCATCATCACTTGTGTCATTCAAGGATGTCCTGCTGGATTAGGTGAACCTGCCTTCTCCAAACTGCACGCTGACCTTGGTGCTGCCATGTTGGGAATCAATGCCGTGAAGGGCTTCGAATATGGTGAGGGATTTAGTGGAGTGGGGCAGAAAGGCTCTGAACAGAATGACCTTTTTTATAATGATGGGGGTCGTATCAGCACCCGCACCAACCATTCCGGTGGCATCCAGGGTGGCATCTCTAATGGGCAGGATATCTACTTCCGTGTCCTCTTTAAGCCTGTTGCCACTCAGTTACGTCCACAATCCACTGTGAATAAGGATGGTGATGAAATCACCCTCGAAGTGAAAGGACGGCATGACCCTTGTGTGCTCCCACGCGCTGTGCCCGTGGTGGAGGCGATGGCTGCCATGACCATCCTTGATCATTATTTACTGAATAAAACGGTAAGGATGTGATGATGTCGTTAACATGTCATTATGTTATCACGATATCTTATCATCTCGAAAATTCAAAATATCACGACCATGAATAAAGTAATGCTGATAGGCAATGTGGGTGCTGACCCACAGGTGAAATATCTTGACCAAGGTGTGTGTGTGGCTCAAGTGCGTCTTGCCACCACCGAACGTGGCTACACGCTTCAGAATGGCACTCAGGTGCCTGATCGTACAGAATGGCATACCTGTATCTTCTGGCGAAAGATGGGTGAAACAGTCGAGAAGTATGTACACAAAGGCGACAAACTTTATGTGGAAGGAAAGATTCAGTCACGTGATTGGACAGACCGTCAGGGCATCAGTCGCAAAACTGTCGAAATTATGGTGGACAACATGGAGTTGCTATCTCCGAAGCCAGCCGGACAATCTGCGGTCCCACATTCAGCCCCTTCTCAGCCAGACACCCCACCTGCTGCTACCCCTTCCGAGAACGGCGACTACCCCTTTTAATACTCTTTCTGCTGACGATCATTTTTTAATTATCAATTTTCGATTAACATGACTCCCACCATTATAGCAGGTCCATGCGTCATCGAGTCAATGGAATGTCTCGAAGAGGTCGCTCAAGAATTGGTGCGGCTCAACGAAAAGTACGACCTCGACATCATCTTCAAATCTTCTTTCGACAAAGCCAACCGCACCTCCATCCACTCTTATCGTGGCCCTGGCTTGGAAAAAGGAATGCAGATGCTCTCTAACATCAAGGAGAAATACGGACTTCGCATTCTCACCGACATCCACGAGAGTTATCAGGCACAACCTGTTGGCGAAGTGGTGGACGTGTTGCAGATACCAGCATTTCTTTGCAGACAAACAGATCTCCTTGTAGCAGCGGCACGTACGGGGCGTATCGTCAATATCAAAAAGGCACAGTTTCTTTCTGGCTTGGATATGGAGTTTCCCGTACAGAAAGTGCGTGAAAGCGGCAATGACAACGTGTGGTTGACCGAACGTGGCAACATCTACGGCTACAATAACCTTGCTGTTGATTTCCGCAACATCGCCGACATGCACCGTTTCACCGACACTGTTATCATGGATTGCACCCATTCCGTTCAGCGTCCTGGTGCAGCTGGAGGCAAAACTGGAGGTAACCGTGAGTTTGTTCCTGCTATGGCATTGGCAGCCAAAGCCTTCGGAGCCAACGGCTACTTTTTTGAGGTGCATCCCGATCCAGACAATGCTCTTTCTGATGGACCTAACATGCTCTATTTGAACGACCTTGACCGTGTGATTGCAAGTCTATTGGATTGAGATGCCCCGAAAACGAACGACAAACTAACAGATGAATCCTATGAATTCAAAAATATATGCAGAGCGTTGTTTGCGTGATGAAGCACAGGCTTTGCTCGACCTCATTCCACAATTAGATAACAACTTCGAGCAGGTGGTTGACCTCATCCATCACTGCACGGGGCATGTGGTCGTGACAGGAGTGGGTAAGTCTGGTCATGTGGGAGCCAAGATTGCTGCTACCCTTGCATCGACTGGTACGCCTGCCATTTACTTGAATGCCCTTGATGCCTTGCATGGCGATCTCGGCATGATTATGAACAATGACATCCTCTTCATGATTAGCAATTCAGGCAATACCGATGAACTTTTACGTATCATAGCCTCGCTTGAAGACCGTCATATTCCAATCGTTTCCATGACAGGTGAATCCGACTCCTTGCTGGCGCAACATTCCACATACCATATTTTGTGTAGTGTGGAGCGTGAAGCATGTCCTCTCAACCTTGCTCCCACCTCCAGCACTACCGCTGCGATGGCGATGGGCGATGCACTTGCTTGTGCCTTGATGGAGGTGCGTAAGTTTCGTGCAAAGGATTTTGCCCAGTTCCATCCTGGGGGTTCGCTTGGACGTAAACTTCTTGTCAGGGTGAAGGATGTGATGTACACCGACAATTTCCCCATTGTTCCGCCTGCCATGCGCCTATCTGATGCCCTTATCATCATCAGTGGTGGCAAACTTGGCTTGGGTGTCGTGATGGAAGGCGATGAAATTCTTGGTATAATCACCGATGGTGACATCCGCCGTGCTGTCGAGGGTGCCCGTGAAAATTTCATCAATCTGCCTGTCAGCGAGGCCATGACTCGCACCCCAAAGACAATTTCGCCCGAAACGAAACTCACCACTATTCAGCAAATGTTCCGCAACCACAAGATACATGCCCTTCTCGTTACAGACCATGGCAAACTTGTTGGTATTGTTGATTACTTTGCTATCATGAATTAATCTCTGTTGCGCTCTATTATTGACTATCGGGTTATGACAACAGCATTTGCTCATCTTGCCCTATTAGGATAAAGTAAAAAGCCTTGCATCGTAGCGTGATGCAAGGCTTTTCTTTTATTGTTGTGAAATGTAGTTGTTGCTTATTGATTTTTTTCCACGTATTCCAGCATCTCGATGAGGAGATCCTGACTGTTGTCGCCCACTTCTTCCCAAGAGTTGATGCGCCACTGGTCACCTTCCCAATCGAGAGCGAGAACAGTGTGCATCCATTGTTCGCCACAAGCCAAGTCAAAGGTGGCAGTTGCCATGTTGCCAGTGGTGAGTTCCACCTTGATATTCTTGGGGGTGAGGGGAGTGCCGAGACCATAAGTCCAACGAATCTCATCATTGTAGAAACGCTGTTGGTCAAGAGGTTTCTTCGCATTGATGGCGCGTACCTGCTGGAGCGTCTCGTTCCAGTATTGAGTGCAGTACATGGCATCGAGGTCAATATTGTTCTCCAGTCCGTCTTCGCTGGGCGTGAAGGCGCGGCTGACATCGGCATAAATCTTTTTGATTTGTGCGGCTACAGCCTCTTCTGTCCATTGATCATCGGGAGCGATACCCTCAGGACCGTCTGCCTGCATGGTGTCGGTTGGATGGAATGCGATACTGTCAGTAAGGCTGTCTGTTTTGACTTCGTTGCTGTTGCCTGTCTTGTTGCCGCAGGATGCCATCGACAGAACTGCAAGAACGGCAAGGATAGTAAAAAGTGGCTTTCTCATGTTGTTGATGTTTTTTATGAAAAAAGAAAAGGGCATGCAGGGTGACAGCATGTCCTTTTTTCTTACGTTGTTGATTAGTTGGCAGCCTCGAACTCCTTCAGGAAACGGACATCATTCTCAGAGAAGAGACGGAGGTCTTTCACCTGATATTTGAGATTGGCGATGCGTTCGATGCCCATACCGAAGGCATAACCTTTGTACTTGGTAGAGTCGATGCCGTTGGCTTCGAGCACGTTGGGGTGTACCATGCCGCAACCGAGGATTTCCAACCAACCGGAGCCTTTGCACATGCTGCAACCATTGCCCTTGCAGAGGGTGCAGGATACGTCCATCTCTGCACTGGGCTCAGTGAAGGGAAAATAGGAGGGACGGAGACGAATCTGAGTGTCTTCGCCAAACATCTCCTTGGCAAAAAGAAGGAGCACCTGCTTGAGGTCGGTGAAACTGACCTGCTCATCTACATAAAGTCCTTCCACCTGATGGAAGAAGCAGTGGGCACGGGCAGAAATCGCCTCGTTGCGATACACACGTCCAGGGCAGAGCACACGGATAGGTGGCTGCTGCTTTTCCATCACACGAGCCTGTACCGAACTGGTGTGGGTGCGAAGAATGATGTCAGGATGCGCCTCCACAAAGAAGGTGTCCTGCATGTCGCGGGCAGGGTGGTCTTCAGCGAAATTCATGGAAGAGAACACGTGCCAATCGTCCTCCACTTCAGGACCTTCAGCGAGTGAGAATCCGAGACGTGAGAAAATATCGATGATCTCGTTTTTCACGAGCGTAAGTGGATGGCGGGTGCCGAGTGGAATAGGATAGGGAGTGCGAGTGATGTCAAGGTGGTTCACCTCCGTCTCTTGTATGGCAAAAGTGTCACGCAGTGAGTTGATTTTCTCCATCGCCTTATTCTTCAACTCATTGATTTTAATACCAATCTCTTTCTTCTGTTCTGCAGGCACATTGCGGAAGTCTGCCATGAGGGCAGTGATCTCACCCTTCTTGCTCAGATATTTAATGCGGAGTTGTTCAATCTCTTCGGCTGACTGTGCCTTGAGACCTTCAACCTCCTGGAGTAAACTTTGAATTTTTTCTAACATATTTCTTCTTTGCTATTAGTCTTTTTCCGAAAAACTTTGCAAAGGTAGTGAAAATAATTAGGAATTAGGAATTAGGAATTAGGAATTGTTACTTTTTTGATGAAAAAACACTTAATGTGGCAAATAATTCCCAATTCCTAATTCCTAATTCCTAATTCTTTACTACCTTTGTATCGTTTTTGAAAAAGATATGAGAAAAGGTTTAGTTTTAGCAGTTGCGGCGGGTTGTCTTCTGATGTCGTGCAAGGACAAGAAGATGACTAATGTCTTCGATACAGAAGATGAACCTGAAGAAGATTCTGTGGAGGCATTTATAGGCGACACACTTCACCTTTTTGATGAAATAGAGCCGCCGGCTGCTGTGGATGAACTGTTTGATGATTTTCTCTATAACTTTATTGACGATGCACATTTTCAAGGTCAGCGCATCGTGTATCCTTTGCCGTGCAAGACGGGTGATGAGGAGGAAAAACTGACCCAACAGGAATGGCCGCAATATGACCATTTCAAGAATCAGGAACTTTTGTCTGTGATTTATGAGCGTGAGCAGGACTTTGTGTTGTCGAAAGACACGTCGATGCAGAGTGTCGCTGTAGAGTGGATTGGGTTGAAGAGCGACGAGGTGGAGAAATTCCACTTCAATCGTGTGGAGAACAAGTGGATGCTGACGGAAATAGACAAGAAGCATAGGAGTGAGATCCCGAATGGCGATTTCTTGAATTTCTATGCCCGATTTGTTGCCGACAGCATCTTCCAGCGTGAAGCATTGGCTGAGCCAGTGAAGGTGATTCTCACCTCGGAAGATGGTGAGGAGGAACCACAAGAAGAGCATCTGAATGCTGACGAGTGGTTTGAAATGCGGCAGAGTCTGCCCTTGCCGACCGATGCCATTGTGAATGTGAACTACGGTCAGGCGAGCATCAGTCAGAACCGCAAGATTCTGATGCTGCAGGGGTTGGGCAATGGCATGCAGATGAAGTTCAAGTTCAACAAGCAGGACGATGGTTGGAAACTGATGGAAATAGAGTATTAGTTAACAGTTTAGAGTTTAGGGTTTAGGGTTTAGAGTATAGGACTTATAGAATGAAAGATTTTTCGAATTATAGTTTGCTGAACCACAATACGTTTGGAATGGATGTGAAAGCCAAGCGTTATGTGGAATATGACACTGAAGAAGAACTCAACGTTTTGATTCCCACGTTGAGTGGAGAGTTGCTGCACATAGGTGGCGGTAGCAACCTGCTCTTCAAAGCAGACTTTGAAGGAACGGTGCTGCACAGTGCCATTCACGGCATCGAGAAACAGACCCTCCCCTTACCTTCCCTACAGGGAGGGAGCGGAATCCCAACCAACGAGCAAGGTAACAGCCTTTCCTCTGTAGGGGAAACGGGAAAGGGGTCTGTGTTGGTGCGAGTGGGTGCTGGTGTAGTGTGGGATGATTTTGTGGCATGGGCTGTGAAACAAGGTCTCGGCGGTGTGGAAAATCTCTCGCTCATTCCAGGTGAAGTCGGTGCGAGTGCTGTGCAGAACATTGGTGCCTATGGCGTGGAGGCAAAGGATGTGATTGCGTTGGTGGAGGCTGTGGATTTGAAGACAGGAGAGAAGCGCATCTTCACCAATGCGGAATGCCAATATGCCTATCGCCAGAGCATTTTCAAGAATGAACTGAAGGGCAAGTATGCCATCACATACGTCACTTTCCGATTGCAGAAGAATCCGCAATTAAAGTTGGACTATGGCAACCTTCGTGCCGTCTTAGAACAAGACTTGCTGCATGGAGAGAATCGCCCAGCGCTTGGGCTGGTGCGCCAAGCCATCATCGACATCCGCAATGCCAAGTTGCCCGACCCAAAGGTACAGGGCAATGCGGGCAGTTTCTTTATGAACCCCGTGGTGAGCCGCGAAAAGTTCCTCTCTCTCCAGAAGGACTATCCACAGATGCCTTTCTATGAAGTGGAGGGTGGTGTGAAGATTCCTGCAGGTTGGATGATTGACCAGTGTGGATGGAGGGGAAAGTCACTCGGTAGGGCAGGAGTGCATGACAAACAGGCATTGGTGCTCGTCAATCTCGGTGGTGCCACCTCCGACGAAATCATCCGTCTGTGCGACACCATCTGCAAGGATGTACACGATAAGTTCGACATCGACATCCATCCTGAAGTAAACTTGATATAATTTTATGAAAATCACAATACTTGGTTCTGGAACCTCTTGTGGAGTGCCTCAAATAGGCTGTCCTTGTAAGGTTTGCACATCGACAGATCCGAAGGACAAGCGGTTGCGCACTTCGGCATTGGTTGAGGTGGGTGGCAAGCGTATCCTTATCGACTGTGGACCCGATTTCCGTCAGCAGATGCTTCGCATCGACTTCAAACCGCTTGATGCCGTGCTCATCACACATGAGCACTATGACCATGTGGGTGGACTCGACGACCTGCGTCCCTATAGCATCTTTGGCGATGTGGATGTCTATGCCGAAAAGTTCTGTGCCGACCACTTGATGGAACGCATTCCTTATTGTTTCACCCCTAAGGAGAAACGCTATCCAGGTGTTCCAGCCATCAATCTGATAGAGATTGAACCGCACGTGCCCATTATTATAAAAGATGTGGAGAAAGTGCCGATGGCTGACGAATATCTGGAAGATGCAGTGAAAATGAAACGCCAGCAGGTGTGGGAAGAACTGCGTGCCCTCAAGGAGCGGGAAGGTGAAACGGAGCATGGCGATGTGAATATCCTCCCCATCCGTGTGATGCACGGTAAACTGCCCATCGTGGGCTTCCGTATCGATAACTTTGCCTACATCACAGACATGAAGACCATTCCCGACACGGAACTGCCTTACTTGGAAGGAGTGGAATACATGATTGTCAATGGTCTCCGCCACAAAGAGCATCCCAGCCATCAGAGTATTGAAGAAGCCATTGCCTTTACTCAAAAGTTGGGAGTAAAGGAAACGTGGCTTGTCCACATGAGCCACCATATTGAACCACACGCTATCGAAGAGAAAACGCTGCCTGCAGGTATTCATCTTGCCTACGACGGTGAAGTGATAGAGTTCTGAAAAATAAACACCGCCAAGCCTTCCGTTCATTCATGAGACAAGGCGTGATTTTCGTGAAAATCGCTTATCTATACCCCATTTTCTGCTAAAAACAACCCCTCCGGATGAGTTCTCCTTCCCTCCATCTTCTTGATTCACCCGATAAAAATAACAATCTAACCATCTAACTTTCTAACCTTTTAACCAACAAAAATGCACCTTGTCTTTTGAACAAGGTGCACCAAATGTCGATAAACACACGGTAGATTATGATTGAGGATTGAAGTCTGCACTTCTTATTACATCCAAAGGCTTACTTTTTTGGTTAGAAAGTTAGAAAGTTATTTTGTTATTTTTTCATTTTGCGGTGGGGGATATTAATAGGGGGGGAGTAAGTAATAATATATATATATATATTATTTTATTATATATATTATATATTATATACACGCACGGGGCAAAAAATAACAATCTAACCATCTAACTTTCTAACTTTCTAACCTTTTTCGTGATGGTTGAAAAATGAATGCCGCACTGACAGATGGCTGATTTCCACACTGATTGACGGGTGACTTCCGCAAAGACAAACAAACGAGGTTCGCACAGACAAGTGTGCGCGCGGAAATCTTTCGTGCGTGCGTGCGAGTGTCATTTGTCGGAGAGTGCGGAAATGAAAAAAAAATGCTTACGGAACAAAAAAAAATCGCACTTCTATTGACAACCGCACCACCAAAGTCCCGAAGGGACGATGAGACCACAGGCAGGCGGTGGAGTGAGCGGAGCGAACGGAACCCCTGCTGATGGGGTGCAACCCCTGCCCAAGCCCCGACGGGGCGACAGACTCTTTCGGCACCCATCCACCTTCTGAGTCTGTCACTCCTTCGGAGTTCCGTTCGGGGTGTTCCAAATCAGCAGGGGTTCCGTCCTTTCAGGACTCCACCGCCTGCCTGTAGTCTTTCGTCCCTTCGGGACTTTGGTGGTACGTTTGCGGATAGTCGTAAAAAAACGCTTACGGAACAAAAAAAAATCGCACTTCTATTGACAGCCGCGTCCCCACTATAGTAACTTTGCAATGTTTTTCATGTTTAACCCCTTAAAACCAATTTTGTTATGGCACTTATTGTACGAAAAGCAAAAGCCCGCCTCACCTTTCGGGAGGATAAGCCAGAGGTGCATGTCATTCGCCGTCTGATTTACCCCAAGGTATCAGGCAAGCAGTTGGTGCAGTATGCATCCAATGCCGCTGGCATTCCACCTGCCACGATGCAGGCGTGTATTGAAGCCATCGTTCAGGCAATCTACTACTATGCCATCCGTGGCATGCGTGTGACCTTCCCTGAATTCGGTGGGTTCTACCTGCAAGTGAGAAGTAAAACGGCAAAGACCGAAGATGGTATCTCTGCCGATTCGTTCACCTACACGGGTCTTGCGTTCCAGCCTCTGGGCGACCTGCGCAAACTCATTTCCGACACCAACGTGGTTGTGCAGGAGGCTGTCTATAGCAATCAGGCGGAAGGAAAGACTAACCCATAAAAAGAAAGGAGGCTATTATGGCAGACGTTAAAAAGAAAAAGCAGCCGGGCAAGACGGCAAGCGCACTCCTCACTACCAAGGGTAGCACTGGAGTAATTTCATGGTTCAAGCGTCAGACTCGCTTGGGTTTCCGAGAGAACAAGGACATTGTGTATAAGGCACAGGTTGTGCGTGGTCCAGTGGTAAAAGGCGATGACTTGATTGCCTATGCTGCCAATGCGGCACACGTGCCTGAATCGACCGTACGCATGGCAAAGGAGGCACTCTTCCAAGCCATCCTCTACTATTGTGGAAACAGCCATCCTGTGGAAATTCCAGGACTCGGCTCTATCGGTGTGAGCATCCGCACGAAGACCTCCAAGACTGAGGATGGACTTTCTGCTGACAACATCATGCAGAAGTATCTCCGCTGGTATCCGAAGAAGGACATCCGTGTGGCTGGCACAATGGCAAACCTCAAGTTCGTGGAGAACAAGGAACTTTCCAAACTTGCCATTGCGGCAGGTCCCGACTGGAAAGACCCCACTCCCGACCCAGAACCTTAATGTATGTGGCAGCCTAAGGAGATTTTAGCATCAACGGCTCTCATCGTTGCTTCGGTGTTGGCTATCTGGGGGATGTTACTCCCACCTGTGGGGGATGTAGAGCAAAACTTGCTCATCCTCGTTGCTCAGTTCCTTGTGTTTGCTGCCACATTGTTAGGCATAGGCAGTACCTTTGAGAGGTTTCTGCTAAGGATGCAAGGAAAAGGCAACCAAAATTCAGTTAGGAGTTAGAAGTTAGGAGTTAGATTGGCTACCCTGTTAGGTATCTTATTAGGAGCAAGCCGCATGGCAACTCCTAACTCCTAATTCCTAACTCCTAACTAATCATTAATATAACTTCGATAATGTCGTGCATTGTGTTTAGTGAAGAGAGGAAGTCGAGATGACTTTCTCTCTTTTCGTTGGTTAAAAGGTTAAAAAGTTAGAAAGTTAGAAAGTTATTTTGTTAAGTAATCACACAAAATTATCTTATACAATGATGCCTCTTCTTTTCGCCGCAAGCGGCTTGTTTTTTCGGACAATAATTTCCAATAATTGACGATAATTTTATCCAATAATTATTATTGGAACCAATTTTTGGAAATTATTGGTAATTATTGTCCGAGAAAAATGCGGCTTGCCGCATCATATAAACTATTTTTGTTCACCTACTTATCATGAATTAGCCACGAACCTTTAGCTCGGCGTAGCCAATTTCTCATAAATTTAAGTTTCGGAAGTGTTTTTCCACAACGGATTGCACGGATTATGCGGATTTTTGAGCCTCGGCGGCTCCTGCCATTCGGATTGTTCTGCATCCGACCATCGTCGCCTCTTGCGACGAAAAAATCCGTATAATCCGTGCAATCCGTTGTAAAAATATATCCGAAATTTGAGTCATAAATTATTTTTGTTGGAATTCATCGAACTGACGTTAAATATGTAAAGGAGGATTAGTCTTCAGAACCATCTCGAAGCGTATAGTGCCACATGTGTGTTTTATGAGCATTTGTCTATGCCGAATGTCGGCACGGTGCGCCTCTTATTTCGCGCACCCAGCGCATAATATTACGGGCACTCAGCGCGTGTCATTTCGTGCTGAGTGCCCGTAATTGTAGGTCAAAGAGTTACGTGTTTTGAGGTTTTTCTTATTTCACATACGCCAGCTTCGTTGATCCACCTTTGTGCTTCAAGTCTGTTGGTTCAGGCTTCCGTTGTTACCTTTCCACCAGCCGAGCACTGCACCCCAAACGCTCGAAAGTTTTACTTGATAAAAACTTTCTTCGTTTGTCCATTGGAATAGCGGATGATGTTCATACCCTGATCAAGAGCCATTGAGTCTTTTCATCAAATCTGTAACATCATCACGCTCGGTGTATTCTCCTCGATAATAGTTATCTAAAGCAATGAAAATTATGTGACTATAACTGCATAACGATGTGACAGAGATGCCATTGGATTTGAGATTGTTTTTGATAGACTGAATAGAGTCGTCACTTTTGTCTATAATTGTTATTCGCGTTGGCGTTGCCAAAGTTCCATTGTATTGTGAACACGCTACAAAGAAATCTTTGAAATAGTCAAAGTCTATGGTGTTTAGAGAATGACCAAAGAATACGACTTCATCTGCTTCCATTAGGTCTCGTCCAATACTTGTTGATGAGTACTTGGGGTGATTCACTTTCCTCAGAAAGGAATAGCGATCATCTGTTATATCATTTGATCCAACACCTAAGACAATGCCACAATAAAGTTTTTGGTGAACGTAAGAAACTTCACGCTCATAGTTACATCCACACCATTTGTGCAAAGCATCATGTGAGATATAGTTGAATGTGTAAACTTTATCAAAGATTTGTTTCTTGTTCATTAGGTCAAACAGACAGGTTGCCAAATGATCTTTTTCAAATGTATCCATGGAGGCTAAATCCAAAAAGATCTCCAGTTTCCCTTCCAGTAGTTCCAAAAAATGTTTGTCATCATTCACATGACTAAAATCTTGCAATCCTATTTTCTTTTTGGCATATTCCGCAAGGCTTTCTTCTATTGAGAACCATTTTTCCTCATTGGCTTTCTCTTTCAGAAATCCAGCAAGATTATCCTTATTTGTGTGCTTGAACTCCTTATATAATTCCTTCCATTGTTGACTTTTTGCAAAGTCACTATACCTTGTATCCAAACCTAAATCAAGGTCGAAACCGTTGCCAAGAATTAAAATCTTCATATATTCCGACTTAACAGTTATACAAATACTACTAAAAAAGGACAATTACTTCACCACCATCTTAATGGACTTCTCTCCAATCTTGACAATAGCTATATCGCCACTATTCATATTGGTGTTGACCGATGTCATCTCCCCTGTCAGTGAAGTTAAACCAGTCATTTGTCCGGCAGTATTATAAACTCTGACAGGTGTGGGCTCCGTGTTTCCCTCACTGCTAATTGTCAACACACCATTTTGACTCTGAATAAGAATTGGGCGTGCTTCTACCTTCGCAATAGGGTTAGTAATGCCTTCTGTCCTTGGGTTGCTATCTATCCAGCATAATGTGGCAGTTGCCATATCAGAATTCTCATAACCAGCGGCTGTAGCATAGACTTTGATGTCATAAGTTACCGTCAAGTCTATCTCATTGCCACTGTGCGTCTTGATATCCGTATCCGTGATAGTAGTGATACACGATGCTCCTTTCGTGGAACACTTAACACTTAACTTCCCCTTTGTGTATGAGATAGAAGGAGTGGCACATTTCTTTACAGTTGGTGGATTTTCCCCACCACTCAATGCCACAATATTCCCAAAGTTGCTCCAAGGTGCAATATTTTTATAGTCCATCAAGGCATGAGTTGGCACATGTAATGTTGCTGTACTTAACGAGGCTCCTTGAAATGCAGAAGCAGAAGTGGTTGGTACTGATTCAATATAGCAATATACATCTCTCAAAGACGTACAGCCATATAAACTATTGTCATAAATAGCTTTCACAGATTTTGGTATGGTGAGGGATGTCAGGCCGCTGCAGCCAGAGAAGGCAGACCCGCCGATTGTTGTCACGCTGCTGGGTATGGTGAGGGATGTCAGGCCGCTGCAGTCAGAGAAGGCAGACTCGCCGATGCTTGTCACGCTGCTGGGTATGGTTATGGTGAGGGATGTCAGGCCGCTGCAGCCAGAGAAGGCATTCCTGCCGATTGTTGTCACGCTGCTGGGTATGGTGAGGGATGTCAGGCCGCTGCAGCCAGAGAAGGCAGAC
>Ga0256405_10002839_pt1 | contig 37748 bp, 38 predicted proteins | sample RumenRJG_02DNA_FD_189096 | JGI IMG/M metagenome (GOLD analysis project Ga0256405, IMG submission 189096) | Bovine rumen microbial communities from Lethbridge, Alberta, Canada - RJG_02 | ecosystem: Host-associated > Mammals > Digestive system > Stomach > Rumen | place: Canada: Alberta...
ATTTGTGAATATTACAATATAGAACACAAAATTTTAAAACTTGATTTTTTAAAAGAAATTACAAATACGGCTCTTGTATCAGGTAATAAATTACCATCAGGAGATGAATTAAATGACGAAGTGCAAAGTGCAAAATCAGTCTGGGTGCCTAATCGCAACGGATTATTTTTAAATATAGCCGGAAGTTATGCTGATTCATTCGGATTTGAGAATATAATTATCGGTGCAAACAAAGAGGAAGCGCAAACTTTTCCTGATAATTCCGCCGAATTTATTGATTCGGTGAATAAGGAATTTGAGTATTCGACAATGGTTAAAGCGAAAGTTGTTGCGCCCTTGCTAAATTATAATAAGAATGATATAGTCATGATGGCTTTGTCTAACGGTATTCCGCTTGAATTAACAATGAGTTGTTATCAAAGCGGTGAGTATCATTGCGGGATATGTGAATCTTGTATGAGATTAAGGCATGCTCTCAAAGCAAACAATGCGCAGGATTTGATTAAAAAAATATTTGGTTGAAAAATGAAAACACTATTTATTGATGACGAAATTAAATATATCGGTTCTCAACTCTCTCCGCACTGGATTTATAAAAATTTTAAAATACAGGGTGATGCGATTGTTGCATTTTGCGGAGAATGTGAAGTCAAACTTTCTGAAATGGTGGATATAGAAGATGTAATCAATAATGAGCCGATATATAGCAAATACATGCTCAGTTTCATAACAGAACAATTCAATATAAACCTTGTAGAGGGTGTATTAAGACAAAGACTTTTAATGACAATTATCAAAGAATGTCTTGAAAACAGGGGATTTAACGTAAAAAGAAACGGGGATGATTTGTTTGTGAACGGCAAAAAATTATCCGTTTCTATTGCGACAAAATCACTGACCTCCGTTTTAATCCATACGGGTTTAAATATAATTTCAGACGGTGCGCCGATACCTGTTTCAGGCTTGGAAAGTGATTTAAACATAAAAGATATAAAAGAATTTGCGCTTGAAGTAATGAAAAAGTATTCTGACGAAATTGATGATATAATACTTGCAAGCACAAAGGTTAGAGGTGTGTAATGTTAAAAAATACGAGCAATGCAAAAGCAAATAAAGAACCTTCGGGCGACAGAACTCATTTTTCTTACGATGAATACAGGCAGAAAGTAAATAAACGTTCATATAAGGATTTGACGGTATTTATTTCCGTTCTTGTAATCGGGATATTGATTTTCCTGGGTTTTGCAAAAATTTTATCCCCGAATGTCGATGTCGGAATCGCTGATAATGAGGAGTTTTCCGAATTTGAGGATGAGGGAATTACGGGTTCAATAGATGAGCGTCTGAAGCATTTGAGAGATGAGGATAACGGAAAAGCCGACGCAGACGGAATGTTCACGCCTGAACTTGATGAAAAAGTTGTTTTGCCAAAACAAATTAAAAAGACCGTAGGTGAGATGGAAGCCGAAATGCAGGATGCAAAACTTCAGCAGAAGAAGGCAGAGGAACCGATTGCTATTAAGACGGAGAAGGAAGACAAGAAACACGAATCTTCGGTCGAAACCAAAGCGCCTGCGCCTGCTCAAACTCAGGGGACTTACAGAGTTGTTGTAGGTCATGATGCGACGGAAAAGCAGGCAGATGTTGCAAAATCAATTATTCAGGATGCCGGAGTAGGAGTTACTCCTATAGTCAAGAATATCGGCGGAACGTACACGCTTCAGGTTGGAGTTTATTCAACTCACGAAAAAGCTCAGCAAGCGGTAAATAATTTGCTAAAGAGCAATTTCCCTGCAAGAATTGCAGAGTAATAAAATAAAAAAGACTACCCTTTGTAGTCTTTTTATAAATGGTTGCGGGAGCTGGATTTGAACCAACGACCTTCGGGTTATGAGTCTATAAAAGTCCTATTTGCAAGGGTTTTCATTTGTAACCATAATTTATCAGAATTTATCACAAATGATTACCCCACATGAGTTTCAGCCTATTTTTTATTCTCATTTTTTATCAGAGTTTTTCAGGATTTTCCAGAATTTTTGCAACTTTTTTGCAACCCGTTTGCGACTTCCTCCTTTATATCTGTCCACTCAATGCCACTTTTGAGGGGCGGGGAGGGGACAAAAACATAAACAGCCTCCATCATTCCGAGCCACAAAAAAATTCCGTAAATTTTGATATAATTTAATATGCACTTTTATTTAAATGTTGCGTCAGAATATTTTCGATTTGCTTAAACAGACCACTTTTTATTTGTGGTAATAGACTTAAATCATTTGTTATTTTTGTATACAGTTTATTATCTTGTATTTTTTTATTAAAATCATTTAAAGAAATATTTGATATTTTAGACTTATCAAATATATAGTGCATTATGTATGTTGCTATGACTTTATGTTCCAAATTAGTATCAATTAAGTCATTATTTTGTTTATATGAATCTAACAGTAATATAAAATACTGAAATATTAATTTATATCTTAAATACGGAATACATTTATATTTCATGCTTAGCAAAATAATACTCATTGCTCTTGTAATAAACCCATGCAATACGCGATAGAACAGTTCTATATCGTTTATATCTTTTGTTAGTGGATTATCCTTCGAATTTTTAAAATTAATAAAATTATTTAGTAAATCATTTTTAGTATCTTTATCAGAAAATATAATAACTTCTTTTGCTATATCTGTAAGATTATTAATAACATCTTCTATGTTTTGAAATTCATTTAAATAATCTTCAACATTATCAATTCTTTTTTTAAATAAACTGCAAAATGCATTATCAGCACCTTGACTTACAATAGTGATATCATCTGAGTTGTTCATTAATGTTGACAATGGTAATATAAACAAAAATTCTCCATATTTTTCGATTATTTCAATATTTTCTTTTGCAATATTTAAAATTGTATTTGTGAGATTTTCTTTGAAAGTTTGATTAGGTATTTTAGATAAAACTTGTCCTAAATTAGTAAATGCATCGTCAATAATATGATATTGACCTAATGTAAATCTCTAAAAGAAGTTAAGAACAAAAAGATTCGTGCATTATGCACAGAAGAAGTACAAGCATTATTATCAAAGACAAAACAAATTTATCCCGACTTCTTCCCCCTTTTGTTTACTGCGTTATTTACCGGCATGAGACAGGGTGAACTTTTTGCACTAACTTGGGATTCGATAAATTGGATTACCAAAAAGATTACTATTGATAAAAACTACACTCATGGCATACTCGGGACGCCGAAAACAGGTAAAATAAGGGTAATTGATATGTCTGATGAATTAGCAAAAGTTTTAAGAGAATGGCGTATGGCTTGCCCTAAAGGTGAAAATAATCTTGTTTTTCCAAACAACGAGGGCAATTATCAAAGTGCAGAAAATATGATGAAGAGAAGATTTCTTCCTTCATTAAACAGGGCCGGCATTGATAGAATAAGATTTCACGACCTAAGACACACATACGCAAGCCTTCTTTTTGCAAACGGTGCCCCGATGAAGTATGTTCAACACCAGCTTGGGCATTCATCTATAACAATGACAATGGATTTATACACTCACTTATTGCCGGAAGTTAATGACAAATGTGTAAACTTGTTGAACAGCATTGTAAATCAAACCATTGAGCCACAAGAAGAAGTTAGAATGTTTGGGACATAAGTTCTTATTAAAAAGATTCATGTTATAATTATTGTTGTAGGAAGTAATATATTTTTATACTTAAAGGATGGTGAAATTATGGCATTTTCAGAGACGACAAGAGAAGAAGCATTAAAAAAAGCTGGTTACAAATGTGAAAAATGTGGTAAAAAACTAACATTACATTCTTGTGAAGCTCATCACAAAACATCTGTTCAAGCGGGAGGGCAAGATTGTCTTTCAAATTGTCAAATATTGTGTCATGACTGTCATGTTAAAACACGCACATATGGACAACACTAGACATACATAACAAATAATTAATTCTTGTTTAAGTACAAATAGAACAATCTATTAGTTATCTCTAATAGGATTTGTTAATATGCCTGCAGTTATTTCATACACAGTAATTTTTTTAGAATTATGCTCAAAGAAAACTCTTGAATACATATCATCAAGTATAAATATATTATCATACCCTTTTATTTTATATAATTCCCCAATATTATTGTTTAACATGATAGGTAAAATTGTTGATTCAATATCATTTAATACTTGTTTCATTCTATCATATTTTAAACAATCTTTTCTCAAAAATTTAAAAACTTCTATATCAAAATCCCAATCAATAGCTTTTACTGATTTAAGTTTATTCAATACAATATCGCTAATTTGTTCTTTATTTAAATTCCAATCAGGACTGATTCGATAGTTGTTTCTTATATACATTTGTAATTGATTCATAATTAACTCCTTTAAGTTTTTGCAACTTTTTTGCAACTTTTGCTCATTTTAGCATAAAAAAAGACTTTCAGAAATCTCTAAAAGTCTTTATTTTAAATGGTTGCGGGAGCTGGATTTGAACCAACGACCTTCGGGTTATGAGCCCGACGAGCTACCAGACTGCTCCATCCCGCGATATTTAATTTTATAAATCTATATTAATTGCTAAATATATTTTTGCAAGTATAACACATGCTTAATAATTATTTACAATTACGTAAATTCTGCGAACTAATTGAATTTCAACCCAAATTAAAATTATAAAAATAATACTTTAGTATTAGTTTTTAAGGATTACTGTTATTTGGATTAATGTTTTGGGATTAATACCGGTATAAAGTTGAATTATTTTTTGGAGGATATTTTGAAATGATGAAATCGGGTTTTGGATGATAAATTTATTAAAAATCATACAAATAATTGACATAAATTGAAAAAATGTGTAATATAATCGTTAAGTGATACAAAAGTTATAGTATTATTAAAAAAAAGAAAGGTTATGAACTATGAAAAAAGGTTTTACTTTAGCAGAAGTTTTAATCACATTAGGTATCATCGGTGTTGTAGCCGCAATGACTATTCCTACATTGATTCAAAACACCAACAGCGTTAAGTTCGCTTCACAATTTAAGAAATCAATTTCTACTTTGTCACAGGCAGCATTGATGTCTCAGGCTCAGTGGGATACCGATTTCTCATTGATTACGGTTGCAAGTACCGATGGTAACTGCGGAAAAGATACCATCGCGGGCGGTACTTACACAATGTGCGGTTTGTTTAACAATACATTGGCAGGTCAAACTTACCAAGGTGCTTACGGTTCTGTAAAAGGTGCTGATGCTACAAACGCATATTCATATACAGCGAAAGCATTAACACCATCTGCAGATTATTTAATCTTCGCATTGGCTGACGGCTCAATGGTTGGGTTTAACAAAGCTGCTACGGGTTGTTCTTTAGGCGCAGGCAATGTATTGGATAACACAATGCTTACAACAGGTTCATTGAAAAACTGCTTAGGCTTTATTGATGTTAACGGTGTAACTCCTCCAAACAAAGAAGTTACTTGTGCTGACGGTACAGCTGCATTAACTCCGAATACACCATGTGCTTTGGCAACTACAGGTTCTGCATTGGGTGATGTTTATCCTATCGTATTCCACGATGGTACGGTTGAACCGGCATCTAACGCTTCAAAAGCAGTTCTTGCAAGAGGTAAGACGAATACTAACACTGCTGCAGGCGGTGGAAACGGACAATAATATAGTTTCAATAATAATTTTAAGCGGAGAAGAACGTTGTTCCTCTCCGCTTTTTGTATATTCTTGTTACTGCGTTCCTCGCAATGATATGGTTTTCATGCTAATATAATCTTATGCAGAATTTTACTCACTTTACGGTAATGAAAAACGAAGCCGTTGATGCTCTTAATTGTACTGACGGCAAAATTTATGTTGACTGTACTTTAGGTGGAGGCGGTCACAGCGAACTTATTTTGCAAAGGGTTTCTCCAAACGGCAGGCTAATTGCCTTTGACATTGATCAGGATGCCATAGACGCATCAAGTGAGAGATTAAAAGATTACAAAAACTTAACAATTATCAAATCGTCTTACACAAATATTAAACAAGTTCTGAAGGACTTAGGTATTGAAAAGATTACAGGAGGTGTGCTTTTTGATTTGGGGGCATCGTATCATCAGTTAACCAAACAGGAAAGAGGATTTTCATTTTCAAAAGAGGCTCCGCTTGATATGCGGTTTGATAAAGATAATGATTTTACGGCTTATGATGTTGTGAATAGTTACAGCGAAGATGATTTAATAAGAATTTTTTCTGAGTACGGAGAGGAACATTTTTCAAAGCGTATTGCCCGTGAAATTGTTTCAAAACGTAAATTAAAAAAAATTGAAACAACAACCGAACTTGCTAATCTTATTGTAAATTGTACTCCGCATGTAAAGTCCAAAGTTCATCCTGCGACAAGGGTTTTTCAGGCTTTGCGTATTGAGGTTAATCATGAGTTACAAAATGTTAAACAAACCTTGACTGATATATTTGATATTTTAGAGTTCGGTGCTATAATCAGTGTAATCAGTTTTCACTCTCTTGAGGACAGGATAGTTAAACAACTGTTCAAATATTATTCCACCCGTTGTCATTGTGACAAAACCCAAGCGGTTTGTAATTGCCCGCCTCCGGTTTTGGAATTAATAAATAAAAAACCGATAACGGCTACGGAGGAAGAAATTAAACAAAATCCGCCATCAAGGAGTGCAAAACTAAGAATAGCAAGGTATATAAAAAAATAATATGAGTGCAAATCTAAGAGATTTAAATACGAATAATTATACGGTGGAAATGCCTAAGACTGTAACAAGTCCGGTTTCAAATCCTGTTGTGTCTCCTGCTCCGTTATATCAGGTTAAACCGCTTACCGTCAGAGAAATGGTAGTGCGCAGAATTAACAAAACTCTTTGTATTTGTTTGCTTTTGACTATTGCGGTTACTTTTGTAAGTTATTATATTGCGATGAATTTTGAAGCAAAGTTGAATGCTTTGGACAGAGAAATTGTTAAAATTAATACTGAAAATCTTGATTTGCAGGCAGATTTGGACAGGTATAAATCTTTTAATAATGTGGACAGTAAAATCGGAGCGTTCAAACTTCTGCAAAAGGCGGACAGGGTTCTTGAGGTTACGGCTACCGGCGAAAGCACTGTTCTTGCACAGTCCAAACCTGTTAATCATTCTTCCTTTAACTGGGCTATCGGCTACTGATTATAAACGTTTATGTTAAGAAATGAGTTAAAATTATTATTTGATAATGATAAAAAGTGTTTTGCGCACAATGATATTAAGCCTTCTTTGCTTGCCGGTTTTGATGGTTTTATTTTAAACAAAGTTGAGGATGATTTTAATCCTGAAATTCTCAGCGTGTACAAAAAATTTGCTCCGATGAAACAACAGGCACCTGACAGTATGAAAACAGTTTTGTTTTCGACTATTTCGGATTATGCAAAAGATGAAACGTCAAAAGGGAACAATCTTAATGCTTTGGTGCTTTACAGATTTTTGCTTGTAAAATCCCTTCCTGATTCTTTGGATTATCTTAATATTGCCAAAAATTTAGTGAACTTAGGAGATAATGAACTTTACAGCGAATTTTTAAAGGTTTATGCCCTGAAGGAAGAAAATAAATTGCTTTCTTATATTGAACTTGCAGATTTTTACAAGGGAATAAATGACTATAAAAACGCAATAGCAAGTTACGAAAAGTTTTTGGAAATTGATAAAACAAAAGTTTCAATTTATACGATTACCGCTGATTTGTATTCAAAACTCAACGGCAGTGACTCTTTAGAACGGCAAATTGATTTGTATGAGCAGGCTTTCCGACTTCAGCCGGATAACAGGCTTGCGCTTCACGGGCTGGCTTTCGGGTATGAAAAACTCGGACGTGATACTTTGGCGAAAATTTATTATGAAAAACTTTTGCAAAATGAGCCGACAGAAAACGATTTATTTAATTACGGCTGTTTTTTAATTCATTGCGGTGATTTTATAAACGGGCATAAATATTTTACTCACAGGTTTAATATTGATGATGTTAATTTGAAATATCCTTCTGATATCAGCAAAAAATGGGATTTTAAGTCCGATATATCTGATAAAAATCTGCTTGTTCATTATGAACAGGGGTTTGGCGATACGGTTATGTATTCAAGATTTGTGCCGTTTTTGAAAAAAATTGCAAAAGAGGTTATTTTTGTTGTTCAAAACGAACTTTTTGATTTGATTTCAAATTCGCATTTGTTTGAAGGGATAAAAATTGTTACTGATGAGCAAAAAATTGACTATGATGTAAATATGGCTCTTTTGGACATTTTGTATGCGTTAAAATTTGATAGTTCTGCTGTTGATTTGTTAAAGTCTAAATATCTTGATGTTTCAAAAGAAAATGTGGAAAATTATAAAAATAAATATTTATCGCAGGACAGTTGCTTTAAAATCGGTTTATCCTGCAGTGGAGAGAAAAATGCAAATTATAACGAACGTAATATTGAAATATCTAAAATTTATTCATTATTAAAAGATATTCCGAATATAAAATTGTATAATTTGCAGAAAAATTCAGGAGATTATGACGGTGTGATTCCGCTTGGGAATGTTTTTGGGGATTTTACTCAAAGTGCCTGTGCAGTAAAGAATATGGATTTGGTAATTTCAACCGATAATGTCATTTTAAATCTTGCGGGGGCTTTGGGCGTTCAGACTATCGGACTTTTTAACAAAGAAACAAATTACCGCTGGTTTAAAACCGCCGGGGATGATGTCGGTTGGTATGAAAGTGTAAAACCTTTGCAGGCAAAAAAGCAAAACTGTTGGGAAAATGTGTTTTTTGAACTTGTAAATTTGGTAAAATCAAAATCAAGTCTTAAATAAACTTTATATTTTATTTTTAAATAGCAAAAAATATTTTCAGGGGTTTAATATTAGAAAAATATAAAATAGGAGTTTATATAATGGTAAATTTAAATGTATTCAAACCGATAAACAAATGTCAAAAGGAAATGGCTAAAAAGTGCGGATGGGTAAATGCAGACCAACTTCCCGTCAGAAAAAATATCATGCCTGATGGTTTTGTAGGCAGTGCAAAATCAGAACCGAATATTCCCGTTATTGGAACAAAATTAAATCCTAACAATGTTACAATTATGGAAATAGTTATGAATGATGATAAAATATCAAGAAGTCCTTTTGTCCGCTCTAATTTAACTCAAATTCTTGATGTTGCAAGTAGTGAACAGGGGGCAAAAATTATGCAAAAAATCTTAACCCCTGAAAATATTGACAAACTCGATACGGTAAGAACATTTATCAGAAAGCGTCCGAAAGATTACATAAAAGATAAATCTCAGGTAAAATACATAAGTTCACCGGCAGGTTTAAGTGCATTATTTAATGATATTGCAATGCTCAAAGCAGCATCAGTTCTTGACCTTGAAGGATTAGATACACTGTTTAAGTTAGATGTAACTCAGGGCAAAGGTCAAAAGTTATTGGAAACAGTCGCAAAATATGATGATTTACATTTGGATATTGCTCGTAAGGGTATTTTTAAAAATGCGGTATTTGCTATTTCAAAAGAAAAATAAATATAAATGTTTTTATATAATATAAAATTCTGCTATAATAATTGTAGCAGAATTTTTTTGAGGTTATGAGAATGAAAAAGATATTAGCAATTTTACTTATAATGTGTTGCGCTTTGCCTGCTGTTGCAAAAAAACGCCAGAATGAAGAAATTATTACACCGCTTACGCAGTTGGAAAAACGACAGTTCCAGACAAAAAGTTATCCTGCTCAGGACAATATTGTTGCGATGAAATCCGTTTTGAATGTTTTGCAGGATGAAGGTTTTATCGTTTATAACGTAAATTCTTTACTTGGCTATATTTACGGAGTAAAAGACTTTGATATTTCAGACCCGAATGTGGATATTTCAAAAGAGTTCGGACTGACAAAATCAAGACTCAATTACAACGGCGTTAAGGTTGCGACTTTAGAGGTCAGTGTAAATGTTACTCAATTCGGCGAACAAACAAGAATCAGAACAAATTTTAAACGCAAACTGTTTAATGAATACGGCAATGCGCAAATGATAGACGATATTGATGAAGCGGAATATTATTCCGATTTTTATAAAAAAGTCGATGATGCAATAGTTTTACAAAAACAAATTGCGCAAAAAACAAAAAAAGAAGAAACTCCCGTTTCGGTTAAAAGACCGATAAAGAAACCTCCTGTCAAACGTCCTGTTCATGCGCCTGCTCCTGTTATTATTCAGCAGGATTCTTCTCAGGTGCAGGAAGTTCCGAAATCAGAGCAGATTACTACTCAGTCTGCCGTCGAAGATAAAGAGAGTGTAAAACAGGAAGAAACTCAAAAAACATCCGAAACGGTTGAAGTTCCCGTAAAAAATGAAAATTCTTCATCCCCCGAATCGGCTGAAGTAAAGCAGGAAAAACAGCAACAAGAGGTGAGTGAACCTGTTGCCGAAAAAACTGAAGAAGCAAAACCTTCCGAAACCGCACCGAAAACAGAACCAAAATCCGAACCCAAAACAGAACCTGCATCGGAATATACTCCTGAGCAGATACTTGATTTAGTCCCTGTTGACAGTGAACCTGAGCAGGTCAAATCGACAAAAGAAGAAGCCAAAGAACTAAAAGAAATGGTAAAACAGGCAAAAGCAGAGGCAAAACAGGCTCAAAAAGAAGCGCTTCAGGCGCAAAAGGAAGCAATACAACTCCAAAAAGATTTGGATAAACAGGCACTTGAAGCGGAAAAAGAAGCGTTAAAAGCAGAAAAAGAAGCCCAGAAACAGGCTTTAAAGGAAGAAAAAGAGGCACTTAAAGAAGCAAAACGCCAAGCAAAAGAAATGAAGGAATAATGAAAAAAATATTTTCTATAATATTAATTTTAATATTTTCTTTTTTAAATTTTGGTGTTTCTTATGCAAAAACGATGCCGAAAATTCGTGACGGAGTGCTTTATGATATGCAGACACGTTATTTTGATTCAAAAGATTCAAAATCCGTTATGAATGCCGTGTTTGCGACTTTATATGACAGTGATTATACAATAGAAGATTATGATGAAGATTTGGGAATAATAAGAGTTACCAAGACTCTTAAAGCATCTTATACAAACAAAAAGCGTGTGGCGGGCTGGAGTGTTGTTCTTGCTGCCGCAACTGCTTATACAGTATTTTCTTACGGTGCAACAGCCGCATCTATGTATAGTCCGTCAAGAAGAATTGCAACCGAATTTAAGGATAAAACCGTTGTAATTGACGCAAATATTTATGTTTGGCAGGTTGATAAAAACAAAGTTAAAGTAAAATTTGTTCCTGTTGAGAAAGTTTTGCAGAACGCAGATGGTTTTGCATTTTACAAAATGGCGCCGGTCAAGGTTATACGCATATACAGACCTGAACCTTATGAAGAATTTTTCAGTCAGGTTGGTGCGAAGTTAAAATAAATTAAAAAAATGTAAATTTACTTATTTTATTGTATATGTTTTTTGTTTATTTATTGTAGAATTGTAATATATTACAAATTTAATCAGAGATTTAATATAAATGAGAGATAGCAGAAGTTATAAAGGCACAAGACGCTCAGCCTCCCCAAGACGCCGAATTCAAAGCCCCTATGAAAATTATAGAGGCAGACGCTCAAGACGTTCTTCGGGCGCATCTTTTCGTAAATCTTTGAGTATTATGGTTTTGCTTTTTTTGCTTGTCTTAGGCGGAATTTTATTGTTTGCCAACGGCACGGATATTCTGTCAAGATTTGGCAAAAAGAATACTAACGCACTTGATTTTAATTTGCCTTTTGGGCCTCACAGAGAAAATATTTTGCTTTTGGGTGTTGATTCAAACGGTGCAGATTCGGATTTGTGGGTTGGGACAAGGACTGATACCATAATATTAATGAACATTGATCCGCGTACAAAGACGGTTAATGCAATTTCAATACCCCGTGACAGCAAAGTTTATCTTCCTGACGGTATGGGTACGCAAAAAATTAATGCTGCTCATGCAATAGGCGGTATAAAAATGACTGTCAGAACCATTGAAGATACTTTGGGTGTAAAAATTGACCGCTATATTATGTTCCACGATGAGGGCGTTCGGGAAATAGTTAAAGCGCTTGGCGGTGTCGATATTTATGTTGAAAAGAATATGAAATATGACGATTATGCAGGCAAATTGCATATAAATATTTCAAAAGGCAAACATCATTTGACGGATAAGGATGTTGTGGAATACTTGCGTTTCAGGCATGACGCAATGGGTGATATCGGCAGAACAAAAAGACAGCAGTGGTTTTTAAGAGGACTGCTTGCGGATTTGAAAAAGCCCGAAACCGTAGTTAAAATTCCGAAACTTGTTTCAGTTGTTCATAAATATGTCAAAACGGATATGTCTCCTTATGAAATGACTCAGTATGCGAGTCTTGCAACTCATTTTGATATGGATAACATTGAAATTGCAATGCTTCCCGGTGCGCCAAATAAGCACGGATACATCAGTTACTGGATTTTAGATCCGGATAAAACACAGGAAGTTATTAACAGGCTCATATACAGAGAAAAATTCGACGGAATGAAGGAAGAATACACTGCAAGCATCATGAGTTCGTCAAAGAGAAAGGAAGATGCGCAGGAACTCAAAAAATCACTTGAAGATAACGGGATAAAAGTTATTTGTACCGGCACTTCAAGTTCGACTCACTCTCAGTTTATTGCTCATTCAAAGTATGTAACCATTGATTACTATGCAGAATTAAAAAAACTTGTTCCTGATGTGAAATCTAAACAGTTTGTTTATGAGCCGGCAAATTATCAGTGTGCGCAGTCTGATTTTACCGTAGTTTTGGGCGACGAAAATTAATATATTATTGTATAATCCTAAAAAAAATGTTATACTTTCCTAAAAGGAAGGTATTTTGTATGTATGGATTATTGTTTAATATCCCTATTGTTTCAAAGAATGTAGCACAAAACGGAAACGGAGGTTTTTCTATGGGTGGTTTAGGCTGGTTAATAGTTGTTTTAATTGCAATATTAGTTTTGCTGTATCCGATGTATGTTCGTCTTATACAGTTAAAGAATAAGACAAAAGAGGCAATGAGCGGAATTGATGTTCAACTCAAAAAACGTTATGATTTAATTCCGAATATTTTGACTATCGCTCAAAAATATATGGAGCACGAAAGAGGTTTATTTGACGAAATTACGCGATTGAGAAGTGCGGCTGCATCTATAAAAGCCGATGCCGATACTATAGGAAAGAAAATTGAACTTGATAATCAGTTGATGTCAAAGATGGGACAGTTGATGGTTAATGTTGAAAATTATCCGCAATTAAAGGCAGACGGAACGATGATGCAGGCTATGCAGACTTATTCTGAAGTTGAGGAACATATTGCCGCTGCAAGAAGATTTTATAACAGTGCGGTTAATGAATTAAATAATGCTGTTGAAATTTTCCCAAGTTCTTTGATAGCCATGATGATAGGTATTAAATCTTATCCGTTCTTTGAAACAGACGAAGCATCAAAACAGTCAGTTAATGCCGGCGATTATTTAAAATAATAAAATTTTATATTATAATAAGAGCGGATTTAAAGTCCGCTTTTTTATTGTGTGTCCGTAGCTCAGACGAATAGAGCGTGGGTTTCCGAAGCCCAAGGTCGGGGGTTTGACTCCCCCCGGGCATATTTTTATGCTACTGTTACATAACCCGTAATTCTGCTGTCATTCAGAGAATAACTTCTTTCTGCGACTTTGTTTGAAGTGTTCCCTTCAATGGTATAAACTTTTCCGTTTTCAACTTTTGTAACGATACCTGTGTGAGATACTTGTTTACCGTTTTTGTCTTTGCCTTTGAAGATGATTAAATCTCCTGCTTTTGCACTTGTTGAAAATCTTCCGTTTTTCTTACCCCAATCCCATATTTGAGAAACTGAACTGAATCTTGGAATAATACCTCCGCATTCTTTAGCAACATAAGTTGCGAAGTCTGCACACCATGCTTGAACTCTGCCGTCTGTAAATTTTTTGTATGAGCCGTCGTTTTCGTTATATCCGAGATATTTTCTTGCGCCGTTAATTATTCTTGAAGCAAAGTTTCCGACTGATGTTACAACTTGTGATACGGTTTCTTTTGCGGAATTGTAAATGTTTCCTGCCGTAGTTTTTATATTGTTCCATATGTTGCTTGTATTTACGGTCGGTAATGAAAAATAACTAAACGGGTTTGAGAAATTGCCAATCCAGCCAAACGGGTTAAATGATGATATACCCTGCGGAGTTGGTGTGAATATCGGCATATTATATCCGCTTGTTAATGAGCCGAAAGGATTATATTGAAATATCGATGGCATCATAGTCGGTGCAAACGGTATTTGAGGCATTGAAAAGAATGTCGTTTGCGGTATATATGCTTGTATGTTTCCCCATTGAATCATCGTAATATCCCCTTATGTATATATAAAGTATATTTTTTATAGATAATTGCTTATGTTTATTTAAATGTAACAACATGTTACGAAAATTTATAATAAATTAGCGAATTTGTATAATGAAACTATGAAGATATTAGGGATAGACCCCGGTATGGCTATTGTCGGGTACTGTATATTAGATTTTGACGGTAAAAATTCGGTTTTGCTTCATTCCGGTTCCATACAAACTTCTAAGGAAAAGGGTGAGGGCGAACGTCTGAGCGAAATATATGACGATATCAGTGTTATTATTAAAAAATATCAGCCGGATGTTTGTGCTGTAGAAAAGTTGTTTTTCTTCAGGAATTATACGACCGTAATGCCTGTTGCACACGCAAGAGGGGTTATTTTATTGGCATTAGAACAAAATAAAGTTCCTGTTTATGAATATACTCCGATTGAGGTTAAGCAAATTTTAACAGGTTACGGTCGTGCAGGTAAAAAAGAAGTTGAGCAGATGGTCAAAGTTGCCTTGAATATTGAGCAACTGCCAAAACTTGACGATACCGTTGATTCTATAGCGATTGCAATTTGTTATACAAGAAGCAATGCGGTTTTGGATAAATATAAAAATTGAGTTTTTAACACAAAAATGATAATATATAACTATGAATAAGGTTGTTTTAAAGTATTTGTCTATATTAGGTATGCTTGCAGGAACAGTTTTTGGTGTATTGGGTGCTATTCCTTATGTTGGCGGATTTGCACTTTTTGCCGTACTTTTTTTGAGCGCGCCTGTCGTTATGCTTTTGCTCATTATGTCAGGCAAACTTGATTTGACAACTCCAAAGGACAGTATCATAAACGGTGCATTGACAGGTTTTTTTGCAAATATAACCTTTTCGTTTGCGTATTCGATAGTTGTTGCACTTTTATATATAACAGTAAAATTTACAACTAATCCTTTTCTTACGGCAATGATTATAAATTCACCCGTTTGGCTTTTGATTGTTATAATACTTTTTATCGGAGTTTTGACGGCGACAACAAACGCTTTTAGCGGATTTTTGACGTATTATATTATAAATTTAATAAGAGATTTGTATGAGGAAAAACATTCACAGGAGAGGTAAATGGCACAATTTGAATCAAAAATAAGAACTATAGAATGGGTGGGAAATTGTTCAAGAATGGTTGACCAGACCAAGTTCCCCTATGAATTTAATTATGTGGACATCAAAACGGGTGATGAAATGTTTGATGCAATAAAAACAATGATCGTAAGAGGTGCGCCTGCTATCGGAATTGCGGGGGCTCACGGAGTTGTTTTGTATGCACAGGAACTTCAAAAACAAAATTTACCGTTTGAGGAATTTAAAAAAGAATTACTTAAAAAATCGGATTATATTGTAACCTCACGTCCGACGGCAGTAAATCTGTACTGGGCTGTGGAAAAACAGAAAAATATTATCAAAAACTGCACTACAGATATTGAATCCTTAATTGATGAATTAAAAATTAACGGCAAAAAACTTGAACTTGAAGATATAGAAATCAATAAAAAAATCGGGGATTACGGAGCAATGGTAGTTCCGAAAGGCGCAACTATTCTCACCCATTGTAATGCAGGCGCACTTGCAACAGTAGGTTATGGAACGGCACTTGGGGTTGTCCGCTCTGCTTTTGCAAATGATTCGACAATTAAAGTCTTTGCTGATGAAACAAGACCGCGCCAGCAGGGTGCAAGAATTACCACACTTGAACTTGTGATGGACGGAATACCGGTCACACTGATTACTGATGGCATGTGTTCATATTTTATGAAAAAAGGAATGATAGATATGGTTTGTGTCGGTGCGGACAGAATTGCCGCAAATGGGGACAGCGCAAATAAAATCGGTACTTATACGGTTGCAATTTGTGCGAAATACCATAATATACCGTTCTATGTTGCAGCGCCGTTATCGACAATAGACACTTCAATAAAAACAGGTGACGAAATTGTTATTGAAGAACGTTCACACGATGAAGTTACAACAATTAATGGTAAAAAGATTTGCGCAGATGGAGTGAATATTATTAATCCCGGATTTGATGTTACTCCGCACGACCTTATTTCAGGTATTATAACCGAAAAGGGAATTTTAAGACCTGATTACAGGGAATCAATCGCAAAAGCATTTGAATAAAGGAGATTTTTATGGCAGAAAAGAAAAAGATGGATAAAATGACAAAGGGCTTTTTGATTTTTATGACCTGCGCCTTTTTGATATTGACAATAATCGGTATTTTCGGGAATCGTTCTTATGAGTTGAAAAATCTTGCAAAAGGTCAGCAAATGCAGGAAAATACGGGCTCGGGGAGTCCTGAGTTCCAACCTTATCTTGAAGAAATGCACAAACAAATTTCAGGGAAATGGAATCCTCCTGCAGTAAATAAGGATTCGGAGGTCGTTTTGAAGTTTACTATTTTGAAAAACGGTCATGTAATAAATGAAGAGGTTTCACAATCTTCCGGGAATAAAGAGGTTGATGAATCTGCTCTTACCGCTCTGAGAAGGTCATCTCCGCTTCCTCCTTTGCCCATGTCGTTTCCAAGAAGCGAAGTTACCGTCAATTTCAATTTTACTGTTAAGGCAAATCAGTATTAATCAAAATTATATAATTCTTTAAAAAGGGTGCATTTTATGTACCCTTTTTTATATTAATCTCAAAATCTTAACAAAATTTTACAATTATTTTTTGTAATTTTTTAGTGTATTTTCTTTAATTTTTGAGATTTTTTTAGTGTATTTTTGACTTTTTTTGTAAAAAAATATTCTAAAAAGTTGTATTTTTAGAAAATTATGCAAAAATTTATCTTTACATAAACTTTATATTTGACGCAATATGCGCAATTTTTATTTTGTCAAACTTTTAATTAATATGTACTTTGGTTATAATTAGAAGGCAATTTGGTAGTAAAACAAGCAGTATATGATAAATAAAGTTGAATTAGGCAGTGTAAATAGTAAAAATAGAACCCCTCATGACCGAATTAGCAAAGGCAAGAATGTGTCAAATCCTTCGTTTACGGGCGTGGGTGATATTTTGCTGAAGACAATTCAGACTTGTGAAGCAAATCCGATGATAAATGTTTCGGTTTTGGACTTATCTACTGCCATTTTGCCGAGAACTTTTCTTGAAACCTTTATAGGTTCAAAAAAGAAGGATGAAAACGGGGAAAAACAAAAGCGTAAACTCAATATTTTTGGTGGTTTTGAAGCGTTCAGACGTGAATCTTCAGGACTTATTATCAACTGCTTAATACCGAGTTTTATTGTTATCGGGGTTGCTAAATTGCTTAACAGACCGATAATGGGAGGCTTTAAGGCTTCTGATTTAACAAAATCGTGGGCTAACAGTGAATCTATTGACAAAATAGGGAAATATTTTAAAAAAGCCGATGGAAAAGATGCAGAAGAAAGAATTTATAGTACTTTGAAATCGATGACTCAGGATTTACATGGGGTTGACGGTGATAAGGAAAAAGCATTCAAAGAAATTCTTTCAAACGATGCGGAATATGAAAAACTGCTTAAAAAGACTGCAAATAATATTTTGACAGGTAATAAGGAAGAAGTTGTTTCGGGTAATAAATTTGTCAGAGGCTTTAAAAAATTATTCGGAATTAAATCTTATAAAAATTACACTGATGATTTGTATAATCACATTGTAAAAATGACGGGAGCATCTGAGAATATCAGATTCAGCGAACAAAAAGGTTATTCGACCAGCAATTTGAAGCATCTTCTTGATTCAAGCAGTGATATGCTTCGTGGTGCGGTTAAGGAAAATATTACGGCAGATTCAAAAGAATTTACTAAATATATGAGCAAGGCAAAGAAACTTGTTAATGTAAAAAGTGCAGTCGGTTTATTAGGATTGATTATTCCGCTTGCAATTTCCGCTCAGCCTATAAACAGGTGGATTACTCACAAACTTTCGGGCAAGGGCGGTGCTCCTATTTATAATGATGATAAAGACAGACATCTTTCGCCGGAAGAAAAAACAAAACTTACTGCGGAAAAATTCTTTGCAGTTCCGTTGATGTGGGCTGTTGCAGGTTTGTCTATGCTTCTTGACAGACCGAGTTTGAAAATGTTCCAGTTTAAAAATATTTTCCCGACTATGGATCAGGCAAGAATTATCTCTGCAGCGACTTTCTCAAGCCGTATTGCGGCATCGGAGGATTCGAACGAATTAAAAGAAAATACAATTCGTGATATTGCAACCTTCTCAAGTTTCTATTTCCTTGGTGATTATGCCGCAAAAGCCATTGCGACATTAATTCAAAAGAAAACAGGTATTACATTAATAAACAAATTAAAAGAAGAAGAACCAAATGCTAATATGTTCAAAAAAATCTGGCATTGGGCAAAACATACAACCATGAAATCAACTGACGAACTTGGGGCTATCGCTGATGAAGCATTGAGAACCAAGAGTAAGAATTTAAGAGCGTGGTGTCAGGCAGGGAATTTGTTATTCTCTTTGCTCTCGCTCGGTTTATTTATCCCGTTATATACAAGAACCCAAACTAACAAAAAGCAAAAAGAACTTGCGCAGAAACAGGCGCAGGCGCTTGCACTCTCCGAAAGTTTTACGGGTAATCCGTCAAAAACTCCGGCGTTTAAGTCTTTTTCGTTAGAACAAACCTCAAAGGCAGCGTAAATGAAAATAGATAGCAATTTTACACAGTTTAATATTCAACCGCAAAGGTCTGCTCAGAATGCAGGTCAGAATAAAAACGGTAAAAATCCAAACTTTACCGGCCTTGCCGATGTATTGAGGTTTTTGGATACAAATCAGGCATGGGGTGCTAATGCTGTCGATTTCTTCTGCATGGTATTGCCAAGAACACTGACTGATTTTGGCAGAGGCCCTGCTGCAGGTATGGAAACCGCACGCAGAGAAAGTATGGGAACAATTAATGATTCTGCTGTCGGTGTTTACGGTATTTTGGCAGGTCTTGCTCTTGCTATGGGTGTTAATAAAGCATTTGGTTTGGGTAAAAAAGACCTTAAAACAGCATCTATTTTTGCAGATTCAGAAACTATCGATATGATGGGCAAAATTTGGCATGAAAAATTACCTGAAAATGTCCAAAATCCGATGGCTGAGAGAATTAAAAAGGCCTTAGGCAACTACGAAGTTTACGACGGTCAGAAATGGGCGAAATTCAAAGATAAAGACATTGAAAAAGTCGCAAATATTTTTGTTGAAGAACTGAATAAAGGTGAAAAATTAAGCAAAGAAGGTGCGTACAATATTAAGAAGATTCTTACGTCTTCAAATAACCTTGAAAATAATTTCAGAATTATTGCAAAAGAAGGCGAAAAACTTCATTCTTCACGTTATTCCATCGAAAGTATAACCGAAAATACCTTCAAATTATCGAAAATATTCTCTAAAGATAAAGTCGCAGAAGCATTCCGTGAAGCGTCGGATTACGGTTCTAACAAGTTCCTCAAAGCATTGAAGAATATGAATATGAAACGCTCAATTTTGGGTGTTCTTATCGCAACGCTTGTCGGATGCAGTGTTCAGCCTATCAATATGTGGCTGACAAAACGTAAAACAGGCGGTGACGGATTTGTCGGCGGTGGTAAAAAAGATGATTCATTCGGATTTAAGGTTCAAAAAGCGCTTGTTGCAGGCTTGTTCGGCGCAGGTGTAATTGCAACCATAGGTAATCCCAAAAATCTTCTCAAGAACCTTCAGTTTAAAGGGTTTACTCCGACTATTAACCAGTTGAAGTTTATTTACGGTGCAACTATTGCTTCAAGATTCCTTGCTGCCCGTAATGAAAACGAATTAAAAGAAGCAAGTACGAAAGACGTTTTGGGATTTGTAAACTGGCTTATTTTGGGTAACTTTGTACAAAAACTTGTTGCTCAGGGATTTGACAAATCGCTTGTTAAACAGGAAAAGACAGGCGGAATATGGAACTGGATTACCACATCCTCTCTCAAGACAAGAGATGAAGTTTTGCACTCCGCACTTGGTGAAAAAGCGTTTAAAGACGGTAAACCGCTTAAATTCAGAGAAATGATTAAGGCTTTGGGCGATAATAAAGCCGCTAAAAAACAACTTGGTATTTTGACTCTTGCTCAAATTGCAGGTTATGTATATTCCGGTGTTGTCCTTGGTGTCGGTATCCCGAAACTTAACATCTACCTGACTAAACGTCGTATGGAAAAACAGGCTCAGCGTGAGGCTCAGCAACAACAAAATCCTGCACAGGTTGATGACAAAATGCTTTCTCCTGAGAACAGAGAATTTTTAAACCAGCGTAATTTTACGGGTAAAGATGCTTTTTCAAAGGTTAAAGAATTAACTCCCGCAGAAGAACAGCAGGAGCAGGTTGCTTAATTTTAATTAGCGATTAAACTGCATTTCGTAAAGTCTTTTATATTCGCCGTTTTCAATATTCATAAGTTCATCGTGAGTGCCGAGTTCGGTCAAATCTCCGTGATTTATAACGGCTATTCTGTCTGCATTTTGAATTGTCGAAAGTCTGTGAGCAATTACAAATACCGTTCTGTCCTTCATCAGATTTTCAATCGCCTGCTGAACTATGTATTCGGACTGATTATCAAGTGCGGAGGTTGCTTCATCAAGAACAAGTATCGGTGCATTTTTCAAAAATGCCCTTGCTATCCCTATTCTTTGCTTTTGTCCGCCTGATAATAACATCCCGCGTTCACCTATTTGAGTATCCCAGCCTTTTTCAAGCGAACTTATAAATTCTTCAAGGTAAGATTCTTTTATTGCCTGTTTTAATTCTTCTTCACCTGCATTAAGGTTTCCAAGCAAAATATTTTCTTTAATTGTTCCTTCAAAAAGAAAATTATCCTGAAAAACTACTGCAATATTTTGTCTTAAAGAATCAACTTTAATTGAATTAACCGAAATTCCGTCGAAGGTTAAATCACCGTTTTTGACATTGTAAAATCTTGGCAGTAAATTAACCAAAGTCGATTTGCCTCCTCCTGAATTGCCGACAATCGCTATTGTTTCACCTTTTTTCACTTCTAATGATATACCGTTTAAGACACGTTTACCTTTAACGTAAGAAAATTTTATGTTTTTGAATTCGATTTTGTCTTTAAAATCAGGGAAATCGATAGCATCTTCGCTGTCTTTAATTGCGGGAATTTTTTCAAGTTTTGCTACTACTCTTTCCATTGAACACAGGCATGTGGACATATTTTTTGCGTTGTTGCCAAGACCTTTAATCGGGGTATAGAGCATAATCAGGGCCGTTATAAATGAAACAAACTGCCCTGCGCTTAGTTGCCCTTTGACGATAAAATAACTGCCCAAGCCTATGACAAGTGCTATTCCAACAGATACAATGATATGCATTAACGGGGAGAGCCAGCTGACATGCTGGGTAATTTTCATTTTCAGACCAAAAACAACGTTTATAAGTTTTTTGAATTGCTTTTGTTTTAGTTCATAAAGGTTATAGCCTGAAATGACTTTGTTACCGGAAAATGCTTCGTTATAAGTCGTTAAAACCTTTGCGTTTTCGCCTTCCGAACGGTTGTATATGTCCTTAATTCTTGATTTGATTTTTAAAAGCGGTATCATTGCCACCGAAAGCACTATTACGGCAATAATTGCAAGTTGCCACGAATTATAAAACAGTACTCCTATTAACGAAATCGATGAAAAGAACCTTGAAATAATTGTTTTCATGTTTGTAAGCAGTCCTGCGCAGGCTCTTTCGGCATCGTTGTTATATGCCTTTATAATTTTCCCTGATGTTTGTTTTTCGAAGAACCCCGGTGCCTGACGCATAAGTTTTGAATACAGTGCAATTTTTAAATCGTTGGTAACCTTTCCCCCAACCCAGTCGTTCATATAGGTTGCAAGGTAATTAAGTCCTCCCTGTACCGAAGTAAAAACAACAATTAAAATCGGCAGATACCATGTGGATTGCATTTGTTTTTCCATCATCACAATATCCATATAGGGCTTTAGGGACAGCGCAATTACTGCGTCTAATGCACCTATCGGAACAGCAAGCCCCAATGCAAGAAAAGTTCGGTTTATATACGGTCTGAAATAGGGCAGGACTACCGATAGTGCGTGCCAACTTTCATTGTTTGCGTATTTTTCATTGAATTTGTTTTTAAATTTTTCAAACATTTTTAACCGAACTTCTTTTTCAAAAAATTTGTACAGGGCTTTTCAACAAAATTGTAAGTAAAAAATCCCGACACAATTATTGCTGAAATTATTATACTAATTGTACTATAAGGATGAATATTTACAAATTCGGGATGTGTTTTCCACAGGGTATTGAGTAAAATTTTACCCGTAACCGAGTGGATTACATAAATTGAGTACTGATATTTGCCCAAACGCACCCAGATATCTTTATTTGTAATTCTTGAAATTATACCTTTTTCAAAGACAAATAATGTCAAAAGCAGTGCAAAAGCAATTACAAAAATTATGCAGTTTAACTGTTTGTGCGGAGTAACAAGCCACCATACAAGAAAGCAAATCAGCGAAAATTCCGCCAAATTTACCGCAATATTGCCAACGAAATTGAAAACTTTTTTTCTTATACCATCAATATATTTTTTATAAAAATACCCGACAAAAGTGCCGACACTGACGCCTCCTAATGCCCTTAAAAATCCGACATTAAAAATATATGAATAATTTTTATGCGGAGTTGAAAAACTGCCGTGCTGAAAATACTCTAATATCCCGTATGCGACAACAGGCATGGTTATCATCATCGCCGTTTTGATTTTTTTTGACGGGATTTTTGTTATAAGAAAACAAATTAAAAGTCCTGCAAACAGTGCCGAAGTAAACCACAGTGCGGGGGTTGTTCCGTGTGCAAAACAAATTCCAAAGTTGTTAAGTAAAAGTACGACAAGAATATCGTCCCAAAACCTAAGTTTTATTGCGTGCCAGAATGATGCAATAATACATACTATCACTGCAAATAAAATTGTCGGAGAAAGACGCATATATTTTTTCTTGATAAAATCAATTACTCTTTGATTTTTCAGGGTAAAAATCAGTAAAAAACCTGCGATTATAAAAAAGCCTTCGACTGTATTGTTCCCCTGAATTAAAGTTTCGTGAAAGAAATCAAGTTCTTTAATTTCTGGAAAATTGACAAGCAAAGACCAACTGCCATAAGCCGTTGTGTGCATTAAAACGATTATGGAAATTAAAAATACTCTCAAAAATTCAATATTTTTTAGCTTATTCATTTTCTTCCGTCATTGATTTTATTGTACGTCCAAACATCTGCGCCAAATCAACTTTTGCACTCCAGCCAAGGTTTTCAAGTTTTTCTGTATTAAGACAAATCTGCATTGTCGGATTAAAACCTCTGTTTTGGTTATCAATTTCAAAAACAACTTTTGTATTTTCGTTTTCAATCGATTTTGCCATATCTGCTATCGAAATATAAGTATTTTTATTTGCAACATTGTAGGCATTGTTATTTTCGCCTTTTGTCAAAACAGTAAATATCGCACGAACGGCATCAGTCGTATAGCAGTAATTCCTTTTTGTTTCGCCTTTTGTGTGAAGAATAATGTTTTGTTTATTTATAACACTTTTGGCAAACTGCGCAAAAACTCTGGTATCATTTTTATCGACTCCTGCACCAAAGGTTTGGGAAAGTCTTGCAATCTTAACAGGTACATTATATTCACTTCCGTAAGATATACAAAGTGTTTCCGTCATTCTTTTGCCCTCAGAGTAACTGCTTCTGGGGCTTAAAACATCTATATATCCGTAATCATTTTCTTTGGTATCTTCTTTTAACGGCTTGCCGTAAACTTCTAAAGACGACAAATAAACCATTCCAAGCAAATCTTTTTGACTGCGTGCAAATTCAAGTACATTTTTTGTTCCGTTTATTGCAGTCAAAATCGTTTCAACCGGTTTGTTTACAAAATCAGATGATGATGTTACGCTTGCGCCGTGAATTATATAATCAACATTTTTGTCAAATTTTACATGTTCATTTATATCCTGCACAAGAAATTCAAGATTTTTATTCCTGCCTAAAACTTTTAAACCTTTTTGTTCGTTTCTTATAAGGGCAACGACTTTTGTATCAAAACCTGAATTTAAAAGGCTTTTGACGCAAAGTTTTCCGATTAAGCCTGTTGCCCCTGTAACCAAAACAGTTTTGCCGTCAAATACAGACATATCAAAGTCTTTTATTATATTTTTAATATCTTCTTCAAAGACGCTCATTTTATTCCTTCCCGTCAATTCCGAGGGCTTCCAAATCCTCTTTGTATCTGATTAACGCTCTTAAAATATACAAATCTTCAATGGTAGTAATTTTAATATTCCCTCTGTTACCCTTAATCATATATGTTTCTTTGCCAAGAGTTTTATAAAGCGTGCAGGAATCAACGATATCGGTGTAATTCGGGTTTGTTTTTCTTGTAGCTTCGTGAGCCTGAACAATTTCTCCCAAGCGGAAACTTTGCGGTGCCTGAGCAGAATATGTGTTTTTTCTATACGGAACATGCTTTGGATTAACTCCGTTTTCGCTTATCAAAATTGTTTCAAAGCATGAGGTTGAAGTTATTGCGTTACCATTTTCAGTTGCACATTCAATATTTTGGGTAATAACTTCAGGCGTGATATTCGGGCGTACTCCGTCGTGAATTAAAACTATTGAATCATCAGGATTTTGGCTTTGAGCAAGTTTGAGCGCATTATAAATCGAATCCTGCCCTGTTGCACCGCCCTCAACTATTCCTGCAGTTTTTGTAATGTAATAGTGCTTCACAAGTTCGTTCATATAGTCGTAGTAATCGGGATGAATTGCAATATAAATTTTGTCAATTTGCGGATGCTCCTGAAAAAGTTCAAGAGTATGAATTATAATCGGTTTATTGTGAATTTTCAGAAACTGCTTTGGCGTCGCATCCTGTCCGCTTTTGAGTCTTTGTCCCGTTCCGCCTGCAAAAATAATTGCTATATTCATCATAATTTCCTCATTTTTTATTTTTACTATTGTTTTCAAAAAATTGTCATTCTGAATTTATTTCAGAATCTTAATTTTTTGAAAATATTCAATTAATAGATCCTGAATCGAGTTCAGGATGACAAATACGATTAGACATAATTTCTTCTATCAAATCTGCTGTTCGTTCTGATGCGTGACCGTCCTCGGTGCATCCTTTGTCTTTTATAAATTCGTCCGCTTTAATTTTATATCTGTCGTAATCAAAATTTTCAATATTTTTAATGAGAGTATCATTATCCGAAGCAATCGGAAACGGCGTCGTTTCAAGCGGATAATAAAACCCCCTGTCGGTATTAAATTTTTCAATGTCCGTTGCAAAAATGAACGCAGGACCTCTGCCCATCATAAAATCAAAAATACAACTTGAATAATCAGAAATTGCACAATTCGCACTAACCAAAAGTTCCTGTATATCAGGATAAAATGTTCCGTCAATGACATTCGGATTATCTTCGGGGATAATTTCGGAGTCGAATTTTTTTGCTCTCGGGTGAAGTCTTGAGATACAAACCCACTGCGAACCGAATTTTTGTTCTAATGCCTTTAAAACCCTGTCATAGTCAAGTTTATAACACTCTATATTCCCGTCATCACGAAAAGACGGGACATATAACAAAACTTTTTTATCTTTGGGTATCTCAAAAAACTCATAAACTTTGTTTTTAATCTCTGATGAGTCTTTGAAAAATATGTCGTTTCTCGGGTGCCCGAATTGTTTTATTTCGTTTTTAAACCACAAGGCACGACGGAAAATTTCGTTTTCAAAATCGCTGTTGGTCAAAAGATAATCCCACATTGAGGAATCAAACTGCGCACGTTCAACCCAGTCCTGCTTAAATTCGTTTGTAAAGGCATCTACATCGGCATCAAGTTTTTTTATTCCCAAAGAACCGTGCCAAGTCTGTATGAAATACTGCCCGTCTTTTTTTGTCAGACCTTTTTTGATAAAATAATTTTTTCTCTGATTATCTATCCAGAGTTTTGCGCTTGCAAGTTCTTTTAAGCCCTGTTTCGTTCCGTATCCGACAAGCCTTATCCCTTGAGGGAAATAACCTTTTCTAACTTCATTTCTCACACTTCTTACAAGCCAAACAATGTCATAGTTTTTGTTTCGTTTCAAAAGTTCTTCGGTTATGTATTTTGGGTTGCATCCGTAACTTCCGCCGTTAAAATTATCAATAACGATTTTGTTTTCATCTATCGGCAGTTCGGCACAGAACTCTCTGTAATACTTTGAACGGTCAATTCGGATAGGCATTCCAAGAAACATGACGAGTTTATCCGTTCCCGAATTTGTTAATGAAAAAATGTATTCCCACGGACGAAGTTTAGGCATTTTTCCCCTCCGAAATCAGTTTTTTTATTTGTGAAATTTCTTCCGGTGTAAATTTACTTTCATCGGTGTGGTGCGGACAAATGCTTTTAGGAAACTTCATATACTCTCCGTAAATGTTTCTGAGCATAAAATCGGTATCTGCGGGACAATTAAACATATAACCTTCAAACTCAATCTTTTTAAGCGGAAATATCTGGTCATAATCGTAAATCCAGTTGCTCCAGCGATGTGGAAAATCAAGCCCCCAGTGAATTGACGGTTTTAATCTTTCATCAACCTCAATTTTTTCGTTTATCACATCAAGCGTCAGATGTTTAATTTTTGCCATAAGTTCATTGGTATCTTTAATTCTGAACGGGCTCAAACTCAGGGCTTTTCTTATCGCACGGACTTTTTTATTTAAGCGTTTTTTGTCTTTTCCTCTTGCTCTCGTATAGTAAAAATCGTGAGGGAAAATATCTATAAACGCCTGTTTAATTTTACGGTGCTGAATTTTTAATATACAGGTTGCAGGCGCATTTTTATCACGCCAAAGTTCGCAGTACAAATCGGGATTAGTCTTGCAGGCATTGAATATTGACGGGAATTTGTCATAGTCATCACGCATCATATCAACATCTACATCATCGTCCCAAGGGATAAACCCTTTGTGCCTTTGAGCGCCCAAAAGTGTTCCTCCGCTGAGCCAGTAGCGAAGATTATGCGAGGTGCATATTCTGTCAAATTCTTTTAAAATGACAAGCAGTGCATTTTGATAATCCCTCAAAAAACCTTCTGCCGGCGGAATTTGGGTAATATCTTTGTACTTTTTATAATTAATTTTAATTCGTTTTTTATTGTCCGATTTTAAAATACGAAGCCTTATACCGCAAATTCGTACCAATTTGTGGCTGTAATCGGCATCTGTTACCGAAAAAATATTTTTAAGTATTTTTTTTATGATATTTTCTTTTTTATCTTCCATAATCCCGTTTGAAAATATTATTTTCTTTCGAGCTCGAAAATTCTGAATTCACCGGGTTCAAGTTTTTCAAAGTGAATGTTATCGGAATTTTCGTATTCTTCTTTTTCGTAGTCCTTTTCTTTGAGGACAAGTTCGTATTTCAGGTCGTAATCCCCGGGGATTGCAATATTTTTGTCAAAAATTGCATACCCTTCGACCACTTCTTTGTAAGTTTCTCCTGTCGGAGCGGTTTTCAGGACTTTTTCAGTCGGATATTTGTAATTTGAAACAACAAGATATGCCGTATTTAATGGTTCTCTTGTAATCATCCATGCACAATATCCGTCTTCATCTTCAATGATAATTTGTGCTTCACCGCCTGTTATTATCGCATTATTTTTAACAAATCGGTCTATTGCATCAAATTTTGTGTAAAAATCTTCGTTATTTGAACGTGACATGGCAACTTCTTCACCTATGGTGTATTCAAGTCCGCCCTGAGTGAAACTTTCGTCACCATCGGCGTACATAACAGGTCTTTGTGCGTATTTACCTCCGGGGAGAAGCTTATATTTTGCCCATTTGTACAATGCGCCTTTTTCACCTAACTGCGCAGGATACTGGTCGATTACATGAAATTCGCCGTCTTGGTTGTTGTATGTTTTCAAAATTGAAAGCATATTTCCGCTTTTGAATTTCGAATTGTAATTGACAAGATTTTGATTATCCTCAACAATCGTTTCAGGTGTTTTGTCAAACTGCGAAATAATATCATTGCCCCAAAGAACATCAAAATTCATGTCTTCATGATATTCCTTGTAGAAATTATCCCAAAGCATATATTCTGCCAAAGTTGCAAAATACGGGATTTTTTTCTTCATTGTAGTATTTAGTTTATTGAGTACATATTTTGGCGCTCTGTAACTAATCGGACGTCCGTTCTGTTCCGATACCTCATCGACGATATGGTCAATATGGTCAACCCTGAAGCCGTCAAAATTGTAATCCTTTTGCAAATCTTCAAGCGATTTTATGAATAAATCGATTACGTTTTCGTTGTATTTGCCGTTTTCAAGATTAACAAAATAGTACGGCGTCTGACAGTCAAGATTTGCAAGCGGAGTAACATCATCGCCCTTAAAATCAAAGTGCTTAAACATCGGATATCCGCCACATTCGCTCATTGAGTCAAATACGGGAACTCCGGCACTGCACCACGCACCTCCCGGGGCAGGCCACAAGCCTTCACTGATAAGCAGTTGAATAACCTCAATTTGCTTTGTTATGTCCTTTTCTTCAAGTTTGTTTTTATCGCCCTTAAATTCGTGAACTTTCGCGACTAAATCCCTTACACGTTTGTGAATTTTATTCTGGTAACTTCTTTCAAGCATTGAATTAGACAAATTTTTCTTGTGCTCTATCATTATGGCTTCAAAGTTGTCGTAAAGTTCCTGATAAGCAGGGCTTAAATCTCCGCTGTTGCCTTTTAATCTTTGCAGATAAACATTTTTGGTAATTTTAATATCATCTTCGTCATGGTCTTTTGATAAAAATTCCGCAACTTCATTAACTTTTGACTCAAGTTGTTTTTGAAGTTCTGTAATGTCATACCAGCGTGCGACCTGCGGATTTGCAAGTACAAATTTTGAAAATCTGCCTGTCTGGGGAAGAATATCATAAATTACTGGATGCCCTGCAAGTTGTGCCATCGTAATAAATGTCTGCAGTTGTTCTTTGACATTCATTCCCGTTATTTCTTCAATATATTCATCATTGAGTTTTGGGCTGACTTCACTGCTTTTTGGCAGGTACGCGCAACCGAATTCTCTCGGGTGGAACGGGATTAAATAGATTGTTGTTCCGTAAATATTGTTGTCTAAATTTCCGCTTGGCAATATGAGTAACTGTTTCAGCCAGTCAAAGAATTTGCCTGTTTCTTTTGACTGATTTCCGTTACCTAAACCAGCAAGGTTTATAAGTTTGATGTCGTGACCTTCTTTTTTGAACCAGTCTGAATTTTTCTGATGGTTTCTTGCAAGGACACTGATTTGATTATTCTTAAAGGAAAATTTGCCGTCTTTAAAAACTTTATTTTGTATCCATTTTTGTTCTAATGCGTATAAAACTTCTTCGTTTGTAAGTTCTTCCTGTGCTTTTTGGAATGAATAAGTTAAATATCCGTATTTTTTGATGTGCATTTCAAGATATTTTTTACGGATTTCCGGTATCGAATCAAACGGATATGCTTTTTTCAGAATTTCATATATTCTGTTTAATTCGGTATCTGTAGTGTTTCGGCTCTCTTTTTTAGTGAATAAAAAATCTAACATAAATTTCTCCCTATAAACATATAAAAATTATATCATATCAATATAGGGCGATAAGTTGACATCTGAGGTTGTTACAAAAATTATCAAATGAATTATAAAATTTCTTTCAATTCATTGATAACAACATCCAGTGCGCCCTGCTGGTCGTTGAAAATTGTTTCGCAGTCTTTGCACGCCTGATTATAAAAATCGTTATCGGATAACAATTTTTCAATGTATCCGGATAATTCTTTCGGGTTCTTTACGATTTTACCGGCATTTGAACGGGATAAAAGCCAGTAAATATCTCTGAAATTATGAATATTCGGACCTGTGATAGTCGGTTTTGAATAAACCGTTGCTTCAAGCGGATTATGTCCGCCTGTTTTGTTGAAACTTCCGCCGATAAATGCAAAGTGGCAAATTGAATACATTTTGCCAAGTTCACCCATCGTATCAAGAAGAATTACGTCAAAATCCTTAAACGTGTCGCCTTTTGAACGATAACCGTAATTCAATCCGGCCTTATCAAGAAGTTCAGCAATATTCGGTATTCTTTGTGTATGTCTTGAAACAAGAAGAAGTTTTGTATCGGGATATTTTTCGTGCTTTTCTTTGAATATCGGGATAATAATTTCATCTTCGCCTTTGTGGGTACTTCCTGCAATAATTACCCTGAAGCCGTCCTGCCCCAAATCAACCGTTTCATTTGATGGCTTAATATCAAATTTAAGGTTTTTCATAACCGAAGTTTTTTCTTTCGGTGCGCCGATGGCAAGGAGTTTATTCATATCAATTTCACTCTGGGTAAGAATTTTTGTATATTTTTGAAGAACGAATTTAAAGAAAAATCCGAATTTTTTATAGATAGAAAATGTTGAATCCGACATCCTTCCGTTTATACAGTATAACTGTATTCCTCTGCGTTTGCACGAAGATGAAAAAATTGGCCAAAGTTCGGTTTCTGCGATTAAAACGACATTCGGTCTGATTTTGTTTAAAAATACGTTTACGCAAAGTGTGATGTCAAACGGAAAGTAGGAAATAAAGTCTGCCACTTGAGCATATTTCTTTCTTGCAATTTCCTGTCCTGTTTTTGTGCCTGTCGTGACAACGATTTTGTACTGCGGAAAAACTTCTTTGGTCTTTTTTATAAGGTTTTCAAGCGCAATGACTTCCCCAACCGATACACCGTGGTACATTATAACCTTGTCGCCTAAATTCGGAGTTTTAAAAAATCCGAGTTTCTCTTTCCACCCGTATAAGAATTTTTTATTTAACACACGGACAATGAAATAAAACGGTAAACATACTACAAAAACTAATGTCGAAACAAGTCCGTATAAGAAAAATACGTCAATAATTGAAATGAGTATTAATATTAATAGAATTATTAAAATTGTGTAAATTGTCATAACATTCTGAATTATACATCAAATAATTTGAACATGTTGACATGATATTCAAAAATTTATAAAATTTTGATATGGCAATAGTGTATTTAAGTTTAGGCTCAAATAAGGGTGACAGAATCGGCTATGTTCAGCAGGCAGCAAGTCTGCTCGGTATGGACGAAGGGATTTCTATTGTCAGAAGTTCTGCGTTTTACGAAACAGAACCGTGGAATATGAAAACCGAAACCTGGTTTGTTAATGCGGTTATTGAAATTAAAACAAAGTATTCTCCGAAAGAACTTTTGAATGTTTGTCAGGGAATTGAACATAAACTCGGACGTGAACATAAAGACGGCAATGATTATGAGGATAGAACCATTGATATCGATATTCTGTTTTATAATAACGACATTATTAATGAAGAAAACCTTGTCATTCCGCATAAATACGTTCATTTAAGAGCGTTTAATCTTGTTCCTATGCTTGAACTTAATGCGGATTACGAACACCCTGTTCTGCACAAAACTATTGTCCAGATGCACGAAGATTTAGAAAACCCTGAAATGGTCTTTTTATATGGCACAAGAGTTGACTTTGATTTCTGATAAAATGACAGCCGTAATTGGCGCAGGCCCGTCAGGATGTATTTGTGCAAAATTTTTGTCAGATGCAGGTGTTGATGTAACCGTATTTGAAAGAAGCAAATATTTGGGTACAATTCTGCCGACGGGTGGAGGGCGGTGTAATCTTGCTCATGCCGATTTTGATTTTAAATCTCTTGCTCATAATTACCCAAGAGGTGAGAAATTTTTATATTCAATATTTTCAAAATTCGGCACGGATGACACTTTGCAGTTTTTTAAATCAATCGGTGTTGAAACCTGTATTCAGGATGACGGGCGGATTTTTCCGACTTCAAATTCCTCATCGGATGTGAGAGAAAAACTGTTAAAATCAATAAAATGCAAGTTCGTTAATGAAGAAGTTTTAAAAATCACTCCGCAATATAAAGTTAAAACCAACAAAAGCGAATATTATTTTGATAATATTGTAATCGCAACAGGCGGACATTCGGGATATGAAATTTTAAAAGATTTTGATATTAATATAATTCCGCCGGAGCCGTCGCTTGTCGGGCTGATTACAAAAGAAGATTTTTCTCCGCTATCAGGGGTAAGTGTAAAAGATGTTAAAGCGGAGTGCGGAAAAAATAATTTCAGCGGAGATGTTCTATTCACTCACAAAGGTGTTTCAGGGCCTTTAATTTATACAATTTCATCTGTTTTTGCAAGAGAAAATATGCCGTACAAAATTCGTTTAAAATTTACCAAAGATTTTGATTTTCAAAAGTTGCTGAATGATAATCCGCACAAAGAAATCAAAAATCTGTTATCTAAATTTATTCCAAAATCATTTGCACAATATCTGCTTGAAACTATAAATATAGAACCTGAACTTCCCTGCCATAAAATCAACGGGACGATGCGTGATTTAATATATAAAAAACTGACTGATTTTGAGATAACTGTTAGCGGAAAAGTACCGGACGGCGAGGTGGTCACCTGTGGAGGAGTCAACCTTAACGAAATTAATCCGAGAACTATGGAATCAAAAAAATATAAGGGGATTTATTTTTGCGGAGAAGTCCTTGATATTGACGGACTTTGCGGAGGGTATAATCTTCAAAACTGCTGGTCAACGGGGTTTGTGTGCGCAGATGCGATAATTCATAACAAATAATAAATTTGCGCAAAATTATTTTTGTTTGTGTTTTGAATATTATGTGAAAGTTTCGGGTATAAATTTAGGAATTTTTAACGTGAGGACTCAGAGTGTTAAAAGAAATGAGAGTCCTAATCGTTTTGTGTCCGAACCTTTGACAATGAAGCCTGCTTTGTTGTGTGATACCATAACTTTTACCGGAGTAAGTAACGGCGGTGATATACTCAAAAAACTCTGTGCCTACGGAGTTCCCGATATGTATACTGGACTTATGCTTTTAGACCCGAAAGTGTTAGAGCGTATGCAGATTAACGGGCTTTTTAAGCAACCGTTGGAAAAAATTATAAAAGTAATATCACGCTACGAAGATACAATGATGCCGATTAATAGAGAAGTTTATGACATATTGAAAAAACATTCAAAAAAATATCCTGAACAGACATTATCGCAAGCCATGCAGGAACTTTACCCCAAGCACAAAAAACAACTTTTGAGAACTCAGCAATACATTTTTGAAGAAATAATGCGTCTTGCATGTGACCTTCCGAAAGATTTATACGAAGAATTTTCCGAACTGATGAACATTACAACCAAACGATTGCAAAATGATCCGGTTGTCCTGCCGTTTAGTGAACGGGAATTTTTATATAAACTGCGCAGAATAGGTGAAGACATGCAGACAAAAAATAATCCTCATGAGTTGCATGCAATGCATAGACTGATGGTTGTTGCAAAAAAAATCTTTAATAATGATAAAAAAGGCAGAAAAGCATTTGGCAGGAATATTAAAAAGAAACTTGAAATTCAAATGCAGCCTGAAATACTGAAACGAAATTCCACAAATCTTGCAGAGTTTAAAAAGATTTTCGATGTTTCGCCTTTGCGTAATAATGAGGACATAATACGCCTTTTAGATAGCACAAGTGCTAAAGTTCACGGTTTCCCCGCATTTGCGACATTTGAAAGAAAATCCTTCATACACGAATTAAAAAAAATAACAAGGAAACTTAAAAACAAAAAATTTGCTCAGGAATTTACCGATGCGTCATATCGTCTGCCGACTTCAAAAGATAACGTTTCGGCATTTATCGTAAAATTTTCTGACCAGAGTAACGACAAAATCGGCACAAACCTTCTGTTAAGCGGTATGTGTTCTATTGACCATCTTGTGGCAAAGAAAAACGGAGGTCCGAACAAACTTGCAAACTATGGTTTGTCAGGTGTCGAAATTAACAGGCAAAAGACAAATATTTATTTTGACGATTGGGTAAGAAGCCATCCCGAAACACGTAAAAACTGCCAAAAACAAGTTGACAGATTAATCGAACTTTATAAACAGGGAGTATTTGAAAAAGTCAGCAAGAAAAGCAAAAATAAACGGCTTGATAAGTCTTATATCGAAGATTTTGCAAAAACAATTTATGATATTTCCCCCGAAGAAAGCAGAATTAAATTAAATATAAGCAAACTCTATGAATAATTATGTTATAATAATTCAAAAAGAGGTAAAACAATGGGACAAATCATAAAAAGAGAGCATATTGCAGAATTTGTGGAAAAATTACACAAGAGCGGTAAGACTGTTGTTGCCACAAACGGTTGTTTTGATATTTTGCATGTCGGGCATGTCAGATATCTGCAAAAAACAAAATCTTTTGCGGATTATTCTATTGTGCTTTTAAATTCTGATAAATCCGTAAAAAGTATTAAAGGCGAAGGACGTCCGATAAACAACGAAAACGACAGAGCAGAAGTTTTGTGCGCACTTTCTTGTGTTGATTATGTTGTAATGTTTGATGAAGATTCTCCTGCTCAACTCTTAGACCAAATCAAACCCGATGTTTATACAAAAGGTGCGGATTACACAATGGAAACTCTGCCCGAAGCGGACATTATGAGAAAAAATAATACCAGAGTAGAGTTTATAACCTTTGTTGAAGGCAAATCGACAACTAATATTATAAATAAAATGAAAGATTAAAATTATCTTCCGATTTCGACGGCTTTTTGAGCCATTGATTTTGTCACGTTAACTAAAGCAAGGTTTGCTTCGTATGCCCTTTGCGCCATCAGAGCATCAGCAATATCAACCATTGCATTAACGTTTGAGGTTCTTATATAACCGTTTTCATCGGCATCGGGATGTCCCGGCTGATAGATTTTTTGCCCCGGCGTTGGATCTTCAACGACACCCGAAAAATTTACTCCTCCCTGCAAATACGGCAGTGTGCCGACTCCGAAAACATCTTCTTTCATTGTGTTTAAAAGCCCGTGGAAGGACAAATCATCGGTTGCGTTTAATATAGGAATTTTACGGACATAATTCGGAGTATCAAGGTTTGCGATATTCTTTGCGTGAATATCGATTCTTTTACCGTGTACTCTTAATGCGTTTCCGCCTATGTCGATTGATTCAAATATACCCATTTTATTGCCTCCCTTACGGAATTTTATTACTTACCTACGTTTATTACCGTTTTCATTTCGGTAATAATGTTTGACATTCTTCGTGTTGCCATTGAATAGAGAATTGCGTTTTCCTGTATTCTTAACAGTTCGTTTGCACTGTTGACGGGTTCTTCTCCGCGTTCTGTTGCAATGGCTGAAGGCCCGAGTTTTTCTGACAGCCTTGTTTCAAGCGGACTGTTCATTGTGCTTAAATACTGGCTGAAATCAATATCCTGTCTTATATACCCCGGAGTATCAACGTTTGCGATGTTTGAACCTAAGGCACGCTGTTTTTGTGCTATTAAGTCCATCATCAGTGAAACTCTGCCCATACTGTCAAGTGGTGTATACATTTTCTACCTCTTATTTATTACGATTCTCTTATATTGATTGCTTTGTTATACATTTGGTCAGCTGCTTTTAGGATTTGCATACTTGCAAGCATTGATGCGTTAAGCCTTAAAAGTTCGTTTGCGGATTGATAAACACTGACATTTGCTCTTTCAAGACAAGCCTGTTTAAAACAGTCGTTGTCTTTTACCATATATGCCTGACCTGAATCTTCGGTTGGTTTAAGCCTGTTCATATCCATTCTTTCCATGGCATCCGGATTTTCAAATCTGATAAGCGGAATATGGCCGATTTTCTTTGCTTCATCCCCGTGGAAATTGTAGTATACAACGTCACCGTTTTTCTTGATTTCAAATTTCAGGCAGTTTGCAGGAATTTTTATCCCGTCGCCGACAAGCCAGCCGTCACTTGTAATAAGATAACCGTCTTTACCTGTTTTGAAAGCCCCGTCACGGGTGTATTGAACTTCACCTGAGGGAGAGGTTACGGGTATGTACCCCGGACCGTCGATAGCAACATCATAAGGATTTTCCGTTACTCTTATTGAACCCTGTTTGTAGTCGTTGCGGACTGCTCCGGTCAAATATCCGTCTTCTTTCAAAATTTGTTCAAAAGTCTGTCTTTTATAACCGTTCGTATCAACGTTTGACAGGTTATGAGCAAGCATCCCGAAACGCTCAAACTGAACAAGAGCGTTATTTGTACCTTTTGAAATTATTGCCTGAAAATTATACATTTCTACCTCTCTGATTTACTATGATGCCGAACCGAGTTGCGATATTGCCTTGCCTAAAACGGAATTTTGGAGCATATACATCTGCCTGTTAGCGTCAAAATTCTTCATTATAGGCATCATTTTTATAAATTCTTCCTGCAGGGAAACATTTGAATATTCGTTGTAACCCTGTTTTATGTTCGGCTCCATAACAACAAGTCCGTTTGCATCAACGACTCCGAGTTTCCCGACTTTTTTAAACTCATGCGTTTCTTCGTTAAAGACACTTATTTTGCCGTTTATATCAACCTTAACATGACGAAGGTTTTGAGGAATAAACGGTAATTTAATCGGTATACCGGCATCCGACAAAACGTGAGCATCTTCAAGCGAGAGCAGTGAGCCGTCGCTTCCTATCTTAAATCTTCCGTCACGTGTTAATTTTATGCCGTTGCCGGTATCAACTTGAAAATATCCTTTATTTGCTATTGCAATATCAAGCGGGTTATCAGAAACCGAAATACGCCCGACCTTATCATCAAGTGTAGTTGACAGTGCATTAACGCCCATAAATTCCGTAAATGAAGATACAACGGGTTCTTTCCTCTGATACCCTACTTTGTCAAATCCGCCTACATTTTCGTTCCTAATCCCCAACAATTCGCTCTGCAAATGCATAGCACGAATGGAATTGGTTAACCCGTTGTTGTTGTAAAAAATTCCTGCGTTAATTTTCATTTTCTGCCTCTACTTCTTCTACTTCCATTATCGGATAAGTTTGCATTAATATTAATTGTTATCAAAGAAAAATCATCCGTTCATAGTAGTTTTGCATGGTTTTAATGAAGAAAAAGAAAAAGTCAACAAAATTTTATCCTATGGGTTGACAATGAATTTTTTGCATGCTACCATACGTGTGGGGTAAATGTATATTTATAAGTCTTATCAAAATTGATGAGACTTTCTTTTTGTCTTTACAAGGTAAACTTTTGATTTGCATTATCCGATTTAGGTTGT
>Ga0256405_10002840_pt1 | contig 37735 bp, 35 predicted proteins | sample RumenRJG_02DNA_FD_189096 | JGI IMG/M metagenome (GOLD analysis project Ga0256405, IMG submission 189096) | Bovine rumen microbial communities from Lethbridge, Alberta, Canada - RJG_02 | ecosystem: Host-associated > Mammals > Digestive system > Stomach > Rumen | place: Canada: Alberta...
ATCCACATGCATGTAGCTTCTGACCTGATCCCAGGGCACCACAGTTCCAGCGCCGTGCATGCAAAATACAGAATCGGGAGAATTTCTTTTATCAAGAGTTGGATCATAGCCTTTTTCAAGGATCACCTCTTCTGCATTGTGGCAAGGAGCATAGCCGCTAAGAGTAGTAAAGATCCTGCCTTCCCCCTTGGTGTAGGAGGACACATCTCCTGCGTAGTCCCCAAAACATGCGGCAGGAAGTGTTCCTGTTATAACTGACATGTCGCCCACAATCTCAGGCCCTGATACTGTTGCGTTCATCCGCTGAAGATCAGTCAGAGCTCTTCCAACGCAGTCTCCTGGCACTTCCAGCCTGTAGTCAAGAACTGGTTCCAGAAGAACGCTGTCTGCCATCATAAGGCCCTGCCTGACTGCTCTGTATGTAGCCTGCCTGAAGTCGCCACCCTCTGTGTGCTTGACATGGCTCTTTCCTGCGATCACCGTGATCTTCATATCTGTAATCTCAGAACCTGTAAGGACTCCTCGATGTTTCTTTTCCCCAAGGTGAGTCAATATGAGTCTCTGCCAGTTAAGGGACAGATCATCAGTTGAGCAGTTTGTCTCAAACTTAAGCCCGCTCCCTGGCTCTAGCGGCTCAAGAAGAAGGTGTACCTCTGCGTAGTGGCGAAGGGGCTCAAAGTGTCCAACGCCCTCCACAGGGCCAAGTATGGTTTCCTTGTAAACGATGTTGCCCTTGCCAAACTTAACATCAAGGCCAAATCTGGTCTTGATAAGATGAGTAAGGATCTCTTTTTGCACCTCTCCCATGAGATTTACAAGGATCTCTTTTGTTTCTTCGTTATAAGAAACCAAAAGCATTGGCTCTTCGTCTTCCAGTGCCTTAAGGTTCCTATATACTATGGCAGGGTCTGCGCCTTCAGGAAGTATCAGTACTGATGACAATATCGGCTGCAGAACTTCTGAGACCGTATCTCCTTCAAGTACTCCAAGCCCTTCTCCAGCGCGGCTATCAGACAGTCCCATTACGGCAACGACCTGACCTGCTACCGCCTCCTTTATAGCTTCTGTCTTATCTCCTGAGATGACCAAAATGCGGTCGATCTTCTCATCGCCAATCTGGTCCCTTATTTTCAGGCTTCCGCTTGTTATCTTAAGGTGGGTGAGCCTGTTTCCAGCCCCGTCTCTGCTAATCTTAAAAATCCTGGCTCCAAAGGGTGAACTTTGCATATCCACGCCAGCGCCCTGACTGCTTCCTTCTTTTTCCGTAACCGGTATTACGTAATCGCAGACTGCAGCTAAAAGTTCTTTTACCCCATCCATCTTAAGGGCTGACCCAAAGATCACAGGGAAGCACTTTCTTGCATTTACCAGCTTTTTTACATCTACTGATGAAACTCTTCTGCCCTCAAAAAAGGCGGATAAAAGCTCGTCATCACATACAGCCAGCTCCTCCTGGGTAAGATCATCGTTTATCCCACCCTGGATACTGACCATATGAGGTGAAAGCGTTGATTTAAGCGTGGCCATTATCTCTTTTGACGCGATATCAAATGAGTCTCTGGCCTGGTCCATTTTGTTGACAAAAATAATAGTGGGAACGCGGTAGTGCTTTAGAAGTTCAAATAAAAGTTTTGCCTGACCTGTGACCCCGTCTGCAGCACTTATGAGGAGGATCGCCATATCAAGTACCTGAAGTGTCCTCTCCATCTCCGGTGAGAAATCCGCATGTCCAGGGGTATCCAGAAGAGTAAAAGAAATATCTCCATAATCAAAAGAAGCCTCTTTGGAAAAAATAGTTATTCCGCGGGCTCTTTCCAGTTCATATGTATCAAGGAAGGTGTCCCTGTGGTCCACCCTTCCTATATTTCTGATGGCGCCGGACAGATACAGGAGTCCCTCTGAAAGAGTGGTCTTTCCTGCATCTACATGGGCCAGAATTCCTATTGTTACGTGTTTAGGCATTATTGTTATTTTCCTTGTATCGCCTCTTGTTTTCGTACATATGCTCATCAGCAACATCCAGGGCCTTGGTAAGATCAAGGTCCTTGTCAAAGAAGGCCGTAAAGGTTCCCATGCTGGCTGAAACCGTGTAGCCAAGCTCCTTAGTTGCTTTCTTTAATCTTTCATCAATATCAGCCATGATCTTATCAAGGTCATAGACACCAAAGAAGAAAGCAAACATCTCATCGCCTCCTATGCGGACGCAAAGTGCATCCTCTGGGCAGGCCTTTTTAAGAGCGTGGGCCACAGCTGTTATAGCCTTGTCACCTTCAAGGTGCCCCAAGTTGTCGTTAATATATTTAAGTGAGTTAAGGTCAGAGGCAATGATGTTGACCTTGCGGCCTTCGTTAGCCTCTGTCTCCCTGATCTGGACCATCTTATCAAGAAATGCCGTTCTGTTAAGAAGCCCTGTAAGAGCATCTGTCTGGTACATCTCCTGAAGCTTGTCACGAAGGTACTTCTGATACTTGTTGGTGACATATCCTCCCACAGCCATTCCAAAGGTATTGGTTATGCCGGAAGTCTGTGTGTAGTTTATTAGGTTGATGCCAGGGAATGAAAAGCATACAAATCCGGGACATTTATTCATATACTCAAGTCCGTTGAATATAATGGGAAATCCTTTTTTAAGAAGAACATCCAGGTGTGGTACTACTTCCTCCGGATTATATGGATAGGGAGCTTCGTCATCTTTATAGAAATCATAGACCACCATCTTTGTTCCGGTCTTAACATCGTCAAAGAAGTAGTTCTTTTCAAGGTCAAAGCAGGACTCCTCAACCACAACGCAGACATTCTGGGCAAGGCCTTTTTTCAGGTAACGCATCTGTCCCGGAATATCGTTGTCGTTCATGACCTTGTAGGTCAGCTCCTGCAGCATGTGGATATCATCCTGGTGATGATAAAAGTTGTTGTTAAGAGCAGAAATGCTGTCAAAGGTAACTGTAGTATTTCTTGGACATCCACAGGATTCATTAGGAATAAAATCCGGAGTAATATAGTCTTTTATATTGCTCTCACCTGCAAACATCCGCATAAGAACTTCCATAACCTTTTTGCCAAGGGCTGTTCCATCACACTTTGCAGTAGTTATTCCAGGCTTTGACATAAATGCTTCTTCGATGCCGTCAAAACCGGAAACAAGAACATCCTCAGGAACCCTGACACCTGCAGACATAAAGATATCGGTTACGTTAAGAGCCATGATGTCATTGGCACAGATCACACAGTCAGGAAGCTCGTCCCTTTCAAGAAGCTGCACAGCTGCTGCCCTTGTTGGAGTAGTCCAGAAATCTCCGTAGCTGATCATGTCCTCATTAAACTCGATGCCATTTCTTTTGATCACATCTTTGAAGATCTGTATTCTCTCGTCAGAAAAGATATTGTTCCTCTTGCCGGCCATCATGTGTGGTCTTCTGCATTTGTGTTCCTCGATTATGTGAGTGACCACACGCTCAAAGCCCTTGCCATAGTCAAACCACACTGTGGACACATCGTCATAGTTTCCGTCGATGACCACGACAGGGACGTTTTCTTTCCTTGCCTTGTCGATGACACCCTGTACCACCTTGCGGCTCTTGATCTTTTCATCCATTATCACGATTGCATCAGTTTTATCATAGGGAATAACGTCAAAGACAGCAGTCTCTGCAATCTCATTGCCGCTGTTGCCTATCTCAGAATTGAGCGCATATATGAAAAAAGCACAGTCTTCCTCCCGAAGGAGTCTGTTAAGTTCAGATATGAACGCAAACTCTCCCGGTTCATAAATTCTGTATGTGCAAAGAGCTACCAGTTTTTTATCCTTGATCATTGCATTTCCTCATACGGTCGTTGATTTGCAATAAAGATTCGGTGTAAATACTATTCTATCAGAAATACTCTATACCAAGCTCACTCAAAATAGCCTCTGCGCCTGGTATTTTATTTCTGAACACCATGAAAAAAACTCTTCTGACAGGGGCATAGGCTTCAGAGAGCCCAAACTTCTCAGGAATCCTGCCAGTTATCTGGTCAATATCTTCCGCAAGTCTCATTGCAGCACCTGCATCACTCATGGACATGGTGCCAAAGATGGCTGCCCTGTAGGACTTGGAATCCTTACAAGAGTCAATGAAATACTCAGCAAACTCAATAAGGTCAGAAATAGCCTCATCCTGATCTGCATATCCGTTAAAGTGATCAAATGGAGGTTGCCCCAAAAGCATATCCAGATAAAGCCTCATTTCCTTGGAAAGCTTTTTTACATTGAGGAAATTCACGCTGGTCTGACCAATGACCTGGATCATCATCCATGCCTTCATCTTGTCCTTATATTTGTTTTCCAGATCAGCTTCATTAATTTCCTGCATGGCTTCTCCCCATTTTCTCTTTTACATATATTATAAAACGTTTTTACAGAAGCTCAAGAAGTCCTTCAAGACCTTTTGTCTCGTAGACCTGCTTATAAAATGATACTTCATTTTTGATGATGGAATCTATCTGTCTCATTCCAAGAAGTTCAACTGGAGCCTTGTCGTCTGTCATGATATGACCTGTGCTGTCATAGCGCACGTAAGTGTCAAGTACCCTCTGCATCATGGACCGAAGTGTTTCATTATCTTCCATTGCTACATTTTCAGACAGCCTTACCATAAAGGATGAATCGTCAGTCGCAAAGAGCTCTCTGTTTGTTGCGCCAGGAACCTTAACCGTGACTACATCCTCAAAAACACTGCTGATGGTGTCAGCAAGATAGGTGTTGATGGACGCGGTATCTCCAAGAGAATCCCCAGAGCCGGTACCGTCGCCGTCACTGTACATGTTCATGTTTACCACCATTACTCCTCCGGGAGCCAGGTGCTCTTTTACCATGGTGAAAAACTCTACAGATGACATCTGGAAAGGAATTGTGATGTCCTGATATGCATCCACCATGATCACATCGTAGAGGCCGTCAATTGCTGCAAGATAGGCCCTTCCGTCGTAGGTTGTGACCTTGGTCGAATCTGGAAGTTCAAAATATTTGTGTGCAAGGTCTGTGATCTTGTCGTCGATCTCAACACCCTCCACAGTAATATTGTCAAAGTACCTTGAGAGCTGGGTTGCGTAGGTTCCTGAACCCATGCCAAGGATAAGGAGATTTAAGTTTTCTCCAGACTTTTCTTTTTCCTTGATGCCAGCCATGTATGGAGCTGCCATGGCGTAGTCGTAGTACATTCCTGTAAGGGCGCCATCCTTAATGAGAATGGACTGGACACCAAAAAGAACGTTGGTTGAAAGGATAACACTGTTTTCTGTCTCTTTGACCTGAAGATAATTGTAGACTGACTCTCCCTCGTAGGTTAAGTCGTTTTCCCAGAATGCAAAGCTTGTGTTATGGCCAAAGATGACGCACAGGATAAAGATAAGAACGCCTGCGATGATTCTTTTAACATCACCCTTGGCCAGGGATTTTTTTCCGTTTTCACTGCCTCCCGCCTCGGCTGAAGCAGTGCCTTCTTCATAGGGACTTACAAGATACAGGATAGAAAGAGCCATGAGTATTCCTGCAAAGATAAGGAATGTAATGGCTGTTCCAACAGCAGGGATCGTCACAAAGGTTGGCACAAAGGTTCCGATGATGCTGCCCACTGTGTTGTAGGCGCCAAGGGTTCCAATGATCCTGCCGTTGTCTTCAAGTGAATCTGTAGTGTACTTTGCAAGACTTGGTGTTACTGTTCCCAAAAGAAAAAGAGGGAACACAAACACCACCATGCATGCTGCAAAGGCAGCTATGATGAGGAAGTTGCTGTTTACTGCAAATACTAAAACAGCTGAAATTGCAATGATTATATACTTACCAAGAACCGGGATAAGTGCGATCCAGATGGCTGCTACAAGGATCCTGCGATAGAGCTTTCCCGGATCCGGGTCCTTATCAGCCTTTCTTCCGCCATAGATGTTTCCAAGGGCCATGGCTATCATGATGGTTCCAATGATGATCGTCCATACGATCTGAGATGAGCTAAAATACGGTGCAAGGAGTCTGCTGGCTCCAAGTTCAACCGCCATAACTGACATACCTGCAAAGAATTCTGTCAGGTATAAAAAGAGTTTATTTGAGAGTATTTTTTTCTTGCCGTTCAATTATAGATCCGTCCCTTCAATACATTTTTATACTTCTTCTACATAATTGACGTAGTCGAGATTGTTAAACATTGATATCAGTTCCTGGTGGGATCTCTTTTTATCAAGTGCGATATCTATGATAAGTCCCGCATCTGAACTCTGGAGGGGTTTCTCTTTACTCTTTTCCATGCTCATGATAGAAAAGCCCTGCTCGTTGATAGCATTAGTGAGCTTGTTAACCCCTCGGTTTTTGGGAACTTCAATGTAGATGCTCATGTATTTGCTGTTGTTCTCAACCCTGTCAGATATCCTAAGAAGGATGACATTGGCAAATACTATCAAAAGAAACGCAAGGATACCTGCTGTTAAATATCCGGCTCCAATGGCCATTCCCATGCAGGCTGTAACCCAGAGGGTCGCTGCAGTTGAAAGGCCTTTGATCTGTTTTTTGCCTGTGACAAGGATAGTTCCTGCACCAAGGAAACCAATACCACTTACTACTCCGGCTGGAATCCTGCTGACGTCAGCTCCAAGCTCAGGAAGATATGCCAGGTATATGTTCAGCACTGTGGCCACAGCACTTCCAAGGCTCACCAGGGCAAAGGTCTTGATACCTGCGTTGTGATGAGTTACTATTCTCTCCCATCCAACGAGGCCGCCAAATATTGTTGCCATCACAAGCCTTATGGCAACTGCTATATCATTGGTTCCCTGAAGGAACATTAAAACATCGTGTAAAGTCATACGCCCTCACCTTCCGTTTCAAGGCGCTTTTGTCACGTAGCAAAAGCTCCCTATGCCATATTATAGCATAGGGAGCAAAGTTTACCCCCTAATTATCTGTTATCCCCTAAGCATGAACTTGCGGACAATGTTTATTCCTATTTTGTAAGGCAAAGGCCTCACTACTCTGTCTGCTTCTTTTATCTTTTCCCTGATCGGAATACTCTGAGGGCAGTGCTGCTCACACTTACCACACTGAATACACTGAGTTGCAAATGCAGGTTCTTTCTTAAGACCTACAGTCTGGGCATATTCAAAACGAGCTGCGCTCTTACTCTCAAGTGCTGTCTGGTTGTAGCTTCTAAACAGAGCCGGGATATCGACACCCTTTGGACATGGCATGCAGTATCTGCAGCCTGTGCAGCCCACAAGCTCAGTCTCTTTTATTATCTCTTTTACCTTGGCGATGGTGTCAAAGTCGTCCTCAGTAAAGCTTCCAGCTTCTGCATCTGATGCGATCCTGCAGTTCTCTTTTACCATTTCTATGGAGTTCATTCCTGAAAGAACACAGGTAACTTCAGGCTGATTCCAGAGCCAGCGAAGTCCATATTCTGCTGGTGTATAGCCGGTCTCCTTCGATGCGATCAGTTCTTTTGCCTTGTCAGGAAGGAGGTTTACAAGTTTGCCACCTCTTAGGGGCTCCATGATAACAACAGGGATTCCCTTGGCTGCCGCGGCCTTAAGGCCATCAACTCCTGCCTGAGTGATCTCATCCACATAGTTGTACTGGATCTGGCAAAAATCCCAGTCGTAGGAATTGAGGATACCAATGAAGTCCTCAGTATTTCCATGATAAGAAAAACCGATGTTCCTGATTTGGCCGCTTGCTTTCTTTTCTTTGAACCAGTCCTCTATGCCAACCTTCTTAAGCTTGTCCCACTGGTTCATGGCTGTCATGTGGTGCATGAGATAGTAGTCCACATGGTCAGTACGAAGGCGCCGAAGCTCCTCATCAAAATACTTGTCGATTGCTGCCCTGCTGCCAATCAGGTACTGGGGAAGCTTAGTTGCAATATTTACTTTATCTCTTATACCATTCTTTTCAAGGATCTCGCCAAGAGCTGCCTCACTGCCAGGATAAACATACGCAGTGTCAAAGTAGTTAACACCTGCATTGTATGCCTCCAGGATCTCCTTCTCAGTCTTAGCAACATCAATACGCCCGCCATTTGTAGTAAACCTCATACATCCATAGCCAAGTATAGATATAGGTTCACCATGTCTGTCATTCCTGTACTTCATAGATACTCTCCTACCGGTTTAGCACAATTATATTTGTCACAACGTTTACATAATTCTATTACTTTCACTGTCGGTAGTCAATGGGGACATGACACGGGGACGATTCGACAAGCCATGGGGACGGTGATATGATCCCCATGGCTTGTCGAACCGTCACGTCTTTACCGGCTAAGAACGTGCAGCGGTGTGTCATAGTATTCGCTATAAAGGGTAAAAGAGTCTGCGATGCCAGAAGTTACGTAGGCTTCCCCGGCATCGGTGATAAATATGGCATCGAAGTCGCCGGACTTTTTCCAGAATTCTATGGCGTCATCAAGCCCCATGACAAAAAGAGCTGTGGAAAGGCCGTCGCACCTTAAGCCGTCGCTTCCAATGATGGTGACAGACACAAGGCCGTTTTCAGCTGGATAGCCGGTCGTTGGGTCAAGGATGTGCCAATAGGTCTTTCCATTTTCTTCAAAGAATCTCTCGTAGCCGCCGGATGTGATGATAGCCATATCTTCTGCGTCGATAACTCCAAAGATCCCTGTCTGACTGTCCGCAAAGGGGCTCTTTATGGCCACCTTCCACTTGTTGCCGTCAGGCTTTTTTCCGATACATTCAACGTTTCCTCCAAGGTTGATAAGAGCAGACTTAACGCCGTTGTCACGAAAGTACTTAGCAACTGCACTTCCTGTGTAGCCTTTGACTATGCTGCCAAGGTCTACCTGCATACCGGGAGCTATAATGACCTGGCATTTTGAATCACTGGCAGCAGAAGACACTAGAACCGTCCCTGTGTCTTGTTGTGTGCAATGAGACAAAAGAACCGTCCCCGTGTCTTGTTGTGCCTGGACCTGTCGATAGTCCACATTTTCAAGGAGCGCATCTATCTCTTCCTCATCCGGAACCCTATAACTTCCCGTAGTAAAGCCCCAGGCCTTCAGCACTGGGTAGATAGAAATATCAAGAGCTCCGTCTGTCTCGGCGCACACAGAAAGAGCCCTTCCCATTATATCCGCCACATCGGCGGAAACTTCTGCCTTACCATCTCTGTTCAGAGCATATATCTCGCTCCCTTCATCAGTTACAGACAGCTTCTTTTCAAGGCTGCGGATCATTTCCTCTGCGCCAGAAAGAAGCTCTTCATCGCCTGCTGCCTGGATCTCCATAATGGTGTCCATGGCAAAAAGGCTCCTGGTCTTCATCACCGGCCTTCCGAAAGCACATGCAGAAAGCGCTGTCAGTGACATAACAGCCACCGCAGCGCCTACAAACATTTTCTTATTGAAACGAGCCTTCAAAAATCTCATAAACTCTCACTCATTCTCTTCCTGAAACACATTCATGTTTCCAGTCCTGTACCCATAAAGATCCAGCGAAACATAGGTAAATCCAATCTTCCTTAGCTCATCATGAACTTTTTTTCTAAGCTCATCCGCCATGATCTTAACAATATCGTCAGGAAGAAGCTCTATCCTTGCAAGGAAGATATCGTTGCCATGGATACGAACTCTGAACTGTTTAAATCCAAGCTCCATCATCAGCTGCTCAGCCTTGTCTACCATATCGAGCTTACGATCGCTGATGTTCTCGCCATATGGGAATCTACTGGCAAGACATGCAAAGGACGACTTATCCCAGGTAGGAAGTCCAAAGTACTGGGACAGACTTCTTATATCCTTCTTGGTCATTCCCGCTTCCCGAAGAGGGCTCTTTATGCCAAGTTCTGCAATAGCCTTAAGTCCAGGTCTGTAGTCACCCTCATCATCAAGATTGGACCCTTCAACTACAACAGCCATATTCTCGCTTTTTGCAGTTTCAAGGAAATGCTGGAACAGATCTTTTTTGCACAGATAACATCTGTCCTTGGGATTCTGGGCAAAGCCCTCTATCTCCATCTCGTTGACGTTTAAGACCACATGCTTTACGCCAAGGCGTTTGCAGTAATTAAGAGCCTCCTCAAGCTCCCTCTTGGGAAACACCCCAGAGGACGCTGTCATTGCGATCACCTTGTCAGAAAGGGCAGCCCTTGCTGCATACAAAAGAAATGTCGAATCCACTCCACTGGAAAAAGCCACAGCGGCGCTTCCATAGGAAGAAAGAATGGACAGCAGTTTGTTATATTTTTCAAGTTGCGCTGCATTTGCAGTTGCAGTCATGTCATCCTCCCGGCCACAGGCCATAGATCAAAAGAAATCCCCCAAACCGTTCCAAAGATCAGCTCATCTTTTTGTACATATGGTTTCCGATCATCTGGATCAGCTGAACAAAAGCAATAAGTATGATCGAGCAGACGATCAGGTAATCTGTCTTGTACTGCTGATAGCCGTATCTTATGGCAATATCACCGACACCGCCGCCTCCGACAGTTCCTGCCATTGCTGAATATCCAACCAGTGAAATTACAAGAAGTACAACACCGTTAAGCATCCTTGGTATTGACTCTTTTACATAGACCCTCATAAGGATCTGGAAGTTACTAGCTCCAAAGCTCCTTGCAGCCTCAATTACACCAGGGTTGGTCTCTCGAAGGCTCGTCTCAAACACTCTTGCGATGTAAGGAATTGCTGAAACAGTAAGTGGAACGATTGAAGCTGTTGTTCCGATGGACTTGCCAACAACCATTCTTGTAAACGGGATCAGGATGACCAAAAGGATAATAAACGGAAAACTCCTGAATACATTTACGATAAAGCTCAGGATCTCATATACGATCTTGTTGGGTTTAAGTCCGTCAGGTGCAGTAAGTGTCAGGATTATCGCAGGGATAAATCCAATGATCACTGAAAAGAGTGTGGACCAGAACACCATATAAAGTGTCTGCTTAAATGCATTTAAAATAATCGGGATCATTTTACCACCTCCCAGGTAACGTCTTTGGAATCAAGGAATGCGCAGGCCTTCTCAAGGTCTTTTTCATCCATGTTAAGGACCAGGCTTCCGTAAACGTCCTCCCTGAAGTCCTCAAGCTTGGCCCAGCAAATATTGAAATCTGTGTGGAGCTCCTGTGACATCTGGGTTACAATAGGCCTCTGATTGCCCTCTCCATAGAAAAAGAGCTTTAGGTTAACGCCAGTTGTTGGAAGCTTGTCGCTCTCTTCCCTGAGGAAGTCTCTGATCTCCCTCTCCTTGGGCCATACAAAGAGCTGCTCAGGCCTTCCGATAGCAAGAACGTGGCCCTTATTAAGGAATGCAACCCTCTGGCATATCTGCTTAACAACCTCCATCTGGTGAGTAACAACAACGATGGTGATCCCCATCTCTTTGTTAATCTTTTGTAAAAGAGCTAAGATTCCCTTGGTGATCTCTGGATCCAGCGCACTTGTGGCCTCATCACAAAGAAGGATCTCAGGGTCAAGAACAAGGGCCCTTGCTATGGCAACTCTCTGTTTCTGTCCGCCAGAAAGCTCACGAGGTTTTGCATGTATCTTTTCCTCAAGACCTACAAGTCTTATGAGGTTCATGATCTTATCCTTGGCTGCAGGAGTGTTTGTTGGTATTCCCCAGAACTTCATTGGAAGAGCAACATTCTGGTAGACATCAAGCCTCTCAAGAAGGTTAAAGCTCTGGAAGATCATTCCCATCCTCTTCTGAAGACTTCTTAGATTTTTCTTATCTTTAATATCCACAAGACTGCTGCCAACAGTTATGGTTCCTGCGTTGTAGGATTCAAGACCATTGATGCAGCGAAGCAGGGTACTCTTACCTGCGCCCGACTGTCCGATTATTCCAAAGATCTCGCCGTCCTCTATCTCAAAAGAGATATCCTTAAGGACCTCTGTGTTATTAAAAGACTTCTGAACATTTGTAATCTTGATCATGGTAAATATCTCATTTCTAATTATTAAAAAGGCCATAGCCCCGGTATATAACTAAAATGAGCCGCCTGCATCTACAAGCGGCTCAACAAGTATTATATTACATTACTTCTTATTGTGCATCAATGAATGATGTGATAACTGCTCCCTTGTAGGTCTCATCGATATACTTCTGAACCTTGTCAGACTGAAGAGCTTTGATAAGAGCCTTTGTCTTTTCTGACTCCTGGTTGCCATCCTTAACAACAAGGAAGTTTGTTCTCTTAACTGTTGTCTCATCATCAAATGACTCAATCTCAAGTGCTGGATACTTGGATGGAAGCTCTGCCTCAAGAGCGTAGTTTCCATTGATAGTTGCAGCATCAAGATCAGGAAGTGAAAGTGGAAGGTTTGCTGCCTCAAGAGGTGTGATCACATATCCGTGAGGGTTAGCCTCAGCGTCGTTTGTAAGTGAATCCTCGTTGTAAGAAGCATCTGTTCCAAAACCGCCCTTTGATACAAGAAGTCCCTTCTGAACAAGAAGGTCAAGTCCTCTCTCGCCGTTATCTGGGTCATTAGGAATACCGATTGTAGCTCCATCTGGAAGATCTGCAAGAGATGAAAATCTCTCAGAGTAGATACCCATTGGCTCAATGTGAACACCTGCTACAGCTGTAAGGTGAAGACCCGCGTCGCTGTTCTGCTGGTTCATATAGCCAAGAGTCTGGAAGTAGTTGGCATCAAGCTCGCCCTCTTCAAGGGATGTGTTAGGAAGAACATAATCTGAGAAAACAACTGTCTCAAGTGTCCATCCGTCCTCTGCAAGAACTTCCTTAACGATGTTATCAAGGATCTCTGCGTGAGGTACAGGTGTTGCACCAACTTTGATTGTCTTATCTGCTGCGCTGTCAGCTGCTCCTGCGCCGCATCCTGTAAGTGCTGAAACTGCTAAAGTAGCTGCAAGCACAAGGCTTACCAATACGTTCTTTTTCATAATACTTTTTCCTCCTCCGTAACTTGTTTCTGATTTCTTACTAATTTACTCCCATTAAGTGCTTTTGGCAACAAAATGGTACTTATAGATAGCGATAAAATTTCCTTAATCATGGGTGACAAGCCACGGGGACGGTTCTTTTGGCTGGAAGCCACGGGGACGGTTCTTTTGGCTGGTGAGGCAATGGGGACGTCCCCATTGTCTCTCCAGCCAAAAGAACCGTCCCCGTGGCTTCCAGCCAAAAGAACCGTCCCCGTGGCTTGTCCTACTGTCTTGTCACTCGCTGTGAGCCATGAGCTTATCAACGAAGCTCTGACCCATGTCTGAGAGCTGCTGGCCTTTTCTGGTGATGTAGCCAAAGGTCAGGGTCTCGTCCTCTTTAAGCTTGATGGCCTTGATCTCCGATGAGGTCTTGCCCTCGCCAAGCATGGCGGCTCCTACAGCGTAGCCATCAAGGCCCAGCATCAGCTCGATGGATGTAGCTCTTTCGTTGGTGGAGATGACCTTCTTGTAGTCGTAGGTTGCAAGGGCCTCTTCTCTATAGTAGAAAGAGGTGTTGTCTCCCTGGTCAAAAACCATGCAGGGGTAGTCCTGAAGTTCCTCCAAGGACAGCTCCTCCTTGTTTGCCAGGGGGTGGTTTTTACTGAGGTACACATATGTGTCCCTGGTAAAGAGCTCATGGAATTCTAAGGACGCATCTGCAAATATCTTTTTGAAAGTGTTCTTATTAAAGTCGCTGAGGGCGATGACGCCAACTTCGCTCTTTAAGTTCTTAACATCATCGATAACTTCACTGGTCTGGGTCTCACGGATTGAGAACTGGTACTCAGGAAGATCATACTCTTTTACAGTATCAATAAAGGCATTAACAGCTATAGTGTAGTGCTGCATGGAAACAGCGAAAGTTTCCTTCTGGCCAGCACCATTTACATATCTGTTTTCGATCATCTCAAACTGCTCCACCGCATGGCGGGCATAAGCAATAAAAGATGCCCCAGCAGAAGTTGTCACAACGCCGTTGTGGACCCTTTCAAATATCTGGATACCGATCTCTTTTTCAAGATCACGGACCGCACTTGAAAGTCCCGGCTGTGACACGTAGAGCCTGTCGGCTGCCTTCCTCATGGAGCATTCCTCATCTATAGCTATAACGTATTTGAGCTGCAGTATGGTCATGTTATCGCCTCCCCAAAAAAACTTAAGAGTATGATAGCATATGACACTTTAACGCGCTATATTAAATTAGTTTCCTGACACAGCTTTTTCCGCCTTCTCAAAAACTCTGTCAAACTCAGCGATCAAATCCTCAATCCCCTCAATTCCCACTGAGAGGCGAAGGATCCTGTCAGTGATGCCATTCTTTTCAAGAAGTGCCTTGGGAACTTCAGCGTGGGTCTGGGTGATGGGGTAGGTGATCAGAGTCTCAGTTCCGCCAAGACTCTCTGCGAAGTAGATCAGCTGAACATTGTTCAGTATCTCTTTTGCAAAAGAGCTGTCGTCCACCTCAAAGGTCAGCATTGCCCCGAAGCCTCTCGCCTGCTTTTTCATGATCTCGTACCCGGGGTGCTCAGGAAGTCCGGGATAGATGACCCTTGTGACATGCCTGTTTTTCTTCAGGTACTCAGCCAGTTTAATGGCGTTCTCCTGGGCTCTGTCCATCCTTACGGAAAGAGTCCTGATCCCGCGAAGTATGAGCCAGCTGTCAAAGGGAGCCAGACCCGCACCAATGGTCTTGTAGATAAGACGGAGCCTTTCATCTATCTTTTCATCCTTGACAACAACGAACCCTCCGATGGTGTCGTGGTGTCCTCCCAGGAACTTGGTTCCAGAGTGAATCACGATGTCAGCCCCCAGATCAAGCGGGTTCTGGAAGTAGGGCGATAAAAAGGTGTTGTCCACTATCACAAGAAGCCCCTTCCCATGAGCCACTGCTGAAAGCTTTTCAATGTCAGTGACATTCATCATTGGGTTTGTGGGGGTTTCAAGGTAAACTGCCTTGGTGTTTGGTCTTATGTGCTCAAGAACGTCCTCACTGCTAAGGTTAATGGCGGTAAATTCCAAACCGTTCTTTTTATTTATCGCATCAAAAAGCCTTATGCTGCCGCCGTAGAGATCCTCGTCAATTATGATGTGATCCCCTGGCTTAAACAGCTCCATCACATTGGCCACCGCCGCCATTCCGCTGGAATAAGCCAGTGCGTCGATGCCGTTTTCAAGCTTCGCCACCACCGACTCAAGCTGCTGCCTTGTGGGGTTCTGCATTCTTGTGTAGTCATATCCTGTGCTGCCACCAAGACCGTTGTGAGCGAAGGTTGCGGACTGATAGATTGGATAGCTTATGGCTCCCCACTTGTCAGACAGGTCCCTGTCCAGGATCTGACACTTTGTATCTATGCTGTAATCATCTGAATGCTTCATATAATTGTTCCATCGCTTTCTCTATTATGCTGCGGGGCGCTGCGATATTTATCCTCTGGAAAAGAGCTGTCTCTTCACCAAAAATAGCCCCTGCATCAAGCCACAGATGAGCCTTGTCAACGATAAGTTCCTCAAGCTCTTTGCTGTTTTGGGTGGCTTCTGAAAAATCCAGCCAGATAAGATATGTTCCTTCAGGCTCCACAAGCTTTACCTTTGGAAGCCTATCTTTCAGGAATTCCCTTACATATTCAAGGTTCCCCTCAAGGTACTGGATAAGCTCATCAACCCACTGATCACCCTTTGTATAAACCGACTTGGTGGCTTCAAGCCCTACAGCATTGACCTGGCTGTATCCCGTGATCATGTTCTCGTATCTGAATTTTTCCCTGACTTCCTTATTGGGGATGATGATGTTGGCAACCTGAAGCCCTGCCATGTTGAAGGTCTTGCTGGGTGAGGTTCCAAGTACGAGCCTCTCCCTAAACTCTTTTCCCAATGTCATGTATGAGGTATGGGCAAAAGAGCTATAGATAAAATCAGAGTGTATCTCATCTGCAAAAACATAGACATCATGGCGCTTACAGATCTCTGCAAGCCTTGTAAGCTCCTCCCTTGTCCAGACCCTTCCCACAGGATTGTGGGGGCTGCAAAGAAGATACAGCTTTACATTTTCAGAAACTATCTTGTTTTCAAGATCCTCAAAATCTATCTCGTAGTGGCCATCTTTATAGACCAGCTGGTTGTTTACAAGCTTTCTGTCGTTGACCCTTACTGCCTCAGAAAATGGATAGTATACAGGCTGCTGGACAAGCACCGCTTCTCCTGGCCCTGTCAGCGCCCTTATGGCAAGGACTATTGCATAGACAACGCCGTGAGTTATGGTGATCCAGTCCTTATCCACCTTGAAGCCATGGCGTCTTTCAAACCAGCCGCTTACTGCGTCGTAGTAATCTTCCTTAGGGTCAGTGTAACCGAATATTCCCTGAGAAGCTCTTTTCTCAATGTCTGCCACAATCTCGATAGGCAGTTTAAAATCCATGTCTGCCACCCACAGAGGAAGCAGGTCATCCCTTCCCATACGCTCCATTCCAAAATCCCACTTGATGCAGGAGGTTCCCCGTCTGTCATGGAGGATGTCAAAGTTGTATTTTCCCATTTATCTCACCCCGGACTTGTATTTTAGTCTCTTAAACTCTTTTATGATTATTGACTAAATCTGCATCTTATTCAACTCTTCATTGACGACATCTGCAAAAATCTTGTGCCCGGCGTCGTCCATGTGCTCATCATCCACATCACTTGGCGTAACATAGTCAGAGGCCGCAAGGAAAGCTGTACCTCTCTTTTGAGCTATATCTTCATAAACTTTTTTAAGCTCTTTGCTGGTTTCAACGGATTCTTTATTAAACTCTGGATCCTTTTCAGGGCGCCACACATCATCACCAAGATGGATTGGAGATATCAAAAGAATCTTTTCCGCAGGCACATACTTTTCAAGGGTGTCAAGGCATCTTTCGATTCCTTTTCCGATGACATATGAAGATGCGTTGTAGTAGGTCTTGCAGTCGTTGGTGCCAAGCATCAGGATAACTGCATCTACCGGGTACTGGCTCTCCATAAGGGGATCTAAGGTGTTAACGCCCTTTCTTCCTGGCCTGAGCTCATCCTCAAAAACTGTAGTCCTTCCGCAAAGACCCTCTTCTGCAATCCTTACGTCTTTATTTTTCTCCTGAAGAATACTGGTCCACCTTACGCCCCAGGGGTACCTCTCCCTCGTACTTGATCCGGGAACAAGCCCCCATGTATTTGAATCTCCAAATGCTAATATCTGTTTCATAAATCACCACCTGTGAATCGTACAACTGTTTCTTACATTGTCTATTATCATCCACATGGGGCGATTTGTATAAGACGCATAACTTATAGCTCGGTATAAGCTTTGGTTTACCCTCAGGGACACGGGGACGAACAAGCCACGGGGACGGTTCTTTTGGCTGGACAAGCCACGGGGACGGTTCTTTTGGCTGGTGAGACGGTGGGGACGTCCCCATTGTCTCACCAGCCAAAAGAACCGTCCCCGTGTGATATGTACCCAGAATCCTGGACACATATTTATGAATTAGGTCGAACACATGGATGCTATCCTGTATTGTACAGGTGGCATCCATTTTGTCTTCGCCTGAATCCTTTTGTTATTGTAGTAGTCTATATATTCTTTAACTGCATTTGAGAATTCTTCAAAAGAAGAATAGTCTTTTTCATGACCATAATACATCTCATTTTTTAATCTACCAAAGAATGTCTCCATAATACAATTGTCATAGCAGTTACCCTTTCGTGACATAGATTGGATAATCCCATGTTCTTTTAAAGTGTTTCTATAGTAAGCATGACGATACTGCCAGCCTTGATCTGAGTGAAGAATAAGTCCTTCAACTGAAGGAAATTTATCAAAAGCCTTATTAAGCATTTTTGCGATCTGTGCAAGATTTGGACTCTTAGATAAGTCATAGGAAATGATCTCATTTGTATTCATGTCTAGAACTGGAGATATATAGCACTTTCCCCACGAAAAGTTGAACTGAGATACATCAGTTGTCCATTTTTGAAGAGGCGCAGTTGTGCTGAAATCTCTATTTATTATGTTATCAGCTATCTTGCCTGCTTCGCCTTTATATGAATGGTATTTTTCCTTTGGACGTTTACCCATTAATCCAGCTTCATGCATAAGCCGTTGAACGCGCTTATGGTTTACTTGATATCCACGATTCATCAGTTCACGGTGGACGCGTCTTACACCATACCTGCTCTTGTTTGAGTTAAAAATGCTTTTTATTACCTCTAGTGTTTCTTGATTGCGTTCAGAAACACGATCTTCTTTACTGATTTCAAAGTAGTAAGTTGATCTGGCCATATGCATAGCTTTAAGAAGATACTTTAGTGAGTATCCTTTTTCTCTGAGTTCTTTGACGATTGCTGCTTTTTCGCCTTGAGTCGCGCAGCTTCCTTTTCCTCTCTCAAGGCGATCTCTTTTTTTATTATTTCAATTTCTGCCCTCATGCATTCGTTTTCAGATCTTAATCGAAGCAACTCTTCATGTTCAGTTTCATTAGGTTTTATAGGCTTTCTTGTACCGAATTTCTTCATGTCTAGCTCCCTTTGTTTAGAACTATTCTGTTTTGATATAAGACCATTGTACCCATAAACCTTATATTTGCGAACCCACCGATACAGTTGCCCATTATTAATGCCTACAGAAAATGCAACACTCCTGATAGACTCTCCAGCTAAAACACGCGAAACCAAGGCGTATCGTTCTTCAGATGTCCAAGCCTTAATAGTATTATCATTCTTTAGTGCAGTAATACCACAAGCTTTCTCAATTCTTACCCATTCGCGTATTGTCCCATGAAATCTTTTGAGCCCTATTCCATCAGGAGTATCTGGATACTCTCCACGATAATACAACTCCACACATTTCTTTTTGAATTCATAGCTATAGCGCATAAAATAACCCTCCTCCCTGGATTTGTACTGTCCAGAAAAGAGGGTACATATCATTGTCTTGTTTTTTACAATCTATTGTGGATGCCCAGTTCTTCGTGCATCTTTCGTTTCGTTTCGTACATGCGCTCGTCGGCAAGAAGATAAACCTCATGCGATGTGGCATTTGGAAGCTCATGCTTAAAGGCGTAGCCCGTGGCAACACTTCGGTGATACTCGGGGTAAAGGGCGTTCATTACGTTGAGGGCACTGTTCATTCTGCCAATGAGGGCATCAATGTCTTTTCCGATGGCATCTTCTATGATGACCAGGAATTCATCACCGCCAATCCTTGCACACAGTCCTTCGTCGAAGAAGGTGGTGGTAAGGACCTTGGCAAAGTCTCTGATATAGCGGTCTCCAGAAGGATGACCGAAGTCGTCGTTTACAATTTTAAGCCCATTTAAGTCAATACTGATGATGCAGTAATCTGTGGTCACTTCGTTTAAGTCCTTCATGACTTTATCTGTCTTTGCCCTGTTTGCCAGATTGGTAAGACCGTCTGCGTAAGCAAGGTGTGACAGTGACGCGTGTTCAAGCTTCTGGGCATAGGACTCAGTGATAAAGAGCATATAGTTGGCCAGCTGGCACATTACAAAGACAAGGCAACCTGTGTCAATGACAACGATACTAAGGATATAGCTGTTTTTGATGTGGCTGCTGTCAAGGACATATATGACAAGATGAATGAGTTCAGCCAGCGCGAATGCAACAAGGCCCAACATCTGGATCTTGCCTGATGAGGTAATGTCTTTTTTGACCACATTCCTTAGTATGAAGTAGGAGATCACAAAAAATCCTACAACACCTGTCAGGTGATACACAAGAATAGTTTCTCTTAGGTGTATGTTGAACCCAAAGTGCAGTATATAAAGCACGAATACAACTGCGCAGGACAATCCTGCAACGGTGATGAAGAAGTTCTTTTTCTCAATATTCTGGGCAAAGAACACCAGCAGATAACAGAAGGGCACGATCATGTAGAGGGTCAGATATTCTATCTGGGTCTCATAAGGCGTGTAGATAAAGAGTGACAGAACGTTATAGTAACTCATTATCCAAAAGCCTAAATTTACACAGAACAGCGATCCCACAAAAAAGCTTCTGATATCTGGAACGTTGACAATGAAGAACATGGTTATCAGTGAGAAAGAAATACCAAAGATAATAAGGAACATTCCAGTGGTGATGATCATCCGGTGGTCAGTGATAAAGCGGCTTTCAAGATCTGGCTGACTTCCAATCTTTGGCGCCACAAGACTTGAAAAGGCATCTGTCTCGCCAGCTATCATCTTGATCGTAAGCTCTTTTCCTGCGTAGTCAAATGGAAGCGGAATAAAGTGGTACATCTTGCCGATGAATTGTCTTTTCTTTACAAGTTCGTGACCGAAATCGTAGATCATCTTGCCGTCTACATAGACTTCCATAGCGGAGTACCTGCTTCTGAACAACAGGGCAGGGAATGGGATATCGCCAAGATCAGGAAGGGTTGTTGTCAGGGAAACAACATCGCCATATTTAAGGACTCTGTCAAGATGCTTGTAAACATCGTATGGCTCAACGTTTTCATAAACACTGCCGTTGATATTAAGCTCATAGCCCCAGTCCATAGAGACAATAGGGTATTCTTCGTCGCAGACAAGACATACGTTTACGAGCAGTGAGACAAAGATGGCTATTATGATTGAACTTATGTAGGGAAGTAACTTACGTTTATTGATCATCGTTACCTCCTTCTCCCAGCACCTTATTAAGAAGGTCGTCGTAGAGCCTTCCAAGAGACTGCTTGTGGTGCTGGTTTTTCATGGTATACATTCGCTTGTCTGCAAGAAGGTATACGTTCTGTGCGCTGTGGTTACCGCCAAGTTCTTTATCATTGCTGCTGGCATATCCCCAGGAGGCAGAAAAGCGCAGTTTGCTTTCCTGGCTGTTTCTGTAGGCAAGTTGGTCTGTGAGACAGTTTATGTCCCTTATGATCCTGTCTTCAGCCACAAAAGGGAGGACAACAATAAATTCATCGCCGCCCATTCTTCCAAGGAGGGATGCGTCTGTAAAGCAACCTGTCAGTATTTCGGAAAAGCCATTTAGGAGCCTGTCGCCCTGGTCATGGCCGAAGTTATCGTTGGTGTATTTAAGGTAATCAAGGTCAAGGCTTATGATCGTAAAGTCTCCTGTAAGGTCTACAAGGTACTGCTCGCAGCGGGCTCTGTTAGAGAGGTTTGTCAGGGTGTCAGTATAGGCAAGACCTTCAAGCTCAGCCTTAACAGTGGATTCACTTATGTATTCAATGCAGTGGTAGAAGTAATCAAGAAGGAGACTCATGATGAACACTAGGGCGCCAAGAGTCGTGAAGTTTATCTGAGCATGGACTTCGCCCTGATCAGAGAATTTCATAATGTTAAACTTCACAATGTCGATAAGAGCACACAATGTAAAAATAATAAGTCCAGCAATGAGAATGATGGTCGAAGAGGTTTTTCCTCGAAGATCATTTTTGGTGTGGGATTCTTCTATGGCAATTTTAATAAGGGAGAAGATCACAAATATTCCTTCAGCCAAAGAAAAGATATGGAACATAGATACAAAATTACAAATGTGCATTCGGTTAGACACATGAAGAAGTGAGGTGATCATAACAAAGCCTACACTTAACTGGAACAGCAGTATTCCAAGCTTTAAAAATGGAGCCTGACCTGCTGTTAAGACAAAGCCCAGTATTGCTGCAGGTATGGAGAAAAGCGCAAAGTACTCAATAAATGTATAGAAGGCAGGGTTGTCAGAGATATACCAGAAGACGTCGTTGTAGCAAAGAATGTATACGCCTATCATTATTGAGGTAACTGCGCTAAAGAAGATACTAAAATCATGGTTTTTGGAAAAAGCAAGAAATGGCGCCAGTATAAGAAGCATGAAGCCAAGGTGGCACAGATATATGCCAACGACAAGAGGGAAACGATTTGACTGGATCATATCGTTTTTTATGTCATTGTAATTACCAAAATACAGTGGATACAGGCCTGAAAATGCACGGTCCTCATGGGCAGTTATCTCCACAGTGACTTTTTTGCCCTGATAATCAGGAGGAAGAGGTACGAAGTTCTCCATTTTAGGAAGCATATGCTCAAGAGCAAGGTATTCATCACCAAAGGTGTATACCAGCTCCCCGTCAACAGATACCTTCACGTCTGAGAGAACAGTACGAAAGTATAATGTGGGCTGCAATAATTCAATATCAGGAAGGGTGTTGGAAAGTGTCAGAGTATCGCCATTATTGACGATACCAACATTTGATTCATCTACACTGTCAAGCTCCCAGGTATTATTGCCACGACTAATAGTCCAGCCGGAATCCAGCTGGATCAGATCAAAACGTTGTGGGGCGTAAAATTTTTTTGAGCCAAGTAGCAACAAGCCAAATGACAAAATGCTTATTGCAATTACTGCTAAGAAAGCTCTGCGGATTGTGGCTGCAGTAGTGTTCACTGAAGTTAATCCTCCTGCTTTGTTAGAAATGTCCGTGGCTACCTCCGTGAGAATGTCCTGAACTTGAGGTGTGGATGGTGCTTCCACCTCCGAAACCGCCTCTGGATCCGTTTGAACCATTGTCCTTTGGAATCTCGGTTTTAGACAGGGTCTTTCTTACAAAACGGTCCTGAGAAGTTGTAAGCCTAAGGCGTCCTGTGTAATTAGTAGCACTGGATGCCATCTTAACTGTCTTAAGGTCTGACTTCATCTTAAGAATTGGTATCAGAGCAAGGGCAAGGCCTAAAGCGATGCTTCCTGCAAGGTATGCCAGAATATCTGAAGTTGTCTTGGGAGGCTTTACGCCCACATCAACGGGAGTTCCCTTTGAGTAGGCATCAAGGAGTCTATCACACACGTCAACGTAGGTGTTAAAGGCATCTGCGTAGTCTCCGTCGCTAAGATCCCCACGCATTTCGTTAAACAGATAATCCTGACCGTAGTCAGTAAGGGCATATTCTGCGCTTCCTGAGGTTGAGATGGCCCATTCCCTGTCTTCCATGCTGAGCATAAAGAGAATGCCGCTCTCGCCAAATTCTGAGCAAAAGCCGTTGTAATCGAAATAGTCATCAGCATAGGCCTCAATAGGACCGCTGTGGGAGTTCACAGTAAGTACAGCTATGTTGCTGCTCCATTTTAAGCTGGTTTCATCAAGCCTTTTTAGAAGCGCTGACTCCTCGCTGTCTGTTAAAAGATCAGCGTTATCAACAAGTCTTGGCTTTTGTCTGGTAGCAGGAACTTCATAGCTGTCCCATAATATTTCGGCAGCATATGTTTTAAAGGTAAGGGTAAAAGAAAAAATCCCTATCAAAAGGAAGGTCTTACATAATACCCTTTTTATCTTAGTCATAGTATTCATGTTGTTTTCCATCACTAGTAAAAAATTATAAAAACAGCATCGCTGCACCAAATAAGACGACAGATAAAGCGGCAGCGATGGGGAAGTAATACTTGGCTGCCTGCTTCATTGAAAATGGAAGATTGCCTACAAACTTACCAGTCTGTCCATTCATGGCAAAGAGGTAGTTGTTGCCATTCCAGGTGGTGTTGAGGACATAGACCGGATAAAGAGCATATTTGGTGCTTTCCTTGGAAGGATTTATCCTTTCGGTGACATTGCGAAGGGAATTGTAACCGGTAATAGTGCTCCTGAAATTGTTTCTGGCACTGACTGCCATACGCTCTTCGGCGCGGGCCTTGTCTTCATCAGCTGTAACGTTATACTTGTTTGCTAAAAATCCTGCAAGATAGCCCATGTTAAAGGGGATCATTTCAGACCGGTCGAAGGGCTCAATGGATTCCATGAGATCATCTGGCATTTCTTTGGAACCATCAACAGGTACATTCTCAAAGTCCTGGACACCTGATCTTTCGATGTCAAAAAAGCTTGTCTCAGTATAGTGGTATCTTGAATCGCTCCAGGTCCTTACCTTGGTGCCCTCAAAGGTGCCAAAGTAGTTTTCCGTAGCATTGTACAGCCAGAAGGGAACGTATACTCCCTTGATCTCATCTATGTGGTTCTGCTCGAAAAAGACCTTTGGAAGGAGCTTTTTGGATTTGACATAACCTGAATAAGCCTGCATGGCATCCTCTTTTGTCTTTTTAAAAGGAATGATGTAGTCAGGCTTAAAAGCTCCGGTAAATTTCTCTGCAGCCACAACGTTGTTGCTGCAGAATGGACACTTCATTGAACCAAGGGATTCTGTGGCCAGGATCTCTCCGCCGCAGGAGCCGCAGCTATAAATATACATTGGAGTAGCATCATCGCTTCCTCCATTGGTCTCATAGGTATCTGCGCTTTCTCCAGTGGAATTAGAGTTGTGATTAGCAACATAGTCCTTTACGTCAAATTCAGAGTCGCAAAATGGGCACTTGAGCTTCTGGGTGCCCGGATTAAATTCCATTGCCCCGCCACAGGCGGGGCATTCATATTCGTGTAGGGCCATATTATCCTCTAAAGAGTATTATCAGTTTGGCTTGGGTGATCCGCAGTTGGTGCAGAAATTACCTGTATTTACATTACCGCAGGAGCATGTCCATCCAGCTGCAGGACGCTGCGCACCACAGTTAGGACAGAAGTTACCAGTATTCACGTTACCGCAGGAGCATGTCCAGGAGTTGCCTGCTGACTGAGGAGCCATCTGTGGAGCTGCCTGCTGAGGCTGCTGAGCTCCCATGGCAAAGAGCTGCTGTGCGTTCATTCCGCCAGCCTGCTGTGCCATGTTCATTCCCGCAAATGCCATCATAGGGCCTGTTGCTGTATTCTTGGCTGCATCCTGCATTGCCTGAGCCTGTGCGCTGGCAAGTGTAGCGGCTGCCATATTAGGATTCTTAAGGGCGCCAGCTCTCTGGAGCTCCTTGATTGTCTTTTCATCTTCCTCGGAAGCGTTAACAGAACTTACACCAAAGGTGCTGATCTTGATACCATAAACCTCTGTCCACTTTTTTGACAGGATTTCATTGAGGGCATCTGCGATCTCTGTTGTGTGACCAGGAAGTGCGCTGTAGCGGATTCCCATCTCTGAGATCTTGGCAAATGCTGGCTGAAGTGCTGTAAGAAGCTCGCTCTTAAGCTGTGAGTCGATCTTGTCTCTTCTGAACTCGCCGTCAACGTTTCCTACGATGTTCTTGTAGAAAAGAACAGGATCAACGATGCGATAGCTGTATTCGCCGTGGCAGCGGATGTCGATATCCATGTCAAGGCCAACGTTTGTATCAACAACACGGAATGGAACAGGATTAACTGTGCCATACTTGTTGCCAATGATCTCTTTGGTGTTTATGTAGTATACGCGCTGATCCTTGGCTGTGCTGCCAGAAAAGCTCAGACGCTTGTAGAACTCTTTAAATGAATTAACGATGTTTTCTCCAAGATCTCCGTAAAAAATAGAAGGCTCTGTAGAAGTGTCGTAAACAAACTCACCTGCCTCGGCGCAGATTTCTGTAATCTGTCCCTGGTCTACGAGGATCATGCACTGTCCTTCGTTAACTGCTACGATAGAACCGTTGGAAATGATGTTGTCATTTCCCTTTCCCTGTTTCTTTCTAGCTTTAGTAAGAAGCACCTCGGATCCAAGTGATTCACAGTAGAAGTAATCTCTCCACTGATCAGAAAGTACACTGCCGCCTGCTGAAAGTGCTGCTGATATAAGCCCCATAACTGTCTCCTTTCATACTAAAAAACTATATTTCGTAACTTCTATTTTCGCACATTTAAGCTTAAAATTCCATTACTTTGTAGGTGATTCATGCTAAACTAATGGTGTATGAAATCTAATAGTGCACTAATTATCGTAAATGAATATGGGAAAAAGACTAATCTTACAGGTCCCAGGGGCAAGCTTCTTTCGGTATTCCTTGACCAGAATGGCATTGAAACTGAAAGGCCCTGCGGAGGAAATGGAAGGTGCGGAAAGTGCAGAGTAAGGTATCTTGATGGGGCACCATCTCCCAATTCCTTTGATGAGAGGTTCCTTACGGAAAAAGAGCTAAAGGAAGGCGTAAGGCTTCTTTGCAAGTCGGTCATATGGGACAACTGTGAAATAGAGATAATAAAGCCTGAAAAAGACATGACCATAGAAGAGACAGAAGCCTTGGGCAGTGATATTTCTTTTGCCTCAAAGGATCCTGAAAGGGCTCTGGCCATAGCAGTTGACCTTGGCACCACAACAATAGCTGCGTCACTTGTTGCAGGTATCGGCTCCAAAAGCGGGGTTTTAAGGTCGGCTTCCTGCGTGAACCACCAAAGGAAGTATGGAAGCGATGTTATATCAAGGATTTCTGCGGCAGATGATGTGAGCACATTAAAAGAGCTGTCAGACATTGTGGTATCTGATATAGAGAAGCTGATGGATGAGCTTCTTTTGCCTGAAAAAGAAGATGGAAGGCTTGTTGGAAGTCTTAAGCATATTGTAATTGCAGGAAATACCACCATGATGAACCTCCTTTTTGGAAAGGATGTATCCTGGCTTGGAAGATTTCCCTATACTGCTCCGGAGGATGGACTTACCCTTAAGGAACTTCCGGCAGAGACCCTGTTTAAGGGGTTTGAAGGTGCGATTCTCACCGGGATGCCTGGAATATCGGCATTTGTGGGGGCAGATATAGTATCTGGCATATATCATATAAAGAGCAACAATATGGATCTTGGAAAGGCTCTGTTTGTGGACCTTGGTACCAATGGGGAGATGGCTTCATTTGATGGCGGAAACATCACGGTTACTTCAACTGCAGCAGGTCCTGTCTTTGAGGCGGGAGGCATAACCTGCGGCGTTCCTTCTGTCCCTGGGGCAATCAGCCACGTAAAGCTTCATGACAGAGATGGCAAGATTACAGCCACCTGCGACACAATTGGAGATAAAGCGCCAATCGGTCTTTGCGGAACAGGAGTATTAGAGCTTGTTTCTGAGATGGTGAGAGTAGGGCTTATTGATGAAACGGGGCTACTTGCTGATCCATATTTTGACAGCGGCTTTCCTGTTACAGAGGATGGAAAAATAATGCTAACCCAGCAGGATGTCAGAAACCTCCAGCTTGGCAAGGCGGCAATAAGAACCGGCGCAGAGGCTCTTTTAAGGGGAAATGCTATAGACAGGCTGTATCTTGCAGGTGGATTTGGAAGTCATATTGATATGGACAATGTTAAGAATCTCCGGATGTTTCCGGAGGATTTTGATGGTAAGATAATACCAGTGGGAAATACTTCCCTGAAGGGTGCTATATCTTTGGCTAAGAAGGCTCTTTATGGAAAAGCAGCCTTGGAAAGGGCCAAAGACGCGCTAAAAGAGATAGTAGAAAGCGCCAGGGTCATCAATCTGGCAACCCTTGATGAATTTGATGAAAAGTACATTGAAGCAATGAATTTTTAAAGAAAAAACGGAGGATGTAAAAATGTTAGACGAAAGATGGGTTTTTTATAAGGACGCAAAGGCAGAGGATCAGGGAAATGGCGTTGTAAGACGAGTTCTTGCTTACAGCAAAGACCTTATGTGTGTTGAGAACACCTTTGAAAAGGGTGCAGTTGGTGCACTTCACCATCACCCACACACCCAGATCACTTACATCGTAAGTGGCAAGTTTGAGTTTGAGATCGATGGCGTAAAAAAGGTTGTCGAGGCTGGAGATACCATGCTCAAGATGAACGATGTGGTTCACGGCTGTGTATGTCTTGAGGCAGGAAAACTCCTTGATATCTTCAATCCAATGAGAGAGGACTTTGTATGATCTGTGACACCTGTGCCAACTACGCCTATGACGAAGACTGGGAATGCTACACCTGTATGGTGAACATGGACGAGGACGACTATGGAAGGCTTATGAGCGGCAGCACCAGTGAGTGCCCTTATTATCAGGATGGTGATGAATATAAGGTTGTAAGACACCAGATGTAAATAATGGTACAATTAAGGTGAGAGTAGTTGTTTTGAGGAGGAAATATTATGAGGAAAAAAATATTTGCAGCCCTTATGGCTTCGGTGATGGCTGTATCTCTTTTGGCTGCCTGTGGAAAAAAGACAGCTCCGGAGCCATTACCTGAGGAACCAGCGGCAGAAGAACCAGCGCCAGAACCAGCAGAGGCGGTGACAGAAAGTTCCACTGAGGAAATTATTGAGGAGGCAAGACCCACATCTCTTGATGATGCATTAGGGCTTGCAGTCCTTGAGTACAATGAGGAGTTTTTTGACCAGGGAGAAGTGGCAGGAGAGGGCCACATCCTTCTTGATAAGGATGGAAGCGACTCTAAGGGTGAGCAGATCTGCTACACCATAACCTGCTACGGAAGATATGAGTTTGAGGATGGGAACTTTGTTTGCTGCGCAGGAAACAGTGCAATCCCATGTGTCATCAGGCTCATGATCAACGAAGAGGGGGAGTACAACACAGTATCCTATGAGCCGGCTCCGGATGGAAGCAATTTTGTGGACTGGATCAAGGACAACTTCCCTGAGAAATACTGGAGCAGATGCATCACGGTAGAGGACGACGACAGGAACGAGCTTGAAAGGCAGCAGAGATCCTATGCTGAGGAATATCTTTCAACCATAGGCCGTGAGGACGTTGAGGTTGGAGATTACTCAGACTTTGAACATGAGATACTCACTGATGCTGGAGTATCTGTTGATGTTTCAAATGCAATGCTTGATGTTCAGTCAGGAGATAATTTTGAAAAAAATTGTCCATATTGGATCGGAGAACGTGAAGTTATTGAAGAAGACGTCCGATATATATATAAGACAGAGTATGACAAAAAGAAGGGACAGATCATCTTCTCAAAAACTGAATATGACACAGGCAAAGAGGTAGAAAAGTCTGTGTATGATGCTAAGACCGGAGATAAGGTAGAGTAACGTAAGGTTTATGTTTGGCAAGGATGCCAGCGAGCAGGGCTCGAGATAAGGAGGGAACCATGGGAAGCATTTCTGATGTTATGGCAGGTGCAGCGCCAGCGTATGAAGCAGCTAAGACAGAAACTGCAAAAGAAACCACCAAGACAACCGGGAACTATGGCAAGATGATAGGAAAGGCAAAGCTCTCAGAAGAGGGTGCCAAGTACTATGAGGAACTAAAAAAGAAATACAGCAATATGGACTTTGTTCTTGTGAGCAAGGACATGAAGGACTATGCAAAGCAGAACGCCAGCTCCTTTGGCAATCCTAACAGGATGGTAGTTCTCATCGACGAGGAAAAGATCGAGAGAATGGCCACAGATGAGGAGTACAGGGCTAAATATGAGGGGCTTATATCCCAGGCTCAGGCTCAGATGCCGCAGCTTCAGGCTGCTATGCAGACCAAGCCAGGTATCAAGACCATTGGAATGCAGGTTGGCGACAATGGCAAGGCTTCGTTCTTTGCTGTTATGAGCAAGAGTAACACCGACATGGCCAAGAAGCTCCAGGAAAAGAGAGCTGAAAAGAAGGCTGCTGAGAAGGCAGAGGCCAGGAAGGAAGCCAAGAAAGAGCAGCTTGAAAAGCTCCGGGAGGGGCATGGAAGTGATGAAATCCCGGAGGATGAGGATGATTACGAGATCCTCATGGCAGATTCCGTAGAGGAGCTCTTTAAAAAGATCGATGACTTCAACTTCGCTCTCCGGGCAGATTCGGTACTGTCACCCCAGGAGATGACGGTGGGACAGTCCATAGACTTTAAGGGATGATAATAAATTTTCGGGGGATGCATGTTCAGACTTGCAATATGTGATGATGAAAAAAGCTCTGCTGCTGAGGCGGCGGAGCTTTTGGAAAAATATAGGAAAAGACGGGGAGGCCTTGAAATAAAGGCAGATATTTTTTATACCTCCCTGGATCTTTTGTCAGCTATCGAAAAGAATGTTTACGATATTTATATTCTTGATATCTACATTGACAAGATAAATGGTATTGAGCTGGCGCAGACCATAAAGAAGAATAACGAAGATGCACAGATAATCTTCATGACTTCTTCAAATGCTTTTTATAAAGATGCATTCAGGATCCACGCAGTTCATTATCTTGAAAAGCCAATTCTTGAGGAAGACTTTTTTGACGCCCTGGACAGGGTGTGTGAAACAGATGAGGCAGATGACTACTTCACTTTCAGGGACAGCGGGCAGGTCCACAGGGTTCTTTGCTCAGATATCCTGTACGTGGAGTCTGAGGACCACTACAAGAGAATAGTGGTTGGGCAGGACAGCTATCTTGTTCGAAGCACCATGCAGGAGATTAAAAATGACCTGGATGAGCCCTACTTTTATGAGCTTGGTGTAAAAAGCATAGTGAACCTTAAGAAAGTGCTTAAGATCACCAAGGACTGTGTTGTTATGGAAGACGGAAAAGAGTTTTCGGTGCCAAGGGGCAAGTACAGGGTGCTCAGCGAGATGGTGCTCAAGTATACGTTTTAGATCAGGGATATTTCTTTTGCCAAAAAGACAGGATATTCGTATAAATTAACAGAGAATGTAAATGGAGGTATTTGACTATGCTTGGTCATGAAAAGAATATTTTGAATGAGAAAGAGCTTGAAGGAGTAAGCGGAGGAAAGAGCGCTTCTGCAAGAGGCAGAAATAGTGGTAGTAAGGATGGTACTACACCTACTGAAATGCGTGAATGCTCGACCTGCGGAAGAAAAACTGAGCATATTGTTTATTCTGGAGGAAGAGCAGTATGCAGTGTCTGTGGTTCACCCTTTGTTGGATGATGGCTCTTTAAAAAGAAAAAAGCTCCATCCAGATGGATAGAGCAAAAAGCGGAGACGGCGGGATTCGAACCCGCGTGCCCCGGAGGACAAACGCATTTCGAGTGCGCCTCATTACGACCACTTTGATACGTCTCCAAGCGCTTTGGACATAGCTCCAAAGCGTTTTTTATTATACTTTTTTAATACTCAAGCGTCAACCGGATTACTTGGCACAAGGCTCTTTATTTTGTATAATTACTAGTAGTGTGCAGTTACAAATATGTTTATTCAAAGGAGGCCTTTTTCACATGATGAGAATTGGTATGTTGACTAGTGGTGGTGACTGTCAGGCTTTGAATGCAGCAATGCGCGGCGTTGTTAAGTGTATTGCGCACAGCGGCGTGGAAGTGGAGTTCTACGGCTTTAAGAATGGCTATAAAGGCCTTATTTATGGCGATTTCAGAATGCTTACTTCCAAGGATTTCTCAGGAATCCTGACAAAGGGTGGAACTATTCTTGGTAGCTCCCGTACACCTTTTAAGACCATAAGGGAACCTGATGAGAACGGACTTGATAAGGTAGAGGCAATGAAGCAGAATTATTACAAGCTTCAGCTGGACTGCCTTGTAGTTCTTGGTGGAAATGGCTCTCAGAAGACAGCTAATCTCCTTTCTGAGGAGGGACTTAATGTGGTTTCTCTTCCCAAGACAATAGACAATGACCTCTGGGGAACAGATATGACCTTTGGTTTCCAGAGTGCGGTTGATGTGGCAACCGGAGTTATCGACAACATCCACACAACAGCCGATTCACACGGCAGAGTATTCATAATTGAAGTAATGGGACACAAGGTTGGATGGCTCACGCTTAATGCAGGCCTTGCAGGCGGTGCTGACGTTATCCTTATTCCTGAGATCCCTTATGATATAGGCAAGATCTGTGATGCTATCAAGGCAAGAGATGAACGCGGCAGCAGGTTCACCATCATAGCTGTGGCTGAGGGCGCTATCTCCAAGAAGGATGCCAAGCTCTCCAAGAAGGAGTACAAGGAGAAGATGGCTAATTACAAGTACCCATCTGTTTCCTATGAGATAGCTGAGGCGATCCAGAAAAAGATCGGTCATGAAGTAAGAGTTACTGTTCCAGGACACATGCAGAGAGGTGGAGCTCCTGATCCATACGATCGCGTATTCGCTTCAAGGCTTGGTGCTGAGGCTGGACAGCTGATCCTTAACAAGGAGTACGGCTTCATGGTTGCCTACAAGAACAGAGAGATCGTCAAGGTTCCTCTTTCAGAGATTGCTGGCAAGCTCAAATATGTATCACCAGATGCAAGCATCATCAAAGAGGCCAAGATGTTGGGAGTGTGCTTCGGGGATTAAACAGCACGCAAAAGTTTTGTTGGAGTTTTAGTTAAAAATGGGTTATGTAGCACTATACAGGAAATTCAGACCACCGGTCTTTGAGGACGTCAAGGGCCAGGATCACATAATTACAACGCTTAAGAATCAGATTAGATCAGATAGGGTTGGACATGCTTACCTGTTCTGCGGCACTCGTGGAACAGGTAAGACTTCTGTTGCGAAGATTTTAGCCAAGGCAGTTAACTGTGAGCACCCAGTGGACGGAAGTCCCTGCGGCGAATGCGAGATGTGCAAAGAGATCGCAGCTGGCAACAGTATGAATGTCATTGAGATCGATGCTGCTTCCAACAACGGCGTTGATAATGTCAGGGAGATCGTGGACGAGGTCTCCTATTCCCCTACAAAAGGAAAAAAGAAGGTTTACATCATCGATGAGGTGCATATGCTCTCCACCGGTGCTTTTAATGCGCTATTAAAAACCCTGGAAGAGCCACCTGAATATGTTATGTTCATTCTAGCAACCACTGAGGTTCACAAGATTCCCATAACGATCCTTTCAAGATGCCAGAGGTACGATTTCCACAGGATCACTATTGATACCATTGAGGACAGGCTCCGCCAGGTTGTCACTGCTGAAGGGATTGAGGTTGAGGACAAGGCACTTCGCTATATTGCCAAGACTGCTGACGGCTCCATGAGAGATTCCTTAAGTCTTCTTGATCAGTGCATTGCATTTAACTACGGCGAAGTCCTGACTTACGATAAGGTTCTTGGTGTGCTTGGAGCTGTGGATACTGAAGTCTTTTCAAAGCTCTTTTCCGCCCTGTATACTCAGAATGTCAATGAGGCACTGACTATCCTATCTGACGTAGTCATTCAGGGAAGAGAACTTACTCAGTTCGTCAACGACTTTGTGTGGTATTTAAGGAACCTGATGCTAATCCAGGCCTCCGACCAGATGGAGGATGTGGTGGATATGTCCACCGACAATCTGAAGGTGTTAAAAGAGCAGGCAGACAAGGCAGACACTGACTCGATCCTTCGGTTTATCAGGATATTCTCAGAGCTGTCAACTAACATAAGATATGCAGCTCAGAAGAGAATACTGATAGAGATTACGCTGATAAGGCTCTGCAAGCCTCAGATGGATCAGGGGCAGCAGGATTCCTTTGAGGACAGATTAAGGATCCTTGAAGAGCACGATGAGAGTGCAAGTAAAGTCCTTGATAAGATCCAGTCGGGGCAGATAGGTCTTTTGGCAGCGCCAGCAGGTGCCATGCAGTCACAGGCAGCAGCTCCAGTTCAGAAAAAGGTCCTGGACAAAGCGGTTCCTGATGATATAAAGAGGCTGGTGTCAGGCTGGTCAAAGGCCCTTATGCAGATGCCAAGCCCCATGAAGAACTATATGCAAAAAGCCAAGCTAAGCCTTGGAAATAACGACAAGCTTCAGATTGTATTTGACAACAGACAGCTTGTTGATAAATACTCACATGGTGAAGGTGGTTCAGAGCTGTCTTCATTCATTGATGAGATCGTGGGCAAGCACGTGGAGTACGAAGCCAAGTTCCTGGAACCCACGCAGAACTTTGAAGAAAACTACGTTAATCTTTTGGATGGCATCAACTTTGATGTGGTTACTGAGGATGACGACGACGAAAAGGAGAATTTATAATGGCAAAACGTGGTGGATTTCCTGGAGGAATGCCAGGCAACATGAACAATCTTATGAAGCAGGCGCAGAGAATGCAGCGTCAGATGGAGGAGAGCCAGAAGGAGCTTGAGACAAAAGAGTTCACAGCAAAAGCTGGTGGCGGCGCAGTTGAGGCAACTGTATTTGGTAACAAGACTTTAAAGAGCGTTACAATCTCCCCTGAAGCTGTTGATCCTGATGATGTTGAGATGCTTCAGGACATGATCGTAGCTGCAGTCAATGAGGCTATGAAGCAGGCTGACGAGGCTAATGGCGCAATGATAGGCAAGATGACAGGTGGACTTGGCGGAGGCTTTCCTTTCTGATGGAACTTTACAGCGGACATATCAACCGTTTAATAGATGAGCTTTCCTCCCTTCCGGGGATAGGGGGTAAGTCTGCCCAGAGGCTGGCTTTTTACATCATCAATCTCCCTAAGGACAGGGTAAAAAGGCTGGCTGATTCCATTACTGATGCAAGGGAAAATGTCCATTACTGCAAAGAGTGCTGCACACTTACGGATGAGGATATCTGTCCTATCTGCAGCAACTCAAACAGAGACCATCGCACCATCATGGTTGTGGAGAATGCGAGGGATTTGGCAGCATATGAGAAGACCGGCAAGTATGAGGGAGTGTATCATGTACTCCATGGAGCAATTTCGCCGATGCTTGGCATTGGTCCTTCTGACATCAGGCTGACAGAACTCATGACAAGGCTTCAGAGTAATGACGTTGACGAGGTCATCGTAGCCACCAACTCAAGTCTTGAGGGCGAAACCACAGCTATGTACATCAGTAAGCTCATAAAGCCAACAGGTATCAAGGTCACAAGGATTGCCAGCGGAGTTCCGGTTGGTGGGGATCTGGAATACATCGATGAAGTTACGCTCCTTAGAGCCCTTGAGGGCAGGACCGAGCTTTAAGTATAGGCACATGCACACATTGGAGGTATTGTTATGGCAGTAAAGAGAGCACAATTTGGGGAACTTGAAAACAAAACACCAATCTATGAGTATCACATTTCAAACGACAACGGCGTTGAGGCAGTGGTTCTTAACTTTGGTGCAACCATCAGGAACATCTTCGTTCCTGACAAGGACGGAAACAGAGTAGACGTAGCCCTGGGCTTTGACGACTACAAGAAGTACTTTGACAACGACTGTTTCCTCGGAGCAACTGTAGGCCCTACAGCCAACAGAATTGCTAAGGCAAGGTATGAGATTGATGGAAAAGAGTTTATTCTTCCAATCAATGATGGACCAAACAATCTTCACACCGATATGAATAATGGATTCCACAAGAGAATATGGGATGCAACTGAGGGTGAAAACTCTGTGACATTCACACTTAAGGCTGAGGATGGAGATCTTGGCTTTTCAGGCAACAGAGTCTTTGAACTCACCTATACTCTTTCAGATGATAACGCTCTTGAGCTTCACTATCACGCAACAAGTGATGCCAAGACACTTATCAACATGACCAACCATGTTTACTTTAACTTAAGTGGTCACAACGCTGGAAGCATACTTGATCACACTATGCAGATGAATGCTTCAGCTTACACTCCTGTAAGCAGCTCCGAGGCTATTCCAACCGGCGAGATTGCTGATGTTACAGGAACACCTTTTGATTTCAGAAAAGAAAAGACTATTGGCCAGGATGTCAATGCAGATGATGAGCAGCTTAAGTTTGTTGGAGGCTATGACCACAACTATGTAATTGATGGATATGATTGGAAAAATCTTAAGAACTTCTGCAACGTGTCATCTCCAAAGACAGGAATCAAGATGGAGTGCTTCACAAACCTTCCTGGATTCCAGCTTTATGTTGGAAACTTCTTGAAGGCAGATGGAGCCAAGGACGGTGCTACATACAAGGCAAGAGATGGCTTCTGCCTTGAGACTCAGGTTTATCCAAACTCTATCAATGAGGCAGGATTCCCTGACTGTGTTTACGGTCCAGACAGAGAATATGACAACATCACAGTCTATAAGTTCTCTAAATAATTAGTTTTTCGGAGGTCGGCCCTTGGCTGAAGTACGTGATTTTGCCTCCTATGCGGGGAAATTTAATAAAGATGATCCAGGTAGGGGCAGCACAGGCAGCGGACCTTCCTATAAGGAAAAGATCAGAAACCACAAGCTGGCAGTTGTTTTCAGAACACTGGGAATAACTGCAGCAGTGGTGTTTCTTGTACTGGTGGTCTACACCAGCTGGAGAGACAAGGAATATTCAGAAGCTGTAGTAACTGATGGTGAAGCCATTACCAATGGCCAGGATTCCAAGGTTATCAGTGTTGGCGGATACATTATTCAGTACAGTAAAGATGGTGTCAGCTGTATCGACGCTTCTGGTAAGGTTTTATGGAACCAGACCTACGAGATGCAGACACCTATCGCAAGAACCTGTGATCACGTGGTGGCTATTGGCGATTACAACGGACACAATATTTACGTAAATGGAACCAGTGGATCCATGGGAGAAGTTGATACCAATCTTCCTATAAGAGACTTTTGCGTATCCTCTCAGGGAGTTGTGGCAGCAGTTCTTGATGGAACAGATGTCACCTGGATCTACCTATATGATGCCCAGGGCAACACTCTTGCTAACTTCAAGACTACCATGAAGGATTCAGGATACCCTATTTCAATCAGCATCTCACCAAATGGAGAGCTTCTTTGCGTATCCTATCTCTATCCTGAAGAGGGAAGCTTAAAGAGCAGCGTAGCGTTCTTTAACTTTGGCTCGGTTGGACAAAACTCGATTGACAACTACGCCAGTGGCTATGACTATCCTCAGGTTGTGGTTCCTTACGTTCAGTTTATGAATACAAGCTCCTGCTTTGCAGTATCTGATGACAGGATAATGTTCTACCAGGGCAGTGAAAAACCTGTGAGCCAGGCGGAAATCTTTACCGGAGAAGAGGAGATCAAATCCATATACTTCTCTGACAGCTATATGGGCGTTGTATTCCCAAATAATACAGCTGATGGAGCTTACAGACTTCAGGTTTACAGCGACAAGGGTGAGAACCTTCTTACTACTTATTTTGACATTGAGTATTCTGATATCATTTTTAACAACAAGCAGATCATCATCTACAATGAGGATAGCTGCATGGTCATGGATATGAACGGACACGTGAAGTATGAAGGCGATTTTGTAACTCCTGTAAGAACTATGGTTCCCACCAGTCTTCGCAGTAAGTTCCTTCTTGTAACAACCAGAAATATCCAGACAATGAATCTTAAATAGGAAAAAGAATGAATTTTGAAATATCTCAGATAGTGATAACCATTGTGGTTGTCGTACTATTTCTTTGGAGAATATCATATGGAACCAACAACGGCCTGTTTGCTGAAGCAGCAGGCCTTATTGCTGTCATTGCGGCCTTCGCGGCTGTCTACTATATAATGAACATTGCGGGCAACGTGATGACCGCTAATCTTGGCCAGATTATTCCCAAGATCGGATATTTGATCGTGGCGTTTGTTGTATATGGACTTATGACTGCGATTGGGAATGCAGTCAGGAATATCAAAGAGATTCCGATCCTAGGAGGCTTGGATCGTCTTCTTGGAGCAGTTCTTGGTGCCATAGAGGCCTATCTCATCGTATATATAGTTGTGTATATTACAGGGTTCGATATTTGGGGACCAGTTACTTCACTTATAAAAGAGCTATATGAGTACGTAAGATCCATGTTGACATGATGGCTAAAAATACCTAAAATGCTGGATTTTGAAGCAAATTAAAAAAATATTATAAACATTTGAAAAAAGTTGTTGACAGCAAAATACACCTATGCTATTCTAAATAAGCTGTCGCTGAGGACAGCGGCAACGAAGCACCTTGACAAATAAACAGTAATGCAACCCTGAAAAATTCCAAAAAGCAATGAGCGGGGCGAAATCAAAATAAGTAGGTCGTGCAAGCTTGCTTGCTAAGAACTGATTATTTTAGATTTCATTTTGCGAATGCAAAAGATTGGGAAAAGCGAAGCTTTTCGCAATACCAGCTCATGCGAAGAGAATTATTCAGAATTAACAAACCAAAGTAATAACGGACAGAACAAAAAGCCAAGCTTTAGTTCTGAACAGAATCAAACTTTTAAACGTGAGAGTTCGATCCTGGCTCAGGATGAACGCTGGCGGCGT